>Ga0206903_10321_pt1 | contig 12833 bp, 5 predicted proteins | sample Alteio_BWOrgHeat_45_FD_152959 | JGI IMG/M metagenome (GOLD analysis project Ga0206903, IMG submission 152959) | Enriched cells from forest soil in Barre Woods Harvard Forest LTER site, Petersham, Massachusetts, United States -... | ecosystem: Environmental > Terrestrial > Soil > Temperate forest >... | reverse complement strand
ATGCATCGGTTAATAATGATATGGCATGATTACCTACCATTACACCACTCATGCCGGGGTTTGACCATGTTGGATAAAAACCATACTGCTGTTGTGCATCCAGCAACGATTGCATGTATCTTCCTTCCATTGTTGGATGCAAAATATTGCTTAACGGAAACTGTGCACGAAATGTATCCCAGAATCCATTGTCAGTGTACATGTAACCATCATGTATTTTGGAATCGTAAGGACTGAAATAATATGGGCTGCCATCTTGTTTTATCTCATAAAATTTATGGCTGAATAAACTTGCCCTGAACAAACATGAATAAAATGTTGCTTTATCATCTTCTGTTCCACCTTCTATTTTTACGCTGCCTAATAAATCATTCCACGCTTTATCTGCAGCAGTTTTTGTGTCTTCAAATTTTGCATATTTACCAAGTTCCTGCTGTAACGTAAGTTCAGCCTGTTCAGCGCTGATGTATGATGATGCAATCTTCGCCTGTACTTTAACGCCTTTCTTAAACTGAATATAAGCGCCGCGTTGTTGTCCTGAATCAAACAAATTACCTGCATTTATTGAACTGTCTTTATTGTTGCATGTTCCATACGCAACAAAAGGCTGGTCGAATTGTATAACAAAATAGTTTTTAAATTCTTTTGGAATGAATGTGCCGTTGGTAACATAACCAACGATCTTTCTTTCTTCGGGAATAATTTTTATTGAACTAAATTTTGTGTACCCATCAAATACAATAAACGCATCTTGTTTTGGAAATGAAAAACGCATATGCGCACCACGTTCTGTTGGAGAAATTTCTGTAGTAATACCGTTATCAAATTTTACTTTATAATAAGATGGTTGTGCGATTTCATTTTCATGTTTGAATGATGATGCACGGTCATTTTCATTCACTACCAATTTGCCTGCAACCGGCATTAAGGTAAACACGCCATAATCACCCATCCACGGGCTGCATTGATGTACTTCTTCAAAGCCACGAATGGTAGTTGCATTGTACGTGTATTTCCATCCGTCACCATTTTTGCCTGTTTGCGGCGACCATGAGTTCATAGGAAAAGGCAATGCAATGGTTGGATAAACATTTCCATAAGATAAATCCCAGCTTGAGTTGGTGCCTTGCAACGTATTCACATAATCAACCAATGGCTTTTGTGCATACATGTTGTACACAACAAAAACAAATAGGGCAACCAATGTAGTTCGTAAAGATGCAATCATGTTATAGCGGTAAAATAACCGTGTTCTGTTTTACAATAAAAATTTTTTATTGTAAACAAAGATTCGTTTTTAAAAACTTCAATGCTTTGCTGATGTGTTTTTCAACCGTACTTACAGAAATATTCAAATGCCCTGAAATATCTTTATAAGAAAGATTTTCGCTGCGGCTTAACAGGAAAGCCTGTTTGCATTTTTCAGGCAAAAGATTTATTGAACGATGGATGTTATACGCCAGCTCTTTTGTTTCGTAAGCATGATGTGTTGTGCTGTTTGCATAGGCATAAACATAACGCATGTTCTTGCTGTATGCATCTCTCACAACCTGCGAACGAAATTCATTCATGACCTTAAACTTCAAAGCCTGTAACAAATAGGCACGCAATGAAACAGATAGTTCAAATTCTTTGCGCCTGTTGTAAAAGCTTATAAAAATTTCCTGTACTATATCTTCTGCTTTTTGTTTTGACAGCAGATGTTTTAAAGCAGACTGGGTTAATAAATTCCGGTACCGACTGTAAATTTCTTCAAAGGCTTTTTTATCGTCTTGTTTTACAAGATCAAGCAACTCCCTGTCTGTAAGCTGTTGGTAGTAATCATTCATTGTAATCATTGCAATCGTTTTTTAAAAATGCTGCCTGATAAACAGCATTTTCTCATAAGTGTTTAAAATTAACAGTAGCAAATTGAAATTTTAAATTCGTTATCAAATGAATTTTTGTTTCATGTTTGGCTTGATTTGTCTCAAAGTTTTTATGAATGTGTTATTGAAACATATCTGCGCTGTAATATTGATTGGTATTATTTTATTTTACTTTCATTGCATATTTGCCATATGAGAAGATGCTTTGTATTGCTGGCGCTGATGATGCTTGGTTTTGCCAACATTGTGCATACACAGCCATACTATTTTACGCATTACCAGGTTGAAGATGGATTATCAAACAATGCGGTGCTTTGCATTATGCAGGATCATTTGGGCTTTATGTGGTTTGGTACACGCGATGGCCTGAACAGGTTTGATGGTTTATCATATAAAATCTTCAGGAACGATCCCAACAATAAAAACAGTATTGGCAGCAATGCTATAATGAGTTTATCTGAAGACAGTAATAAAAAAATTTGGGTAGGCACAGAAAAAGGATTGTTTGTGTTTGATGAATTAACAGAAAGTTTTACGCAATTTAAAAATGCAGGCAATGGTTCAGTGCAATCAGTAAAGGTTGTTGGCGATAATGTGTATTACATAACGTTATATGTTTTATATCGCTACAATAAAAAAACAAACGGTATAAAATCGTTCAATGTAAACCATAAAGAAGTTACTTCTTATAATATTTTAAAAGATGGCAGTTTATGGGTAACAACATCTTCAGGATCTATTGCCAAATACAACGCAGCTAACAACAGCTTTGAAATGTATGATGTTTTTAATCATTCAGGTTATGTTGTTTCAAAATGGGTTCAGTCGGTTTATGAAGTAGATGATGGAAGGTTACTGGTAGGTACATCAAACCAGGGATTAAAAATGTTTGATATAAAAACATCAACTTACAAAGATCTTCTTACACTCAATGAAGACAAAGCAGATATTATTGTACGTGATATTCTTGCCATTAATAAAAATGAATACTGGATCGCCACACAATCGGGCATTTATATTTTAAACACGAGCAACAACAGTTATTACAACCTTAGAAAAAAATACGAAGACCCATATTCTTTATCAGACAACATTGTGCAAACACTCTGTATGGATAAACAACACGGCATTTGGGCAGGCACTTATTTTGGCGGCGTAAATTATTATCCGAAACAGGATATCATTTTTAAAAAATATTTTCCGGAAGTAAATGAGAATTCAATAAGCGGGAATGCTGTAAGCGAAATGCAGAAAGATAAATACGGCATGTTGTGGATAGGTACTGAAGATGCAGGCCTGAATAAATTTGATCCGCAAACAGGCAACTTCATCAACTTTAATCCGGCTATAAACAAGCAAAGTGTTTCTTATTCCAATATTCATGGTTTATTAGTGAATGATGATACAGTGTGGGCAGGCACTTATTTACATGGTCTTGACCTGTTAAATATTAATGGCAAAAGATTGCATAACTACAACACAATAAATTCTTCTCTTGGTAGCAATTTTATATGCGCTCTTTTAAAAACAAATGAAGGAAATATAATCGCGGCAACAGATAAAGGCGCTTATAAATATATCTTTTCAACCAATAATTTCAATTGGATCGATGCTTTACCAAAAGCATTTTTTCGTGCCTTATGCGAGGATAATAAAGGCAATATTTGGGCAGGCACTTATGGTGATGGCATTTATGTTTACAACACGCAAACAGGCAAAGCAAAACATTATTTTTTTTCTATTAATAACAACCAGACGATTGCCAGTAACATCATCAACTACATTTATTTAAGCAGCGATAAAACATTGTGGTTTGCAACGGAAGGTGGTCTTTGTTCTTATGATGCAGATAAAAATTTGTTGCGCATTTATACTTCAAAAGATGGTTTTCCTGCAGATGTTATGTATGCAATGCTTGAAGATAATAAACACAATTTGTGGGTAAGCACATCAAAAGGTTTGATACGATTTAATCCTTCAACAAAAGAAGTAAAAGTTTTTAGCAAAACGCAAGGCTTGCTCACAGATCAGTTTAACTACAGATCTGCTTGCAAAGATGACTCAGGCAATATGTATTTCGGAAGTGTAAAAGGTATGATCAGTTTTAATCCTGATTCTATCATTAACAATAAGTTTATTCCGCCAATTTATATAACAGGTTTCCAGGTGTATAATCATGAATTGCTTATTGCAAAAGATAAATCCCCGTTGCAGCAATCGATTACTTTCACCAAAAAAATTACGTTGCCTTATAATCAATCATCATTCAGTATTGATTTTGCAGCGTTGAATTACAGCTCGCCTTCAACTATTGCTTATGCGTATAAACTGCAAGGACTTGATAAGAACTGGACTTACCTGAAAACCAATCGCAAAGCATATTTCACAGAGTTGGCGCCAGGTAATTATACATTTATTGTAAAATGTATGGATGACAAAAACGGTGAAGACAATCTCACCAGACTTAATATTGAAATATTGCCTCCGTTCTGGCAAACATGGCAAGCATATCTTATCTATACATTGTTAACCATCGTTATAACGTTTCTTGTTATTAAATTTTTTATGGACAGAGCGAAAGCAAGAAATGAACGCAGGCTTGAAAAGATGGCGCATGAAAAAGAAAAAGAAAACTATGAAGACAAGCTAAACTTTTTTACCAATGTTGCGCATGAAATAAAAACGCCGCTTACTTTAATTAAAGGGCCGATGGAAAATATCATGGACCAGATTGATGAAGTTCCTTCTATAAAAACAAGTGTTGAACTTATGAGCCGCAATACCGATAGGTTGATGCAACTTGCCAATCAACTGCTCGACTTCAGAAAAATAGAGACCAATGGTTTCAGGTTAAATTTTAGCAAGACAAATATTTCGTTGTTGTTGTTTGATCATTATATAAGATTCAAAACAATCGCTACACAAAAAAATATAGAGGTAGATTTTAATTATGCTGAAGAATTATACGCTTATGCTGATGAGGAAGCGCTTAATAAAATCTTTAGTAACTTAATGGATAATGCATTCAAATATGCAGAGAAAAAAGTTTCGATTTGTTTGCAATACAGCAATGATGAAATGAAGACATACAAAGTTATTTTTTCCAACGATGGTTTTATCATTCCGGCAGAAACGAAAGAGCTGATATTCGAAAGCTTTTACAGGGTAAAAGAAACATCTAACCAGGCTGGCACAGGCATTGGGTTAACATTAAGCAGATCGCTGGCTGAAATGCATGGCGGAATGCTGGAGCTTGAACATCCGTTAAATGGAATGAATGTTTTTATTTTGTCGTTGCCGGTTAATCCGCTGAATCAATAATATAATTTAAGCATTGCTGTTATGAAACCTGTGATTTTGTTAGTGGAAGATAACGTTGAGATACTTGATTTCATAGAAAGTAACCTGAACGATTTGTATGCTGTAAAAAAAACAGGCAATGGTAAAACTGCATTGGAGGTTTTGAGGAATGAAGTGGTTGATCTTATTGTAAGCGATGTAATGATGCCGGTGATGGATGGTTTTGAATTGTGTAGTATAATAAAATTTGATGTTGAATTAAGTCATTTGCCGGTTATTTTATTAACGGCAAAAAATACCATGCAGGCAAAAATTGAAGGGCTTGAATTAGGCGCAGATGTGTATATAGAAAAACCATTCTCACCCAAATATTTAAAAACGCAGATCGCAAGTTTATTAGCGAACAGAAATAAGATAAAAGAATATTTTGCCAATTCACCATTAGCGCATTTAAAAACAATAGCACATACAAAACCCGATGAACGCTTTTTAGATAAAGTAAACCAGGTTATCATTGAACATTTGCAGGATACTGAACTGGACGTTGACAGGCTTGCAAAATATATGAATATGAGCCGGCCAACATTCTATCGAAAAATAAATTCTATCTCAGATCTTACACCTAATGACCTTATCAATCTTACACGCTTAAAAAAAGCCGCTGAGTTAATGACTGAAGGCCATAATGTGAATGAAGTGGCAGAAATTGTTGGGTATAGTTCAGCAAAAATTTTCAGTAAAAATTTTGAAAAGCAATTCGGCATAATGCCTTCGGAGTATATGCATAATCATTTGAAAGGAAAATGAATTCATATTTAAATATTTCTGATTGCGGGATTTTGTGATTTGGATTGTGATCTTGTTTATAGGTTAAGTCATTACATAATCACAAAGTCCAACAATCTCCAAATCAGCAATAAAAATGTTACTCGTTATATGGTTCAACTTTCAATGTATATTTTCCATCTGGTAATAAACTTTCATCAAACCCGATTGTAATATTTTTTGATTCACCCTTTAATAAAGTAAAGTAATTATCATTCATCATCGCAGGTAAAATTCTTTCACCATCACTTGTTCTGTAAGCCTGCACATGTACTGCAAAAGCAATAGATTTATTTGAGTTGCTGATAGCAGCATTAATAACAGCTTTACCATTATTCCTTGTAAGTGTGGAGCTAACTTTTACGCTGGCTTTCGGCATTGAAGCAAGTGCTGTATAATCATTTGATTTGTTGCCGCGCCAGTAAAAATTATCGCTTAATAATTTCCCTTTGTCATCTGTTAAACGCAGCTTTATAAAATGTACAGCAGACAAACCCGTTTCAATTTTTTTGTTACTGTAAATTTCCATTTCATACAATGAATAACCCCATTGTGTTGCACGTTTAACACCCTGCATTTTTACATAACGTGCTGTTACCGGTTTTAAGCTAATGTTTTCCAAACCACCTTTTCCATCAGTTGTTGAATATACTTCCTGCCAGTTGCTTGAATCTGTTGCTATTAATATTTTATATGCCTTTGCATAAGCGGTTTCCCAGTTCAATACAACAGAAGCAATTTCAGTTGGCGCACCAAGATCAACATAGATCCATTCATCATCATTTGCTTTGCTTGCCCAACGGCTGCCATTGTTATTATCCACCAAACACTCAGCAGGCTCAAATTCTCCGGGTGAAGAAGAAGCAACAACATTCTTTCTATACGCAAGATTATCCATTGTAAAATCAATATTGAAAAAATGCGTTGATGTATTGGAAGACGAATTCGATGTTAACTGCTTCGTATATTTTTTCTGCAGGCTTCCATCCATATTATATACTTCTGCAATCGCTGTTATGTTATTTGCATCCGTTGATGAAGCATTGATAACATTTACTGTATTATCTGCCGGATTCCATTGAATATGTATTGGTTCGCACGCTTTCTTTACGCCCCAATAAGCGCCGTTCAGATCATAATAGTAATCATATGTCTGCCACACAAAAGATGGATAGGCAGATTGGCTCATCCAGGTCATAATACCTGATGCATCATTCCACATATTATGCTGCCAACCTTCAAATAATGCTTTGTTTGTTTCAATGTTCAGCAACTGCGCTTTGCGGCAAAAATCTTCAATACCCGTGGCCTTTCCGTAATTCTGATTGATGGATCTTTCATAATTATCGGGGCCGCCATTTCCGGCAGACTTACCAAAAAAATGTTTATTCCACATTTCATTTCTCGGCCACCAATCTTCTTCAGGAATAAATTTTTTAAAACTTTCAAACGTTGTAAAAACAGCTGTTCCAATTTCTGTTCTGAAACCCCAAACTCTGTTGCCGCCAAAGCCGACGGGATATTTTGTGAAATACCAATCAGGATGAAAATTTCCCCACGGCCCACTGCCTGTTAACGCATCGCTGTGTGAGTTCGGTTGATACCAGCGATCGCCTTCATCAAAAGTTTTTACATCTTCGTGCAGCCAGCCATTCAACGGAGGCAAAGGATAACCTTCATTATCACCACACCAAACTGCAATGCTCGGATGATTGCGCAAACGTTTAATTTTTTCAACTGCATTCATGTTAAAAGCAAAAACATCATCGGGTAAATTAGGATGTGAGTTCAGCCAGAAATCATCCCAGATCATAATTCCATATTTATCACAGGCACCATAAAATTCTTCATCAGTAACAGAACCGATCCAGTTGCGGATCATGTTCATGTGCATATCCTTATGCAGCTTCACTTTCAGGTCATATTCCTCGCCGCGGCAACGCAACATGTATTCACTCATTCCCCAGTCTCCACCTTTCACAAATATGCGTTCACCATTTACATACAAATGAAACACACTTCCAATTGTGTCATAACTGTACTGACGAATACCAAATTCTATTTGCTTACTATCTGAGGTAATATCATTGCTCACAAATTTTATATCGCAGCTATATAAATTCGGATCGCCATAACCATTCGGCCACCACAACAACGGATCCTGAATAACCAGTTTTTTATAATGAGAAGAATCAAATGCAATATTGATAGTTTGTCCTGCTTTAATATCAACCTGTCTTTCCAGTTGAATATTACCAGGATTGATGGTTATCAAACATTCACCTTTCAAATCTTTTACATCATTATTCTTCAGGTCAAATTGCAAAGCAATTATGCCTTTATCTTTTGAAGAAACTATTGTACGAATCCACGGATCGACCAATGTTACAGCGCCTGTAACCGTTAAGTACACATCATCTGTAATGCCTGATAACAAACCAGGAACCGAAGGCATCCAATCCCAACCATCGCTTGAAATATAAGTAGGACTTTGATGATTTGGAATCGGTAGTGATGGATATTTTACTAATACTGCCAACACATTGCTGTCATTGTCTTTTATGCTATTGGTAACGTTGAATTTACCACGCTGCATAAAGCCATCCAGTTCACCCAAACGAATGCCATTTAAGAATATTTCTCCTTTGCGATTAATGCCTTCAAAGTTTAACCACACTTGCTGATCGCCGTTATGTGCAGGCGACATAAATGCGGTGCGATACCAGAAGTTGCGGTTGTATTTACTCTTATCAACGTTATAAATATTATCGCCATAGTTGGGATCTTTTTCAATGCCCGCATTTACATAAGAAGTAAATACTGCGCCGGGCACAACTGCATTTACCCAATCGGCGCTGCTATAATTTGTTGCATAAATTTTTGCGCTGTCGCTGTTAATATCTGATTGCGGCTTTACTTTCCAGTGAATGCTTTTATTATCGCTGTTCAAAGAAATTTTTTGCTGCGCGAAAGAAGAGATGAATAAAATCGAAAGACCAATTGTACAACCTGCTTTAATTGTCATCCTGATAAATAATTGTGTGTGTTACATAGTCACACAAACATTCATCAACCTCAAAGACTAAAAAAAATTTAAGTATAGCGGGAACCAACTATTCAGGTTACTTATATGTACACGCGGGTGAAGATGATAGTGAATTAAGGCATGCGTGAATTTTTTAAATCGATCGGTAAATTGTTTTATATAACTATCATAAAATTTTCGTCTCATATACAAGCAGTCGTAGAATTCAAAGGGGCATTCCTGCCCCTTTTTTAAACCAGAGCATTTGTGAAAAAAACATGCACGCATCTTATATCATTTCTACTTTTTTTATGTTGCTTTTTTAATCTTTCTGCACAAACAAATTATTTCATTGATGGTTATCATGGCGGTATATATGGCCACTATCCTTTGTGGTTAACGAAGTTTATTGCAGATACTTTAAATCATTACAAAGACTGGAAAGTTAATCTTGAAATAGAACCCGAAAGCTGGGATACGATTGAATTAAAAGACCCTGAAGGTTATGCTGGGATAAAGAAACTGATCAACGATTCATCTGATAATGTTTCCATAGAATATGTGAATCCATCTTATGCACAGAGTTATTTGTATAATATTTCCGAGGAAAGTATCATCAACCAGTTTCAATATGGTATACAAAAATTGAAACAACATTTTCCTGCCATAAAGTTTACAACCTATTCATCCGAAGAGCCCTGTTTTACAAGTGCGCTGCCACAAATTTTAAGATCATTAGGAATTAAATATGTGTCGCTGAAAAATCCAAACACCTGTTGGGGCGGATATACAGCCGCTTTGGGTGGCCAGGCATTGAATTGGATAGGACCTGATGGAACAGGTATATTAACGGTGCCACGGTACACATCTGAAAGTTTACAAAAGAGATCGACATGGCAAACAACTGCATGGAATAATTCAGCAACATATATCACCGCAGCCAGTAACCAGGGCATACAATTTCCTGTTGGTATGTGCTTGCAGGATGCAGGCTGGAAAAATGGGCCCTGGCTGGATAATCATAAATTATCAACAACACAGTACACAACGTGGCGCAATTATTTTAAGTTAATTGAAGACAATAAAAATATTGAGCAGCTGAGATTATCGCAGGAAGATATTAATGTAAGCCTTGTTTGGGGTGCGCAAATTTTACAACGCATTGCACAGGAAGTTCGCGTTGCAGAAAATAAAATAACAATGGCTGAGAAAACAGCAGCTCTTGCAAAATTGTATACAGGTTTGCCTTATCCTGAAAAAAAATTTGATGATGCGTGGAGAACATTATTGTTATCTCAACATCATGATTGCTGGATCGTTCCTTATAATATACATGACGGAGAAACATGGGCAACCCATGTGAAACAATGGACTGAAAATACAGATTCACTAAGTGATGTTATTATTCATCAATCTTTAAATGCGCTTAGTTCAACAACATCAAAAAACAATCAGCAAAATATTTTTGTGTTAAATGCCACGGCTATCAACAGGAAAGAAGTTGTTGCCGTAAAGCTGAATAATAATACATCTGCAAACAGTGTTCAGCACAATGGCAAAACAATCGCGTCGCAAATTGTTATCAATAAAGATTCTTCAAAAACATTATTGTTTGAAACAAATATTCCTGCATTAGGTTATAACAATTACTCTTTGGTTAATGATGCAAAACAATCTTTAAAAAGTGGTGCTTCTATAACAAAGGACAAAGGAAATTTTGTGATGGAGACTGACTTATATAAGTTGGTGATTGATGCAAAACATGGCAACATAAAACAATTCGTTGCAAAATATCTCGGTAATAAAAATTTTGTTGCAATTAATGAAAATGACTTCAATATTTTGCGCGGACATTTTTATAATGATGGTGGTTTTGCAAAAAGCAGCGATAATCAACCAAAGATTACTGTATTGGAGAATGGGCCTTTGCAAATTCAACTGCAGATTGAAGGAACAATAAGCGAGAACAATTTTATTCAAACTATTCAATTAACACAATCACAAAAAAGAATTGATTGTGCTCTGCACATTGATTATAAAAAAGGAATTGGCATTGGCGAAGATTACAGGCAACCTGGAGGTTATTATTCTGCAGATCGTCATAAAGCTTTTTATAATGATAGCTGCAAACTGCTTGCAGTTTTTCCATTGAATCTTAGCAATCAGAAAATATATAAAGATGCGCCACTTGATGTTACGGAAAGCAAGTTATCCAACACATTTTATAATTCATGGGACAGCATAAAAAATAATGTTATTGATAATTGGGTTGATGTAACTGACAGTGAAAATAAATATGGCATGGCCTTGTTTTCAGATCATGTAACGAGTTATGTGCATGGAGAAAATTTTCCTTTGGCATTAACCATTCAATATGCGGGCATTGGTTTATGGGGAAGAAATTATTATGTTGATAGCCCAACCTATCTTCACTATGCATTGTTGCCACACAAAGGCAAATGGAATGAAGCAGATATTAATAATGAAGTCATCAAATGGAATCAGCCTGTCATTACTTCAATCATTACCAGCAGGAATGCTTCAAATACTTTTGTCGAAAGTATTGATAGTGGTATTGCCATAACAGTTATGTATTATAGAGGCAATGATCTTTATATAAGATTTGTAAACAATGCTTCAACCCGAACACAACATAACATCGCGCTGAATTGTTATGCAGATGAATTACAGTTTGTTGAATTGAACGATACAGTAACATCAACTATTAAGTTTAAAAAGAATCAGAAAGTAAATTTTGATTGCAACATTCCTCTGTTTGGTTTTAAAACGATTAAGCTCATGAATGCAAAACCATAATCCTCTTTGGTCAGCAACGCTTACTGCAACAAACTATCCAATTAATACATCAACAGGGAATGCTGATGAACTTAATTAAACCCAGTATTTAAAATAGACTTCCAATAGTCTGAGAAAATACGCATCTTTGTTAAGCCTGTGAATGCAAACCCCGATTAAGCTTGCAACAATCGCAACAATTCTCAAAGCAAAGAATTTAACTGCCTTAGTTTTTTGATTACAAATCAATTGACAATAGATAACTATTGCCGGTTGGAATATTAAGCATGTAAAACATGTCAATGAAAAAAAATCAACTATACTATGAACAGAAAAACATTTACACCTTTACTCCATACAGCAGTTAAAATATGTTGTATTCAATTATTCCTTTTGCTTGCTCTTATTTCAATAGCCAATACCGGGAAAGCCGGTGCAGGAAATATTAGCAATAAACACGAGCCTCTTAAAGCTAAAAACCCTCATCAACCTCTGGCAAACAAATATGCCGCTGATACGGTTATCACCGGCACAGTAACCAATCAGAACGGGCAGCCACTGGGCAATGCTTCTGTAACAATACAGGGCACAACAAAAGGCACTGTAACAGACGCTTTCGGGCGTTTTCAAATAAATATTCCGGACGGAAATGCTGTACTGCAAATTTCTTCCATAGGCTTCCAGGCGAAAACGGTCTCTGTTGCAGGACAAACCACACTCCAGGTAAGCTTATCGGAAACAGTTGCCGGTTTAAATGATGTAGTTGTTATTGGTTATTCAACACAAAGAAAAAAAGATCTTACCGGTGCGGTTTCTACTATCAGCAATAAAGACATAAAGGATATTCCTGTTGGTGGTGTTGAACAGATAATGCAGGGCAAAGCTCCCGGTGTTTCCATTACTACTCAAACCGGTGCACCGGGCGATGCGATTGCAGTAAGAATAAGAGGCATCGGAACCATTAATGATAACAGCCCTTTATACATTATAGATGGCGTGCCTACTAAAACAGGGATCAA
>Ga0206903_10116_pt1 | contig 13108 bp, 8 predicted proteins | sample Alteio_BWOrgHeat_45_FD_152959 | JGI IMG/M metagenome (GOLD analysis project Ga0206903, IMG submission 152959) | Enriched cells from forest soil in Barre Woods Harvard Forest LTER site, Petersham, Massachusetts, United States -... | ecosystem: Environmental > Terrestrial > Soil > Temperate forest >... | reverse complement strand
ATTCCGAACTAGGCGACTACGCGAAGGCAGAAGCGGAATTCAAGATCGCGGTCTCTGCTGATCGTGATGGCTCGGTCCACTACAAGCTCGCCAAGGTCTATCAGGCACTTGGACAAAAAGAGAAGGCCGCGCGTGAGTTTGAACTCTCGACGGCACTGAACGCGAAAACCCACAGGAAACTTGAGCAGCAAAGGGAACGATTGGACGAAGTTGAGAAGTCAACTGAAGATCCGTAGAAGACCGGCAATTGGCAAAACAGTGTGGTAACCGCCGTCAAGTAAAGTTTGCTGGCGAGCTGGGAGCCCCGAGTTTGGATGGAATGGCAGAAACGATAAGTTCGCAGCTGTCGTCTGGCCCCATGCCAGTTGACGCGCACATGATATTAAAGCTTCGCTTCCTTGGTTTTGTTTCTTGCCTTTGGGCGACCGCACTGTTTTTTCCTCCTATTTCCCATTGCAAGTCGGCCCATCATCAGCAGCGGACACCCCATCAAGACTCCATCGGCCAAGGAGAATCCTTCAGGAGGGGCCTTAGCGCATTGAAGGAGAACCGATGGGAGGCGGCCCTCGCAGAATTAACTGCCGCAGAACGCGAGGACGCGAACGATCCCCGAATCCACAATTTCCGGGGGATTGTGCTGGCCCGCTTGGGCCAAAGCACGGAGGCTGCTGCCGAGTACCAGGAAGCCATTCGCTTGGACCCTCTCCTAGAGGATGCGTACCGGAATCTCGGGTACCTTGAGTGGACTGAGCACCACCTCGAGCGAGCGCGTGAGGCACTCTTGCACGCGGTAAGACTCACGCCCAAGGACTCTTTTGCCCATTATTATCTCGGCAGAGTGCAACTCGAAGGGCAGTTCTACGCTGCGGCGTTTCAGGAGCTGGAGCTGTCGGATGTACCATGGCCTGCCGAACCAGGTTTTCTAATAGAAGTTGCGGCGGGATATTTGGCGCTAGGACGCCAAGAAGAGGCAAGGAAGACGCTCCATCAGTTGGCCTCACTCCCACTCCTTGATGCTCAAGCCGTGCGCGTCGCTTCACTTCTCTTGGCCGTGCACGAGAATGACACCGCTATCGGTCTAATGCGAAAGCTCAGCGGCCGCCAGGGCGCTGCCCTTGCTCCCTGGGCTCAGTTCGACCTGTCGCTGGCGCACCTCCTTGCCGGGAGATACGAGGAAGCAGCTGATCAAGTCCAACACTTCATCAGCGCCCTCCATTCGACGCCACCTGAATCTGGCCAGATAGTCCCGTGGTGGTCCTTGGCCGGGATTGCATACGCCCGCCTCGGCCAGGGTGATCGAGCAGTGGATGCTTTGCACCGTGCCGCCGCGCTCGCCCCGGACCGCGAAGAGCACTGGCTCAATTTGACGCGCGAATTAATGGAATTGAGCCGCTACCGGGAAGCGATCTCTGCGGTTCAGGAGGGTCTTCGAGCGAGTCCGGAGTCCTACGCTTTGCATCTGCGGCTTGGAGCGGCGGACCTGTCGGCTGGGCGTTACCAGGAAGCGGAAACTGTTTTTCGGAATCTCGTGGAAGCCGGTGACCCCCTGCCGACGAGCTACATCGGATTGGCTCAGGTGCTGCTGCGCATGGGTCGGGCTGAAGAGGCGGCCTCCGAGCTTTCTGCCGCCCAGCGCAAGTTGGGAGCAATATTCCTCATCAGTTATTTTCGAGGCTTGTCCCTTGATCGCGCCGGCAAGCGGGACGAGGCCGTCCCTGCGTTTCAGGAAGCAATACGACTGAATCCGAATAGTCCCGAAGCTCACTTGGAGCTGGGAAAGACCGAGCTGGCAGTGGGGCGGGTAAATGATGCGATCGTTGAACTTCAACACGCACGGCATCTGAGCCCTGGCAACCTGCAGGCGCAGCGGCTGCTCAGCCAGGCTTATCGACGGGCGGGAGACACGAAACGCGCCGCACAGTTTGCGGACACTTCAACCGAAGCGCCGCCAGCCGCGGAAGGCGATCTGCTAGGTGACTTCGTGCTCCCGGAGTGGCAAATGCCTGAGGAAAGCAAGAAAGACTAAGCTCTCGACCGAGAGGAACCTTGTGTATCGTCAAACCTCATTGCTTCACGTATCCATCGTTGGCCCGCTAGTCCTAGGCTCAGCCGGGTTCCTCGTGCTGGCCGGCGGCTTGGTCCCTGCCGAGAAGCCGACAGCCTCAGAGAACGCAAAAGCTACGCTGGCCAATTTCATCGATATCGGCGAGAAGGCTGGGCTAACGATGACCAATGTTTTCGGCGGTGTGGACACCAAGAAATACATCATCGAGACAACCGGAACCGGCATCGCCATTTTCGATTATGACAACGACGGGTGGCCCGACATCTTCATCGTGAATGGCACAACGCTGGAGGGCTTCCCCGCCGATAAGTCTCCCACAAACCATTTGTATCACAACAACCACGATGGAACTTTCACGGACGTGACGGAGAAGGCCGGACTCGTCGCGACGGGATGGGGTCAGGGAGTTTGCGTCGGAGACTATGACAACGACGGATGGGAAGATCTCTTCGTCACCTATTACGGCAAGAACCGTCTTTACCACAATGACCATGGCGTATTCACGGAGGTAGCCGAGAATGCCGGGGTAGCCGGATCAGGGAAAGCCTGGGGTACCGGCTGTGCGTTTATTGACTTCAACCGCGACGGACACCTGGACCTATTCGTCGCAAATTATGTGGATTTTAATCTTTCCACGGCCCTGAAACCGGGCGAGGGGACATCCTGCACCTGGAAGGGAGTGCCGGTCATGTGCGGACCGCGTGGACTGCGCGGTTCAAAAAACATCCTTTATGAAAACCGTGGTGATGGCACCTTCAGAGATGTCACGACGAAGGCCCACATAGATCGCACCAACGGGCATTTCGCATTCAGTGTTTCTACGCTGGACTTTGATGACGATGGCTGGCCCGATATCTACGTGGCTTGTGACAGCGCGCCGAGCATCCTTTATCACAATAATCGTGATGGGACCTTCACGGACGTAGCGGTCATGGCTGGCGTGGCGTTTAACGAAGACGGACGCGAACAAGCTGGCATGGGAACTACGGTCGCCGATTACAACGGCGACGGGCGGCTCGACCTTTTCAAAACCAATTTTTCAGATGACACTCCGACTCTGTACCGCAACGACGGCGATGGAGTTTTTTCCGATGTCACGTATAACGCTGGCTTGGGGCGGCATTCGCAATACCTAGGCTGGGGCACCATGTTTTTTGACTTCGACAACGACGGCTGGCCGGATCTTATCCTCGCTAACGGCCATGTCTATCCGGAAGTGGACAAGTATGACTTGGGAAGTACATATAAAGAGCAGCGGCTCCTGTATCACAACAACGGTAACGGAACCTTTACTGATGTTTCTGCGGATGCTGGACCGGGTATCAATGCGTCGTCGTCCGCGCGTGGTTTGGCCGTGGGTGATCTCTGGAACGATGGGCAACTCTCCGTGGTGATCAACAATGTATATGCAACGCCGAGCTTGCTCGTGAACAGCGTCCATTCCGGTGACCATTGGATTGCATTTAAGACCGTGGGTACCCGCTCTAATCGTGATGGGATCGGCGCAAGAATTAGCGCGAAGAATGGCGAGAGAACGCTCGTCGATGAAGTGCGTAGCGGGTCTAGCTATATTTCGCAAAATGACATGCGGGTACATTTCGGCCTTGGCGTGAGAGCCAAGATCGATTCTGTCGAGGTTCGTTGGCCGAGCGGGCTCGTGGAGCACTTCGACAACCTATCGGCAGATACCATCCACACTTTGAAGGAAGGTTCCGGCAAGATGGTCAGCACGACTCCGAAAAAATCCTCAAGCAACAGGTAGCCGCTTGGCATTCATTCACTGCGCCGGAGGTTTCCTTTCCCCCGCACTGACCAAAGGCTCGTCGACCTGAAGAATTTGGTCGCCGCGCACGCTCTTCAGGGTCTGACGGATTCCGCTGGGCCAGCGAATTTCGACCGTTGCAGCGGCGGTCTCCGTCCCCAGACCAAAATGCACCCGTTTATCACTGGAAGAAAGATAGCTACTCGCGGTCGTTACGGTTGCGATTTGAGTGCTCCTCCCGGTCACAACCCTCACTTCCGCTCCGATGGCATCTCGGTTGCTCTTATGCCCGACGAGTTTCAAGATCAACCAATGGTTAGGAGTGGAGGTCAGATTGTGCAGGACATAGAGCGGTCCGTCATTGGTGGTCACGACTGCGTCCAGCCGACCATCATTGTCGATATCCCCGATCGCCAAGCCACGTCCTACCCAGGCTTCTCGAAAAACGCTACCCGCCTCTGCCGAGACGTCTACAAAACTGTGGCCCGTATTCCGTGCCAGCAACATGGGTTCGCGGTAGCGGAGGTTTGGATAGGTCAGCTCGATGGTGTCCAAGTCGTGTCCCTGGGCAATGAGAAGATCTTTCCATCCGTTATTGTCATAATCCAGGAGCCGAACGCCCCATCCAGAGTGCGCCATGCTCATGCGGCCGAGGCCGGAGGGATAACTCTCGTATGTAAAGGTGCCGTCGCCGTTATTTCGGTAAAGTGCATACATCTGGTTCGCGAGATCGGTGATCACCAAGTCCGGGAGGCCATCGTTGTTGTAGTCCGCGAAATCGACTCCCATTCCCGCAAACGCACGGCCCTCTCCATCGACGGCCACACCAGATACCAGCGCAACCTCCTCAAACGTGCCATCGCCTTTGTTGTGATAAAGGAATTCAAGCATGGAATCGTTGGCAACAAAGAGATCGATGTGCCCGTCGCGGTCGTAATCCGCAATAGCTAAGCCCAGGCCTTTGCCCGGCTTTGCCATGCCAATCTTTTCCGAAACCTCGGTGAAGTGGCCGTTGCCATCATTGTGGTAAACCAAGGGGGCGATGGGCTTGAAATAGTCCGGATGACAGTACGCGCGATAGCCTTCCTGATGTTCGCCGCACCAGATGTCGTCAAAGTCCCACACTAAATACCGCAGGACAACTAAGTCGAGAAAACCATCACCATCCAGGTCAACCCATGCGGCGCTGGTGGACCAGCCGCTCCCGCCTACACCCGCTTTTTCCGTGACATCCGTAAAGGTGCCGTCACCATTGTTGTGATAGAGCTTGTTGCCTCCGTACGCCGTCACATATAGGTCCTCGTAGCCATCATTATCGTAGTCCCCCACCGCAACTCCCATTCCGTATCCGACTCCCTCGAGGCCAGCCTTTTCGGTAACATCTTCAAACGTGCCGTCTGGTTTCTGATGATAGAGCCGATTCCAGTACTTGGGACCCGTCTTCTGCGGGATCGCTCCCTTGGGCGTCGGGTCAGTGAGTGGCGCTCCATTGACCACAAAAATATCCAGACGCCCGTCGTTGTCGTAGTCCAACAGAGCCACACCCGGTGCCATTGTTTCGATCAGGTATTTTTTCGAAGTGTGCGAGGCCATGTTCCGGCAATTAATTCCGAGTGCGAAGGTCGTATCGATAAACTTTGGGGAAATTTTCTTGGCTTGTTCCCCAGTCTCTACTGCGTCGCGCTGAGCTATAACCGGAAAGGCTGAAGATGATACGACCATCGCCAAGAAGAATGCGAGTTGGTTGGGCAGGTGAAGTCTCATGTATCCCATCGCTGTCCTTGGCGCGAGCGACGTTACGGTGAGGTGCGATCGAACTTGATCGCAGTGCTATCGTAGTCGCCTTCTAGGAGTACCGGAAGACCATGCTCCATGAGGTAGGCGCCGCTGAGCTTCGCGGGTAGTACGGAACTCTTCCCCTTGGGCTTCGCATCTAGGGGCGATAGGGCGTAGGTGGCGGTCCCATCCAGGCCTTCGAGCACCACTGCCGGAAGGCCACGGCCGAACTGTTGCGAGTGCAAAAATGCAAATAGCACTGCTTGCGATTTGTTCTCGGAAACGTATTCGCTGGCGGTAAAGTTTCCGGCACTCGGCAACGCCAGTCGGTAGAGCAAGCCATTCTGCACCGTGTCGCGAATCGATTTGTAGTAGCCGATCATGCGTTTCGCCACCGCCAGGTCTTCTGGTTGCCAGCGGTTCAAGTCTGCGCCGATGCCCAAAGACCCTTGCATGGCCATCAGGAAACGGAATTGCAGCGGCACGCTGCGACCGTTGAAATCGGGCACGTCGTTTACCCACGACATCATGATGTGCGGCGTGTACGCATATGTGAAACCCTGCTGAATGGTCAGCCGGTCCAAAGCCTCGGTGTTATCCGATGGCCAAACCTGCTCCGCACGCCGCAATATTCCCAGGTCGATGCGCCCGCCGCCACCGGCACAAGATTCAATCTCCAGCCTTGGATGCTTTTGCCGCAGCCGATCGAGAATGTCGTAAAGATTTTGCGTGTAGTGCACCCAGAGATTCTTCTGTTGTTCGGGCGGAACTTCCGGCCAGCCAGGTTCGCTGAAGTTGCGGTTGTAATCCCACTTCAAGAACGAGATGTCGTTCACCGTAACCAGCTCGTCGAGCCAGTGAAAGATGTGGTCTCGAACATCGTCCCTAGCGAGGTTGAGAACCAGTTGGTTTCGTGCCTCGGTGCGTGGACGACCCTCAAAGTGCATGGCCCAGTCCGGATGCTGGCGGTAAAGGTTGCTGTCCGGATTCACCATCTCGGGCTCAACCCACAGCCCAAAGTCCATCCCCAAATCTTTCACATGACGAATCAGCGGGCCGAGACCGTTGGGAAACTTTCGCAGATTCACATTCCAGTCACCGAGACCTGCATGGTCGTCGTTGCGCTCTCCGAACCAACCATCGTCCATGACGAAGCGTTCGACTCCCAGGCTTGCTGCTTTTTCGGCCAGTGCTATTTGCCCAGCTTCATCGACTTTGAATTCTGTTGCATACCAGGAGTTGTAAAGCACCGGGCGGGTTCGTGACCCGGAGCCACTGGGAAGAATCTCGGTACGCTCGAACAGGTGCAAAATTCGCGATGCTTCACCGATGCCGCCATCGGTATAGCCTGCGTAGAACGACGGTGTCGTTAGGGATTCCCCGGCTCCTAGACGATACCCAAAATCGAAGGGATTAAATCCCCCGGTAACGCTCACTTGCTGTTGCGCAGTTTGCTCCACGCTGATTCGCCAGCTACCGCTCCATCCCAGCGCGCCAAACCACACCGAACCATGCTCGCTATCGCTGTTGCCAACGCGATCCAGCGCAAACCAAGGATTGGCCTGCACACTGGTGCTGCCTCGCCGGCTTTCGAGCACCTTCATGCCCGTGTGTACCGGCTCCTCCGTGAGTTGCCACTCACCCGCCCAGCGCCCCGTCAGGTAGCGCAGCCGATAGCCATCCCCTTGCGGAAGATACCACGCCGCCGACTGCGCACTCTCGAGCACCACCGCTTTGTCCGTACGATTCTCAATAGTGACTTCCCGGCGCAGCATGCCCGTCTGCGGGTACACGGTGTAATGCAGATGGACCAACAAGGCACGCTCGATATCCTTGAGGGTGACGGTTAGCGTGTTGCCTGCTATCTGGTGCGCCAGGTAATGCAAAACAAGATCCCGATTGCCGTCAGGAAAGGTTACTTTGAGGCTGGGCTCCACATAGAGCCCGGCACCCCACGCTGGATATTCTTGAGGTGTAGTGGTGGTGCTCAGGTCGAATGACGACCATTCCTTTATGCTGGGGGTTGCGAAATCTTCTTCACGCCCCACATGCCCGCCCCAATAGATGTGCTGCAGCACGCTCTGCTGATTGATGCCAAAGACGTAAGTGACCTTGCCCGCATCCAGAATAAAAATCTTGCTGGCCTTTACGAAGCGAATCGGCGACTGTGCCACCGCCGGAGTCAAGCAGGACAGTACAACCAGGCTCAGGCTCCAGCTCCATCCTGCAAACTTAAACGCAAATTTCATAATGAGGTCTCCCTATCTAGCCGCGAAGCCATGGGAACCCCTTCGCGCAGTTCCACGCGAAGAGTCCATTGTTTCCGTTCGTGAGGTTGTAGCATGCCACTCTCTTTACGTGCCATCGCTTCCACAAGGGCGTCAGGTCTCCCCAGGCAGGGTTCCAGCGCAACAGTGTAAGGCTGCTTCGGATCGTCAGCCGCACCACCACCGTGACAAATCCACACTCCCACGTAAGGCACACGCTCGGGATCGAAGCGAAAGGAGATCGATTCATTTGTGCTTGGATAGTAGAGACCGCCGTACCCTTCCCGCAGGCGCGCGGTATAAAGCTTATCGCTCTGACTGCCTCGAAGCTTCATCACGCTTAAGTCATCGGAGACTCCGTCTTGCCGAATGGCAATGGGCCAAGTGCAACTTTCGCCCTTACGTCCCAGTCGATTCCCGTGGGACGAGTCGATTAGCAACTCCCGCACGTCCGGCGGCAGCAGGATGCGAGCCCCCGGCTCGGTATTCAAGAGAGGATGTGCGGACCACAGGTAGTGAAACGCACAATCGCCTTTGTTCTGGAGTTCATAGTCAATCACCAACTGACAGCCTTCCATGCGGAGGCGCTTCCGCAGCGCGTACGGAAGGCTGCGCCCTTCGACGGATAGCCACACCTCTTCGGCACCCACATCGTATTGCCACGGCAAGGACCAAACATCGCCGTGGTCGGGCAATTGCCTGCCACGGTAGCTATCTGTTGGATACTGGCACGCTGCAATGGTGGGAATGCATTCGTCAAAACCTACGTTGTTGTAGTCCACAAATATTCCGCCGTAGGAAGGTGGCCGAAAACTGCTCTGCGTACCTTGGAGGGAAACCAGGTATTCGCGGCCGCTATCCACGCGGACCAATGAGATTATTTTCCCGCCTAATTGGGGGAGCAGGGCTAGGCGAATTACACCATTGTCCAGAGTGATGCGGACAAAACCTTCGCGGGAATCCAGCCTGATGTTTGTCATCTATTCCACATCCACAATTCCGGCGGATGATTCACTAATGCGGTCCATCGATACGATGAGGCTGGTCAGAAAGAGTTTTCAAGTGACAGCACGTTCAAAGAGAGGCACTTCTTTCGCCCCTTCCTCTGCCCGGCAGACATATATGTCCGGCGTTAAACCAGTCTGGCTTGCATATCCCGAAGCCACTTGGTTTACGAAGCCCTCCACGTGGCTGGATTCGACCAGGCTGATCGTGCATCCGCCAAATCCGCCTCCGGTCATACGGGATCCATAAACTCCCGGTAACTTGCGAGCCAGTTCAGTCATGATATCGAGCTCGCGACAACTCACTTCGTAGTCATCACGCAAGCTTCGGTGGGATTCATCCATGTATCGGCCAAACGCCGTGATGTCGTCCTGCTCCAAGCTGGCCGCTGCTTGAAGTACCCGGGCATTCTCGCTGACTACATGCCGGCAGCGTTTCCGTACCAGCTCCGGCAGGTCCGAGGCCCGTCGTTCGAAAGTCTCCATGGTGAGATCGCGAAGGGGACCGATGATGCGCGCGGCTGCCTCGCAATCTTCGCGGCGACGGTTGTATTCGGTACCAACGAGTTCGTGTTTTACCATGGTGTTACAAATAACCAGGCTGGCCTCCGATGGCAACCGCACCGCTCGATACGTGAGCGAGCGGCAATCCAGCATCAGTGCATGATTTTCGCGACCAAAGCAGGAAATAAATTGGTCCATGATGCCGCAACGAATGCCCACAAACTCATTCTCGGCGCGCTGGCAAAGGAGCGCCACCTGCATTGGCTCCATGAAAAGGTCTGAATTTTTGAGGAGGGCCAAAGCTGTGGCCACTTCAATGGCCGCCGAGGAACTAAGGCCTGAGCCCACTGGAACTTCACCGCTAATAAGCAGATTGGCCCCCCGCAGCCTGTGTCCGGCGGCTTCGAGCATTGCGGCCACACCGGCAACATAATCGGTCCAGTTCCCCTGGCGATTTGGTGTTTGATCTAGCGAGAATTGCAGTGCTCCGGGAAAACCCTCAGAAACCGCTCGTATCGTGCGATCTTCGCGGCGACCCGCGGCCACCCAGGTCGAAAAATGAATCGCGGTAGGCATGACCAGGCCGCCGGTGTAGTCGGTGTGCTCCCCGATGAGATTCACGCGGCCCGGGGCTCGAAAAAGGCGCGGGCGCCCGCCAAAAGATTCGGCAAAAGCTGGCAGCACGGAAGCGGGTATTTGCATATCGTTTCGCGGGAATCCCATTCAGCGCGCTAAGGACTCCTCGATCTCCTCGAGCGTCTGGCCCTTGGTTTCCGGAAGGCGCCAGCGAATAAACAGAAAGCCGGCCAAGCAAATGCCGGCATAGATCCAGAAAGTTCCCGCAGGCCCAACGGCCCGGTTCAGCAAAGGAAACGTGTAGGTAAGGATGAAGCTGGCAATCCATAGTGAGGTGACCGCCACGGACATCGCTGCGCCACGAATGTGATTGGGGAAAATTTCTGAAATGACTACCCAGGTAACCGGGGCGAGCGACATGGCATAGCAGGCGATGGCCACAACAACCAGCAGCAGCATGTGTATTCCCTGGCTGTGTCTATAAAAACCTAATCCGAGCAAACCGTAGATCAGCGCCAAAGCCAGCGAGCCGAAAAGCATTAATTTGCGACGCCCCACTTTGTCCACCAAGGCGATGGCCACGAGGGTAAACGCCAGATTGACAGCACCGGTGATTACGATATTGAGCAGGATGTCAGAGACATGATAGCCGGCTGCGGAAAACACCTCCTCCGCATAGCTGAAGATCACGTTTATACCGCACCATTGCTGAAACACTGCCAACGAAACGCCCAGGAACAGAACACCGACAAGTCTGGGATCCAGCAGGGCCAACAAGCTGACCTTCTGGTTTGTCGTTAGACTAGCTTCAATCTCTTCCAAGGCTTGTTTGGCGTATGCTTCGCCGTTAAGGCGCGTCAGGATGCGCCCTGCTTTCACGTGCCGGCCATTCCGGGCTAGCCAGCGCGGGCTCTCCGGCACTACCAGCATTCCGAGAAAAAATAGCAGAGACGGTATCGCGGTGACGCCAAACATCCAGCGCCACCCCATCTGGCCATTCCATGAGTTCAGAATCTCCACCGCGGAAGCACCTGCAGGCACAGGCTGGGCGATCAGCCAATTCACGAACTGGGCCAGCAGAATTCCAATAACGATGGTGAGCTGATTTAGCGAGACTAACTTGCCGCGCACCGCGGCAGGCGAAATTTCCGCGATGTACATGGGAGAAAGATTGGAAGCAAGACCGATGGCCATTCCCCCAACGATTCGCCACATCACAAACCTGTGAAACACACTAGACAGCGCGGTGCCAGCGGAGGAGACTCCGAAGAGCAGCGCCGCCAGGATTAGCAGACGTTTCCGGCCATAACGGTCGCTGAGACTACCGGAGATCACCGCTCCCAGCAGGCAACCGATCAGCGCACAACTCATCGCCCATCCTTGTTGCGCAGCATCTGTCAGATGGAAGAATTTTTCGTAAAACGGCTTGGCCCCGCCAATCACGACCCAGTCATAGCCAAAAAGCAATCCCCCTAGTGCCGCGACGAAGGAGATGGCCCAGAGATAGATGTTTTGGTCGGCTGGAATCCTCAGTGTCTCAGCGCCGTCTGCCGCCACGGTCCCCTCTCCAACAGTTCGGCGGCGCGTGGGGCCATTCATGGCTTCGAACTTGCCGCCTGATCAGCTTCGATGCGTTCCAACTCCGCCTGCGCCCACATGTGATTCGCATCCAGGGTCAATGCTTCGCGGAAGTCAGCTGCCGATTCTTCGATTCGCCGGAGCCCGAGCTTCGCAAGCCCTCTCAGGAACAAACACTCGGTGCGGTTGCGCTTCTGCAGGTCATCATCGAAGAGCAAAAAGTTTGGCAGAGAAGTTGCAAAATAATCTATTCTAACTTCCGCATCGAGTTGACGCGACGCGAAGTCCAGGAGTTCCTCCAGCAGCGCGACCGCTTCCGATTCTCGGTCAAGGCTCCTGAGCGCAAGAGCCCTGTAGTAAGCCATGTCTTTGAATCCCGTCTGAGCCTCGATGGCTTTTTTCCACCACTGCTGCGCTTCTTCGGCATGCCCCAAACTATCAAGAGCTACACCAGTGAAGTAATCGAGGTGTGTTTCCAGAGTAAGCAGATGCTTTCCTTCTCCGAGATTTTTGGGATACACGCGCGCCGCTTGAAAGTGTGCCAGGGCCTCGCTTGGTTCTCTGGCCTCAAGCAATTCGCGGCCCATCAGAAGATGGGCTGCTACGTATTGGCCGGATACCAGACCTTCGCCGCCCTCCCAGGGGTGGAATCGCCGAGAACTAAGGATTTTCAGAGCTTGCGCCGTTTTGCGCGTTTGGTTCGTGAGGGTGACGAGTTCGACCACCAGGTCGTCGCGCTGGTCAACTAAATCGCGGTGTTCTTCCAACCTTGAAAGACGCCGCTCGGGCGGGGTTCCAATGCGTTTGCACAACTGGTCCAGCTCATACAACAAACGCGCATCGGATGGCTCCGATCGAAATGCTTTTTCATAACATTCCAGGGCCCGTTCCGGGTTCTTCCCTACATTGAACCACGCGATCCCTAGATTTCGCCACGGAATGGAGAACCGGGGATCAATCTGGCAAGAGCATTCCCAGAGACGAATGGCCTCTTCTCGTTGCCATTTGTCATACAACAGATTGCCAAGATAATAGGGGGCTTTGGAGTCAGAAGGATTTGTCCGAATTGCGCTTTGCAGAACTAGCATCTCCTCGATGCGAGCTGGAAAGCAGTAATCAGCAGAGGCCTGAGCAGCCTGCTTGTAGTACTCGCGAGCTTTGTCACGCTCTCCACTCTTGTCGTAGAAATATCCGAGCGAATAGAGAACCATCGGATAGGGTTCTTGTTGTTTCGGAAGCGCGGCGAGGTGCCGCTGGAGAAGGTCGATGGCCTCGCGCCACAGTCCTGCGTCGGCATAGTCGAAAGCGATATCCAGGCAGATGTGGGTTTCGAGAAGCAAGGAACGGAACAGAGCGTCGTGTGAACCAGAGGAGTGCGGTGCAGTGCTGAACGCAACGAGTTCGTTCCTGGACCACAGGTCGAGAGGATCGAAGGCAATTGTGTCTCGAGCCAAATCGAGCGCTTCTTTGTTTCTGCCCATCTGGCGCAGGATGGCTGACTTCAGATTGCGAGCCTTTAAATGAGATCGATTGACGGAAAGCGCGTTGTTCAAGTGCTCCAGTGCCCGCTCGAAAT
>Ga0206903_10305_pt2 | contig 13186 bp, 11 predicted proteins | sample Alteio_BWOrgHeat_45_FD_152959 | JGI IMG/M metagenome (GOLD analysis project Ga0206903, IMG submission 152959) | Enriched cells from forest soil in Barre Woods Harvard Forest LTER site, Petersham, Massachusetts, United States -... | ecosystem: Environmental > Terrestrial > Soil > Temperate forest >... | reverse complement strand
TCAATCATCTTCTTTATTTTTTCCACTTTTTTCGCTTCTTTACTCATATAAATTTCGTATGCAGTTTTCATTCCTTTGAAGAAGCCTTTTACGTCTTGATTCCAATCTATCTCTAGGGATTTGCACATCTGTATAACGCCCCAACCTTGTGCTTCGATGGTAAGACAATTCCAACTTAGATTATGAACTGGAACTAAACCTGAATCTTTTATTATCTCAAGCCCTGATGCAGTTACCTTATAATCTACGAAAATAAAATATAACTCATTTCCTTCTTGTTGCAGCCACAGAATAAGCCTCTTTGCAGAAATTATATTTGGTGAGTAGTTTTTCTTATCCAAATTGTTGCTTTTTACATTCACCGGTTGTTTAACGTTGTCATTTAATAAAAAATCTCCGATTGATTTTTTAGTCCCCTTGGCAACTGCTCCGTGTTTTTTAGCGATTTCAACTTCAATCATCTGATAGCTGTCCATTCTTTATTTGTTAGTTAAGGTGTTAAATTTAAAGGAAAATGCAATAGCCGGGGTGTTCGAATAGCATGTCGCACAACGCAAATATTACCTGCAACTTACTAAATTATATTACGCAAATACGCCAACTGTAGGTTGTATTGCGCAACTCATTGCACAACTAAGCTAACTCAGCCTTTAAACTTTATTGTTACCGGTAGGTGCGCAACCGGCCAAATAGAGAAACGTATATGATATAGTTCACCGTTCATTCATGAACGGTAATTTTGATACTATTATCATACACGTTATGACAGAAGAAAATGCACTCAGCTTATTAAAACAACATATTCAAAAACGGGTTCCGCAGATAACAGGCGAAGCGCTTACTGAATTAAGTGATGCATTTCTTATCAAAAAAATAAAAAAGAAACAGTTCATTATTCAACCCGAATTCACGGCACGGTACAGAACATTGGTACTGGAAGGTGCGTTCCGTTCTTATGTTATAGATAAAGATGGCATTGACCATACCATCCAGTTTGCTCTGGAAGACTGGTATATCTCGGATATCAACAGTTATTTGTATCAAAAGCCTGCTACCATGTTCGTTGCAGCTTTGGAAGACAGCACTGTTGCACAAATGGAGTTTAATAAAGAGCAGGAACTGAAAAAAAGCAACCATGTTTTTGAAACTTACTTTCGTATTGGTGCGGACAGGACTGCTGCCTATCATCAGCGGCGCATCATATCATCCCTTACACAAACAGCAGAAGAACGCTATCATGAATTCGTTCAGCAGTATCCACATGCTGTACAACGTTTGCCGCAATATGCGCTTGCATCTTATCTTGGTATGACAACCCAATTCCTATCCCGCATCCGCAAAAAGATGATGCAAAAAAGTTAAACCAGTTTCACCGTATTTATTGATGTAGTTGATTGTTCAGGCTTGTATTGCTAAAGAACTTTGCAGTACAAAATGAATAATAATATGGCAGAAAAATTAAAGAACAAAGTTGCTGTTATTACAGGTGGTAACAGCGGTATAGGTTTAGGCGTTGCAAAGTTGTTTGCAAGCGAAGGTGCAAAGGTTGTTATAACGGGCCGCAACGCTGAAACATTGGATGCAGCGGTAAAAGAACTGGGCAGCAATGCTTTTGGCGTGGTAAGTAATGTAAGCAATATTTACAGTTTCGAATCCTTATATCAGCAGGTTGAAAACCGGTTTGGTAAGATTGATATACTGGTAGCCAATGCCGGCATAGTACTATTTAAATCACTGGAAGAAGTAACAGAGGAGATCTTTGATGAAATAACCGGTATTAATTACAAAGGCGTATTCTTTACGGTACAAAAAGCGCTGCCTTTTTTGAATAATGGCGCATCCATTATTGTTACCTCATCAACCGTTGCCGACAAAGGTATTGCAGGCGGTTCTGTATATGTGTCTTCAAAGGCAGCAGAACGTGCATTGGTGAGAGTGTTTGCGGCAGAGCTCGCAGTAAAGAAAATAAGAGTGAATGCCCTATCTCCCGGCTCTGTTGATACGGATATATTTTTAAAAGCAGGAATGAGCCAGGAGGTATCAGACAACATGAGTGCTTTTTTCGCCGGTGCGGTTGCATTGAAACGCACTGCATCTGTGGAGGAGATGGCAAAAGGTTTTTTATTCCTTGCATCCGATGATAGTTCTTACATGACCGGCGCTGACCTTACCATTGATGGCGGATTCAGGGATTTATAAATTTTGACTGCGCTTCAATATTTTCCCTGTTGGTTGGTGTCTCACCGTACCTGTTCGGAAGAATGATCACCAACATATTACACTGGTTGAAAAGCGAGGGAGGGCCGGTGCACAAGGGCAATCACTATAATTAATGTTATCGGAAAAGTAGAAGTCCCGGAAAATGTTATTCCTCGCAACGATCCTGCTATTAATAGTGCCGGCACACAGGGGGAGGCGTTGGCTTGGATGGATGCGCGGAGCGATCATGCCATCCTTGATTTTTTCTTTGGTTACTTTCATTTGCATCAACCTGTCCCGATTCTTCGGGAGGCAAAAGAAAGTAACAATCATAATTAAAAAGACTTAGTTTCTTAAAAACGAAATATCAATTCATAGAAACAATATAAAAGTATAATGAACAAGATAGAACAATATATAAAAAAGCCTTCCGACAGTTATGGTGTCCCACCAACCAATTTTGTTATACTTCGTTCGTCGGGAACACTGATCATTATTTAGAAATGAAAAATGTGAAACATAAAATGAGAAAGTATTGTTGTTAAACGAAGACTAATCCAGACTTTCTAATTCCTCATTCTTATTTTTCATTTCTCATTTATAATTGGTCGGTACAAACACCGGCGGCTACAGAAAATCCATTGTAATTTCATGTACAAACTCACAACACATGAATTATATTTATTGGGCATTACTGGGTATGTGCGGCTATTCCGCTACAACGTTATTTGTAAAGCTTGCAGTAAAAGAAGGCAAATTCAGCAGCTTTGTTATTTTATCTGTTGCAGTAAGTATAGTAGTAACATCTGTATGGATCATTACAGCAGTGCGCGGCGATTTTAAAAGCCTCACTGCACAAACTATACGCAGTACTGCCATGTTATGGAGTATAGCAACGGGCATCGTACTGGCGTTGGCTGTTATTTCTTTGTTCCGCGCATTATCATTAGGGCCGGCAAGTGTTGTGGTACCTGTATATGGAATGTTCATTGTAGGTGGTGCTGTTCTCGGAATGATCTTTTTGCATGAGCCCGTAACGTTTAATAAAATACTGGGTATCCTGTTAGCAGTAGCAGGTATTTACTTCATCACAAAACCCTGATGCATAAATATTGCCAGGCGGCAATGCCTGTTTGAGTAAACAACATTGGGTATACCCGCAGATCCGGTGAGTACCCTGATCATTGATAAGAAATAAAAAACATAAAATGAGAAAGTAAACATTAGCACTTTCACATTCCTTATTCCTAAATTCCCAATTCCTTATTTACCTCTTTCATAATTTCAGCAAATGTTTGATAAGATTGTATGCGGTCTGCTGCATCGTAAATATTAGTAACCACTATTAACTCATTTACTTTTGTTTCTGCTAAAAAGGCTTCGGTTTTTTGCTTAACTGTTGCTTTATTTCCAACAAAAGAATATTTCATCATTTGCTGTACTGCCGGGTGCTGCGACAGCTCACGTAACTCATCGTTCATGGGTACAGGCGCAGGCAGCAGTTCTCTTCTGCCCGATAAAATACCTGCAATTACCCTGATGAATGTAGTGGATATACCGGCTGCCGCTTCATCGGTATCCGCTACAATTACATTCACACCCGCCATGGTATAAGGCTGCTGTAAAAATGCAGAGGGCTTAAATTCATTGTGATAAATACCAAGCGCTTCATGAAGTTGGGCTGGGGCAAAGTGACTGGCAAAAGCATAAGGTAAACCCATCTTTGCTGCGAGATGGGCACTGTCGGTACTCGACCCTAAAACATAAATAGGCACATTAATGCCTTCGGCCACGGAGGCCCTCACTCTTGCAGTATTATTACCGGTGGAAAAGTACTGCTGAATTTCTGCTATTTCTTCCGGGAAGCGGTATACAGACTGCATCCTGTCTGCACGGATGGCATGCGCCGTTTCCTGGTCGGTACCGGGAGCACGCCCCAGCCCCAAGTCGATCCTGTTTGGATACAGGGCGCCAAGTGTTCCAAATTGTTCGGCTATAATCAGCGGCGAGTGGTTGGGAAGCATGATGCCACCTGAGCCAACCCTTATCTTTTTTGTGCCGCCGGCTATGTATCCTATTAATACTGACGTAGCAGCACTGGCAATACTGATAGCATTATGATGCTCAGCCAGCCAGAAACGGCTGTACCCGAATTCTTCAGCCTTTTGTGCAAGTGCCAAACTTTTATTAAGCGTTTCAGCGGGTGTGCTTCCGGCACAAACAAGTGCCAGGTCGAGAATAGAAAATTTAATTTGTTTCATACTGTCTGATCCTGGAATATCTCACAGGTACTTTATTTAGCGAAGTGTAATCTTCCGGGTAATTATGCGTGAATAATTTTTGCATTATTCAACTGTGCCGGTGAAACACCAAACTGCTTTTTAAATGCAAAAGAAAAATGCGAGAGGTTTTCAAAACCTGTTTCATGGCAAACATCAACAGGTTTCCTGTTAAGATCACTGATCTGGTGATATGCCAGTTCCAAACGTTTTTGTGTCAGCCATTTTTGTGGTGTTGTATTGAATGTTTTTTTAAAATCCCTTTTAAAAGTAGTAAGGCTTCTGCCGGTTAAATAGCCAAACTTTTCCATAGGCATATTGAACATGTAATTCTTCTCCATAAACTCGGCAAGATTGATCTTCCCGGGTTCTTCAAAATTGCCAATAGCATCGAACAGGTCTTCATCAATTAATTTAAGAATAGAGATAGCTTCCTCCACTTTACCGTCAGCAATGCTTAACGGCAATTCGCTTTTCATTTCAAAATAGGGCAATAAAGAATTGAACAGGCTTTCGAGTAAAGGATGCTTATCCATCAACTTTATAGGCGGCTTATTTTGATAATGTTTTGTTTTTATGTCATGCCTTAAAAAATATTGTTGCATGGCTTCCGTAGTAAAATAAATGGCAACCGATTTATAAGGCCTTCCATCCTTCGGTACTTTAATAACCTTTGCCGGTTCATTACGCGGAAAGAAAATAGTATCGCCTGCACCCACAACATAAGTGCTGTCGGGCAGGATGATCTTCATCTCGCCCGATAGCATTCTTATCAATGTATTCTTCTCCACGATCAGTTCATTGCTGTAATATTTTTCTTCTGTACAGGTTAAAAAAATATTCGCTTTTGAAAGTGGTTGCGGCGTATGTGTTATCATTCCTTGTTTATCTTTTTACAGTACAAAACTACCTGACTTTTCCTAATACTTACCTGGTTGCATATCCGCTAAAAAAGGTGCAGCTGGTGGCTTAATGCCATTGATCTCAATGCCTCCATGTTGTATCATGGGGATCAGGTCTTTATATTCTGCAAGAAAGGTTAACGGCGGTGTGGAAAGTTTATCTAACGATGCTGTTTCATCAGCAGATAGATGTGCATCTGTTGCAGCAATATTATCCTGTAACTGCTTCACATTTCTAACGCCAATAATGGTTGATGTTACACCTGGCTTGCCCATCACCCACGCCAATGCAATAGCTGCGGGCGTTGTATTATGTGTTTGTGCGATGCGTTCCAGCCCATCAATAATAGCCAATTGCTTTTCAGATAAGGAAACATTACCACCTCTTGCTTCCATGCGGCTGCCATTAACTTTTCCATTATTGGAGCGATTGTATTTGCCCGATAACAACCCACCCTTTAACGGCGACCATGGTGTAACGCCCAAACCCAATTCCAATGCCATTGGCACCAATTCATCTTCAACTGTTCTTTGTAATAACGAGTATTCAATTTGCAAACCGATGAACGGCGTCCAGTCTTTAAACCATGCCATTGTGTTTGCCTGTGCAACCTTCCATGCAGGCGCGTCGCTTATGCCAATGTATCGCACCTTTCCACTCTTTACTGCATTGTCCAGTGCACGCATGGTTTCTTCCACCGGTGTTAAAAAATCCCATGAATGTATCCAGTACAGGTCAATGTAATCTGTCTGCAATCTTCTTAACGAATGTTCAAGATTGGTGATAAGTGATTTTGTTCCTGTGCCACCTGTGTTAGGATTGCCCGGGAAAACATTGTTCGCAAACTTTGTTGCCAGTACCAGTTGCGTTCTTAATGATGAATTATCCGCCATCACATCCCCAATAATTTTTTCTGAATGATTGTTGGTGTAAATGTTTGCCGTATCAATAAAATTTCCACCCTGTTCCACATAACTGTTGATCATGTTTGTTGATTCATCAACACCGGCACCCCAGCCCCAATCTTCGCCAAAGGTCATTGCGCCAAGACATAAAGGGCTTACTCTTAATCCTGATCTTCCTAATGTTCTGTATGATGCTAAAGACATAATGTTTGATATTTTATATATGTGACTTCGGTTTAAGCCTGTAAGGCTTTACTATGAATAGCCTTCGATGCAATCGGAGGATAAAATCGTAATCAATCAATTGAACCCTTGCAGGGTTCGATGTTGTTTACCCGTTTTTACCCCGCAATTCTTACGGGGTTATTCAAATTAAATCCTTCCAGGATTACTTATGCTAAACCCGAACTCATGTTTTATATACTAAATTTTGTGTTGGTCAATTGTTCGCTTACATCCCATAAATGCGCTGCGTTATCTTCATCGATGGCATAAGGACGAACACCTTTGTTGAGTTCTCTTGAATCGCCGAGTTTCCATGTTCTCTGTTCTTCATCATCAATTACAGCTACATCACAGTTCTCGCAATACACGCCGCCAATATTATCCAGTTGATTGCTAACAGCACACCATACAATTGTTGCAGCACCCTGTTCTACTGTTTTTAAGTTCTTTGCTGTATCGCGGATTGGTTCCCCGTTTTCATTCAGCACACCTGCGTTTTTAAGTTCTTCCCTGCTGATGTGTTTATCCAAACCGGTTCCGACAATACCACCCGGGTGCACGGAGAATGCACGCACCTTATTCTCTTTGCCACGCTTATCAATTTCAAGGGCGAATAAAATATTGGCTGTTTTAGATTGGCCATACGCTTTGAATCGTTCATAGCCACGGTGTTCAAACATAATGTCATCAAACACGATGGGTGAAAAATGATGTCCCCATGATGATACAGAAACAACTCTTGCTCCGTTTGCTTTCAGCAATGCGGGCCAAAGTTTCGCGGTTAACTGGAAATGTCCAAGATGATTGGTAGCAAACTGGCTTTCATAACCGCGGGCATCTTTTGTAAAAGGGTTTGCCATAATGCCAGCGCTGTTGATCAACAGGTGTAATGGCTGATTGGTTGCTAAAAACTTTTCTGCAAAAGCATTGATTGATGTTGGATCAAGCAGGTCCATAGTTTCAATTTCTACATCAATATTGTTTAAAGCCTGTTTTGCTCTGTCAATATCTCTTGTTGGTACAATAACTTTTGCGCCTGCATTTACTAACACTCTCACTGTTTCCAAACCCAAACCGGAATAACCACCAGTAACAATCGCATTCTTTCCTGTAAGATCGATTCCTTTTATAATTTCTGCTGCTGTTGTAGCAGCATCAAAACCTGAGTTGACCGGGTGTTGTTCACTTACTATTTTCGCTTGCATCAGCATTTTTTTTTGTAATTAATGATGCAAATGTCGGCTACTTACAACTATAGAGGTTTGTTCAGAAGGCCGAATATGATTTGTTTAAAAGGCCAGGGATGGATGTTGGTTAATTCTAAGAAATTTAAAAAAGTAAGAGAAAAACTCAACCACTTCGAACGTCTTGCCCAACATGATTGGGCATCTGATAATTGAGTTCTATGTATTTTGATGATGAGATTCCCGCTTTCGCGGGAAAGACGTGCAATCTTGTTGATTAATTCTAAAAACTTAAACGAGTAAGACCAAAATGACATGTAAGCGCTTGTGGTTTTTTATTTGCAACATCAACGCTCAACCGCTAAAAAGAACACTACATGTGCAGGGTTATACTTCTTTCTTTGAAACCATTAATTTTGCCCGATGTTACAAACAAGGGCAAGTGAAAAACCGGCTTTTGAATTCAACCATTCAGGTGCTGAGAATACACAGGTTAAAGTAGCCACCATTAGTGAAGCGCGTTGCTCTCTGTCTTCTTATAACAGGCGCGATTTTTTTAAAGTAACCTTGTTATTAGAAGGTGAAAGCGAATTGAATTATGCTAACAGGAGTTATCCTGTCACAAAGCCCGCATTGGTATTTACCAACCGCATTGTTCCCTATTCCTGGGATCCTGTGGAAGGCACGGTTGAAATATCCGGCCATTTTTGTGTGTTCACAGAAGGTTTTTTACAATCAGGCATAAAAACAGAAAGCCTTAAAGATTCCGTTTTATATAAAGTTGGCGGTGAGCCTGTTTATTTTCTGAATGAAGAACAACTGCATTATTTAACCGCCATATTCATTCGTATGCGGCAGGAGATTGACAGCGATTATATTCATAAATATGAATTGATACGCAACCAGCTTTCGCTTGTTGTACATGAAGCCATAAAGATGCAGCCGGCCAATGCTTATACAGTACCTGTGAATGCAGCAACAAGGATCACCAAATTGTTTTTAGCATTATTGGATAATCAATTCCCGGTTGAATCGCAACAGCATGAAACTGCCTTAAAAAAAGCCAGTGATTATGCAGACCGCATGGCTATTCATGTAAATCACTTAAATGCCGCGGTGCATGATGTTACCGGGAAGTCAACTACAACACATATCAACGAACGCTTATTAAAAGAGGCAAAATCTTTATTGGCGCATACAACCTGGAGTGTTGCCGAAATTGCCTACAGTCTTGGGTTTGAATATGCTTCTTACTTCAATAATTTCTTTAAGAAACATTCCGGCATTACACCATTGGCTTTTCGCAAAACACTTTGAAAAGTATAATTTTTACTTTGAAAGCTTTAGCCGCCCAATCAGCCTGCGCTGATAATTTTGCTGTTCATTAATTATTACAATTATGATTCAGTCAAAAGGATATGCGGCACAGGATGCCGCAACAGACCTTGCCCCATGGAATTTTGAACGCCGTGAAGTGGGTGCGCACGATGTTCAGATAGAAATAACATACTGCGGTGTTTGTCACTCAGACCTGCACCAGATAAAAAATGAATGGTTCCCGGGTATTTTCCCGATGGTGCCGGGCCATGAAATTGTTGGCCGCATTATTAAAGTGGGCGACCATGTAAAAAACTTTAAAGTAGGTGAATTAGCTGGTGTTGGCTGTATGGTTGACTCCTGCCAGCATTGTGAAAATTGTACACAGGGCCTTGAACAATATTGCCTGGAGGGCAGCACGCAAACTTATAACAACCTCGACAGAAGCGGTGTGCCAACTTACGGTGGTTATTCAAACAACATTGTTGTGCGGGAAGAATTTGCATTGCACATTTCAGACAAATTAGATCTTGCCGCAACAGCGCCATTGCTTTGTGCGGGTATTACTACTTATTCACCACTACGTTTCTGGAAAGTAGGCAAAGGCCATAAGCTGGCTGTGCTGGGCCTTGGTGGTTTAGGTCACATGGGCGTAAAATTCGGTGTTGCTTTTGGCGCCGAAGTTACCGTGTTAAGTACATCGCCATCCAAAGAAAAAGCAGCAAAAGAACTGGGTGCACATCATTTTGTGGTTACATCAGACCCGGAGCAACTGAAAGCGGTAAAGGGGTCATTCGATTTTATTTTGGATACCGTTTCTGCAAATCATGATATGAATATGTATTTATCATTACTTAAAACAAACGGCATACATATTTGTGTAGGTGTTCCGACAGAACCGATAACAATACATGCATTCTCTTTATTGGGCGGGCGTAAAAGTGTAGGAGGTTCAGGCATCGGCGGCATACCCGAAACACAGGAAATGCTTGATTTCTGTGCAGAACATGGTATTGTTTCAGACATAGAATTGATTGACATAAAAGATATCACCGCTTCTTACGCAAGAATGGTTAAAGGCGACGTACGGTACAGGTTTGTAATAGATATGGCAACATTATAGCAGCAGTTATCTTTTAATGTTATACAGCGAGGCTTAATGCTTCGCTGTTTTTGTTTTATGTAATCAGATGAAGCTTTACAGGATTTGCTCCCATACGTAAAGCTGTTCACATGCACAACATCATCTGTTTTTCGCTGCGACTGCTTTTTATTTTATTTTGCCATCCCGGGGTTTATAATTATTTTACATACCATAACATCCTATTCTCAAACAGCTGCATATAGCTATAAAATTCTTTTATTTTTTCTTATCTATTATAGAGACACTGATTAACTAAATGGCTGCTAAATCCCTGTCAAATTCACGGTAAACAGCAGTCAGGTGTATTGTGTGAAGCCGCTTTAACATGAGTTCGGTTTAAGCCTGAAAGGCTTTAATATAAATAGCCTTCGATGTAACCGGAGGATAAAATCGTGATTAATCAATTGAGCCCCCGCAGGGTTTAGTGTTGTTTATTCATTTTTTACCCGCAGCGCTTGCGGGGTTATTCAAATTAAATCTTTTCAGGATAACTGTATACTTAACCTGAACTCACGTTGCCTTACATAAAAAAGGGACGCGTAAAAACGCATCCCGTTACTGCTTGTATTATGAGACAAAAACTAAATCTTTATTTTGGCTGTTACATAAAATGTTCTTCCGTCAGCGGGTAAAATTCCCGGGCCGGGATACATTGTTATCCTGCGATTAAAATATTTTTCATTGGTGAAATTATTAACGCCTGCAGACAGCCCTAACTGTTTTAAAATTTGCCAGTTAAAGCTCCAGTCCCACACATGGTATGCAGGAATTAAACCGGTAACTCCATCTATACTGCTAACGGTATTCAATGCGTCGTTATAGCATTTGCTGGTATAACTATATTGAAAACCTGTGTTTAGGTTTTTATATTGAAAACTAACGCCCGCTTTCTCGATCCAGTCAGGTGAGTTCTCTACATAATTACCTTTTATATTTGTATTCACGCCGGCTTTATTCATCTCACCACTTGTATACCGAGCATGATTATATGCAAGCGAATTAAACACTGAAACAAATGATGTATAGCCTTGTTTCCATACGATCATTTCTGTATACGCTTCCACGCCTTTTGCAACAGAATTGCCAATGTTTGTTGTGAGTAAATGTGTTGCATTATCAGTGCCGGTAAATGATAACAATCCAACACGGTCGCCATAAAACAAATAATAAGGATTGATATCAAAACGAAATACTTTATTGATGCTTCCGCGCAAACCAAGGTCAACATCATAACCTTTACTGTCTTTTAAGTTTGGATCAATTTTATCTAACTGTGTTGCAGGTGTAATGTTCGCATATAAATACGGGCGGTAAGCCTGCGAAACATTTGCATACAATTGTATTGTTCTTGTGGTTTGATATTGCAAACCCAAACCCGCTAAAGGAAAGCTCCTGTTTTGTTTATATGCAACTTTATCGGTTGCATTATTTATCACACCATCCATAGATGAGTTGATGATCTCATAACGAATACCCGGAACAATTAAAAGTTTGTTGGTAACAGTAAAAATGTTTTCAGCAAATGCTGCATAATTGGTTGTATGAAGATCGAGATCAATTCCATAAGGGTTGGTAAGTGAAAGATCAAAATCGCTGCCTGTTGTGCCAACACCTTTTTGCTTACGTTTTGTATCTTCATCAGAATAACGAACGCCCGCAGATAATGTGCTGATACGATTGCCAAGATTATAATTATGTAATAACCTTGCTTCCGTTGTAAATCCGCTGTAATAATCCCTGTCAACCTGCCTCGGATTATAGGAACCGGTAGCCGTGTTGAAAGTATCTTTTATGTTGGGCGCATTGATGAACTGCACGCTGTTGCGTTGACCAATTACCATATACGATTCAACCTGCAAACGCGTTTGCGCAGAAAAATTATAATTGAAGAGGACTGCAGGAATATTTATTTCAGGCTGAAAATAATTTCTTGTGCGCGTTGCCTGTTTACTGTTTGCATTAAACTGTGCATCATCCAGACCGCCGGCGATCTGTTGTACATAATCCATTCTTGAAAACTGGAATGCTATACTGCCTTTGCTGTTGAAGTTATATTGAAAGTTTACATGATACGCATGATAATTAAATTTCGCAGCATCGCGCCAGCCATCACCGCTGCGGTAATCGTAATATGCATAATAACTTATTTTACCTGATGTACCGCCCTCGGCATTATACGAATTGAAAAAATTATAACCGCCTGCTGTTTGATCACTTTCTATTGCAAATGGTTTTGTACTATCCCCCTTTTTCAAAACAAAATTCATCATGCCGCCAAACTGCGGACCAAACTGCAATGCGGAAGAACCGCGCACATACTGCACTTCCTGTATCGCTTCCAGCGGAATGGTGTAATGATCTTCAGGATAACCAAAAATATCAGAGTTGGTAACGTAACCATTTTGGCGCATGTTCATTTCAATGCAACGATGCGCATCTGTGCCGCGCGTTCCCAAATTCAACTGTATTCCGGCGCCATCCATTTCCCACATTCTTAAACCCGGAATTTTTGCAAATGCAGTACGTTGAACATTAGCAGCAAGATTGCCTTCCATCGTTGCATCATACAACACATTTGTTTTTTTGCCTGCAAAAACATTTACACCTTCTGTTGTTGCGAGGTAATAATTGCTCTTTAAAATAGTATTTACGGTAACTGTATCAAGTAATCTGGTTGGAATAGAATCCCGTTGTGCCTTTGTATGTAAGCCTGCACAAATCAATATAAAAAAAAGAATGCCCCTGCATTTCATAACCAATTGGAATTAAATTTTATCACTTCAATTAATAGGATTACAGCTAATGTGAAAGCATAGCTGCTGATCCGTTTCCATTTTTTATAAAAGAATAATGCTGCGATGCGCTTGTTAAATACCATAAAGCGAGTATGGCGCCGTAGCTTCCGCCACGTTCAATAAATTCAAATATTTCCCAGTGCGGATAAAACAATTCGCTGGTAACTTTCCAGATAAAAAATATGAGCAATACTGAATGAACAGGTTTTATCAATGCTGAAACTGCTGCAAGTAT
>Ga0206903_10317_pt1 | contig 13205 bp, 12 predicted proteins | sample Alteio_BWOrgHeat_45_FD_152959 | JGI IMG/M metagenome (GOLD analysis project Ga0206903, IMG submission 152959) | Enriched cells from forest soil in Barre Woods Harvard Forest LTER site, Petersham, Massachusetts, United States -... | ecosystem: Environmental > Terrestrial > Soil > Temperate forest >... | reverse complement strand
ACTGATACAGCTTTAAAGCCCCACCCTGAAGGGAGCATTAACAACTTACTTTCATAAAGCTTATGTATTGGGTTAACAAATGAAGTGTTATCATTGCAAAATTTTTATAGCTATTATAATTAGAATAAAATTATTTTTTAACCGCTGTTAAGTCCCTTTAGGGATCTAGGGCAAAAAGTCCCCTCAGGGATTTAGGGTAAATATGACATTACTATCAATTGATTGGGCTGGTGTGGGATTAAAAACAATTCAGTTAATTCTTTCCTTATCAATACTTGTTACCATTCATGAACTCGGGCATTTTGCAACAGCCAAATGGTTCAAATGCCGTGTTGAAAAATTTTACTTATTCTTTGATGCATGGTTCAGTATATGGAAGAAAAAAATAGGTGAAACAATTTATGGCATTGGTTGGATTCCGCTTGGTGGTTATGTAAAAATTTCCGGGATGATTGATGAGAGCATGGATAAAGAACAAATGCAACAACCACCGAAGCCTTATGAATTCAGAAGCAAACCTGCATGGCAAAGACTAATAATAATGGTTGCAGGTGTTATTATGAACATTCTGCTGGCATTGTTTCTTTTTATAATGATCACCTATAAATGGGGCGATGATTATTTACCCCCGCAAAATGTTAAGTATGGTATTTATGCAGATTCGCTCGCAAGAAATATTGGCTTGCAAAACGGCGATAATATTATAGCGGTTGATAACAATCCTGTAAAAAATTTTGCTGACATAACTCATGATATAATGACCAATGAGGCAAAAACATTGCAGGTTTTACGTGACGGCCAAACAATAAATATTAATATTCCTGACAATTTTATAAAGGGTCTTACACATACAAGATTTAAGAAGTTTATTGATGTTCAATTCCCTGTAGTTGTTGATTCGGTGGATAAAGCGCATTCAAAATTTGTTAGTGGTATTCTGCTGAAAAATGATAAAATCATCGGTATTAATAATCATCCGTTACAATTTTACCAGGAATTTGATAGTTTAAAAAAATCCTTTGCGAATAAAATAATTTCAATACAGGTTTTACGCGGTACTGATACAACTACCGTTCAGGCAAGGCTCGATGATAAAGCTGTTGTTGGCTTTCAACCAAAACTAGCTGGAGAACTTTTCGGCACTGTTCATCATAATTATTCTTTCGGTGAATCAATTCCGCTTGGCATCCAGAGATGCTTTTCAACTTTAGGTAAATATATTACTGGCCTTCAGCAGATCATTTCCGGCAAGGTGAATCCAAACGATTCAGTTGGAAGCATTATAAGCATAGGAAATATTTTTCCCAGCTTTTGGGATTGGCAAAGTTTCTGGTCGATTACCGCATTGCTTTCAATCATACTTGCATTCATGAACATTCTTCCAATACCTGCATTGGATGGCGGCCACGCTTTATTCTGTATTTATGAAATTATCACAGGAAGAAAACCTACAGATAAATTCATGGAGTATGCACAAATGGTAGGAATGATCCTGTTACTTGGTCTAATGGCTTACGCATTAGGATTGGATATTTTCAGGCTGTTTAAATAGTTTCAAGATTTATTGCTTCAAAGTTGAATATAAGCTGCGCTTTATTGTTATTATTATGTTGCCAGCTTTTGTATTCAATTTAGCATGGTGTAGCCTGCCCATACTTGATGCGGGATCGCACACTTCAACTGCATATCACCATTGAGCTGCAGTTTCAACTTCAACCAATTTCCCAATCTTCCTATTCCAAAATTTCGCAATAGAACCCTACATTTCAATACCGATTTGTTTCATCAACACAGATGCATTCATGCTTTTACAAACACCGTCTTTTATTCTATAGTCAAAAAATAATTCATCACCTTTTACCTGCACATCAAAATGATAATTTTTAATTGAGACAGGGAATTCATTTTCCAGTTTCGCCAGTTCTATATCATGCGTTGCAATAACAGCAATAGCATCTTTCTTTATAAGTTGTTGTATCAATGCTTTTGAGCCTGTGTGGCGATCAAAAGAATTGGTTCCTCTTAAAATTTCATCCAACAGGATAAATGTTTTTACGCCGCTGTTCACCGCATCAATAATCGATTTAAGCTTTTTCAGCTCTGCATAAAACGTTGAAGTATTTTCTGCAAGATTATCTTCAATACGCATACTGCTCATCAAGGTGGCAATTGAAACAGTAAAGTTTTTAGCACATACGCAGCAACCAGCATAAGTCAGTATAATGTTCACCCCAATGCTGCGCAGAAAAGTACTTTTACCAGCCATATTAGAACCTGTAATAAGATCGATCTTTGACATTCCGTGTATAGAAAAATCATTTGCAACGCTTCTCTCTTTTGCAATTAAAGGATGGCCGATCTGCTCTCCGCCTAAAGTAAAATGTTCATCCACAATTAAAGGAAAACTCCAGTCAGGATTATTAAAATTCAGTGCAGCAAAACTGCCCGTTATTTCAATCAATGCAATTGTACTAAACCAGTTTGAAACCAAAAGTTTGTTTGCAAATTTCCATTTGTTTAAAGCGATGATCTGCCACAAATCCCACAAAAAAAATGTATTTAAGATAAAGAAGCCAAATACATTTAATCGTACATCAAAGCGATTAAGAATGTTTTGAAGTTCCTTAATTGCTGATGAAGTTTTTTTATCTTCTTTATTACGCAACGATTGCTGAAGATTCATTAAAAGATGGCTTTCAAATTTTTCTTGTTCAAACCAATTCACCTGTTTAAATAATGTAGCCACAACCGGTTCAAGCTTTGATAAAAGCTGATATACTTTTTGTATGCGCGAACTAATGAGTAACCCCGTAACAAAAAATATAAGAAGCAGTAAAGAAAAAACCGGTGCAGGTAAAATGTCATCCAGAAAGAGATAAAAACAACTCAACGTTATTACAGGATAAACGTACAAAAGTATTTTCCAGCCCGCGTTTGTGTAAACTTCATCTTTCATTTCAAGCCATTCACTTATTTTTTCTTTTGAATTTATTGTGATCTTTTCATCAATGCCATAAGCCATAAATTGTTGCCACCAATCAATTTTTTTTACTCAATTCCTGCACTGATTGTTGCTGTTGTAAAATTTCCTGTTTGCCTAATGGTTGCAATAATCTTTCAGCAAACATTTTTATTCCCTGTTCGCTGTTGCAGCGATTCATGTATTGAAACAATGAAGATGGTCCGAAAACATCTATATCTTTTGCATAAGCATGATGTAGAGGTTCGAGATCTTTTCCATCATATTTATCTGTAAAATTCTGATCAAAATAGTTGATCTCATCTTCGTTTAGACGAAGCAACGTTTCAAGATTCTTGATCTCATTTTTATTATCTGTGTCTTTCGAAACTACGATAAGGAATAATGCAATTCCCACTACAATTGAAGCGATGATCACGATCAGACCATCTTTCCAAAAAATATAAACAGCAATGCAAGCAAGTATGAAGGTTATAAAACGCGCCCACGCAATAACAGTTCTTCTTTTATATAAAACTTTTAGCTGCTGCTCAAGCAAATTAATTTTTTGCTGATAAAATTCAAGTGGTCCAATATTTTCTTTCATTATTCAACTACAATTGAGTTTTAAATAAATTTTGCAGAAATCATTTTGTAAATTTGCTGTTCGCTCTTTGAATAATACGTAATTATCGCAAAAATATTTGGGGCTGCATTGGTTTTGACAGCATCAGTTGCGGTAGGTGTAAGCATGCAGTGCGTTGTACCATTAGCACTTTAATCTGAAAGTTCAAACCACAAATGGCGAATCTAACTTCGCTATGGCTGCCTAATCAGTGATTAGTTAGTCATATGGGCCGCGTTGAACAGGTTGGTCTGTTACCAAGTTCCGCCGCCGACTCAAATTAAAACAGAATGCTGCAACAGAAGGCTGTGACTGTTGCAAAAGACCATCCAGCTAAGCAGATGATCGGTTGGTTTGTTTCCTGTTATTTGCCGACAATTAATAATGAACTAAGCATGTAGAAAGCTTATGGCAAAGATGTTTGGACGCGGGTTCGACTCCCGCCAGCTCCACCACTTTACATTAAAACAAAAGCCTCCTTATAACAATTGGAGGCTTTTTTATTAATAAGATTTTTTAGCCAGTTTTGCATAGTGAATAAACTTAAGCATACACAATTTATAAAATTAACTTCTGCGCAACTTGGTTTTCATTATTGCGGCATTGCAAAAGCTGTACAGCTTGATGATGATGCACGCAGGCTTGAAAGCTGGCTGCAGCAGGGCTTTCAAGGCAATATGCGTTATATGGAAAATCATTTTGACCTGCGTACCGATCCACGTAAACTTGTGCCCGGAGCTCAATCTGTTATCACATTATTGCTTAATTATTTTCCTTCACAACATCAACAAAACATCGCTCCAAAAATTTCAAAGTATGCTTATGGAAAAGATTATCATGATGTAATAAGAGATAAACTCAACCACTTCATTCATCTTATAAAAGAAAATATCGGCAATATAAACGGAAGAGGTTTTGTTGACAGCGCGCCCGTGCTTGAACGCAGTTGGGCTATGCGCAGTGGTGCAGGATGGATTGGCAAGAACGGTAATCTTATTACAAAACAACAAGGCTCTTATTTTTTTATTGCAACATTAATCACCGATCTTGATCTTATAACGGATGATGCTTTTGCAAAAGATTATTGCGGCACCTGCACAAAATGCATTGACTCCTGCCCTACTGATGCGATAAAGAATAATAAAGTGATTGACGGCAGCCGCTGCATTTCTTATTTTACGATCGAATTAAAAGATGCCATCATTCCTAATGAAATGAAAAATAAATTTGAGCATTGGATGTTTGGTTGTGATATATGCCAGGATGTTTGTCCATGGAATCGTTTCAGTAAAACAACTGATGAAATTGCCTTCACACCCATTCCTGAAATTTTGAATCTTTCAACAAAAGAATGGGAAGATATGAGTGAAGAAGCGTTTAAAAAAATATTTACAGCATCTCCATTAAAAAGAGCAAAATACAAAGGCATACAAAGAAACCTTCGTTTCATTCAGACATAAATAATTTATACCTGGTACAGCATTGTACCTTTCAATTTTAAAATATTTGTTATGATTGATCGCCGCCGCGTATTACAATTAGGAACGTTAAGTATTAGCTCGATGATCGCACCCAAAGTTTTTGCATCAGTAAAAAAAACTAACAGGAATGTATTTGCTGATGGAAAAAAACCATTGGTTATTTCAACATGGGATGCAGGTATAAATGCAAACAAGGCTGCATGGCAGATCTTAAAAAATAATGGCCGTGCCTTGGATGCAGCCGAGGCTGGTGTTATGGTTACTGAAGCGGAAGTGCATAATTGTTGCGTGGGTTTAAATGCTTATCCTGATCGTGACGGCCACGTAACGCTCGACGCTTCTATTATGGATGAGCATGGCAACGCCGGCAGTGTTTGTTTTTTGGAAAGAATAAAACACCCTATATCAGTTGCAAGAAAAGTAATGGAGAATACGCCGCATGTAATGCTTGCGGGCAGTGGTGCACAACAATTCGCGTTGCAGCAAGGCTTTGCACTCGAACCTGAACAGTTAAGTGATGATGCAAAAAAAGCTTATGATGAGTGGCTGAAAAAATCTCAATACAAACCTGTTATCAATATTGAAAACAGTAAAGGGCAAACTGCTTTCGTGCCTGCAAGACTTGAAAATGGTTCGTTCAATCATGATACAATTGGTATGCTTGCATTTGATGCGCAGGGAAATTTAAGCGGCAGTTGCACCACAAGTGGCCTGGCATTTAAAATGCGCGGTCGCGTTGGTGATTCACCTATTATTGGCGCAGGCTTGTTTGTTGATAATGAAGTGGGCGCTGCAGTATCAACAGGTGTTGGCGAAGAAGTGATAAAGGTATGCGGCTCTCACATGGTTGTTGAAGCAATGCGCCACGGCATTACACCTGAAGATGCATGTAAACTTGCTGTAGAAAAAATTATCAGTCGCCATACAACAACAGAATTAAAAAATATACAGGTTGCTTTTATCGCGATTGATAAAAAAGGAAATTATGGAAGCTATGCTATCCAGAGCGGCTTTAATTATGCTGTTTGTTATGCAGATGATTATAATGAATTGATTGATGGAAAACATATAATACCCCAGCCCTAAAGGGAGAAGAGAGTTAAGCTTCAAACTTTATGAAACTAAATTTTATAAACAATTTTTTTTACTCCCTTTCAGGGGATGGGGGTATGTTGCTTGAAATTGCAGTCTTTAATATTCAATCAGCATTGCTTGCAACGAATGCCGGTGCAGACAGAATTGAGTTGTGTGAAAATCCGGCTGATGGCGGAACTACTCCTTCTTACGGAACATTAAAAACAGTCAGGCAAAAAATTACAATTCCTGTTTTTCCGATCATTCGTGCAAGAGGTGGTGATTTCTTTTATACTGATGATGAGTTTGAAGTAATGCAAAAAGATGTTTTGTTGTGTAAACAATTAGGTTTTGAAGGTGTTGTTATTGGTTTATTGAATAAAGATGCAAGCGTTGATATTGAAAGAACAAAACGATTTGTTGATTTGGCATATCCGCTGGAAGTAACTTTTCATCGCGCATTTGACAGAACAAAAGATGCATTTAAATCTTTAGAAGATATAATTGATTGCGGTTGCCAGCGCATACTTACAAGTGGCCAGGTTCCAAACGCATTTGATAGAAAAGAGTTAATTAAAAAGCTGAATGACCAGGCAGATGACAGGATCATCATTATGCCGGGAAGTGGAATAAGAAGTAATAATATTAAAATGCTTGCAGATTTTACCGGAGTTAATGAATTGCATTCATCTGCAAGAAAAAATGTTGATTCTGAAATGGAGTTTATAAATATGGATATGAACGAAGGCCTGCAAAATATTTCTGTTGATGAAAATGAGATCAGGAAAATGAAAGCTGCATTAAGTTAAAAGTCAAAATAAAAACAGTTCTCTTTTACTTATAACTTTTGAATTTTGACTTCGCTATGAACATTCGTGAAGAATTACTAAGAGATAAAATTCATTTAAAAGAACGAGCGCTGAAAATATCTGCCTATGCATCTTCTTCTCCCGAATATTTTAAGGAGCTGATGCAATGTTTCCTTTCAAATGAATACAGGCTTGCACAACGGGCTGCATGGAGTGTAAGCTGGAGTGCCAAAAATAATCCGGCACTTATCAAACCTTATATAAAAGATATTGTTGCACAATTGTCGCGCAACGATGTACATGATGCGGTTATAAGAAACAGTGTTAGAATTCTTCAGCAAATTCAAATACCAAAATCTTTACATGGAGAGGTAATGAATAATTGTTTCGATTTTATAGCGTCGCCTTTAACGCCTGTTGCAGTAAAAGCGTTTTCACTTACTACATTGTTTAATCTTTCAAAATTTTATCCTGAAATAAAAAATGAATTAAAATTATTGATTGAAGAAAGATCACCGCACGAAACCGCAGCTTTTAAAAGCAGGGCAAAACATATATTGAAAGCGCTAAATGCTAAATTGAATTGATATAGTTGCAGTGATGCGACGCAACGAAGTTTAAAAGAATTACTGCAGCATGTAACCCAAAAATTAATACAACATCCTTACTTTAATAGTCTCTTTCACTTCTTTTAATAATTCCAAGGCCTGGCTGGAAAGCTGCCTGTCAACATCAAGTACAACATAACCAATATCATCGTTGGTCTTTAAATATTGTCCCACAATGTTGATATCATGATTAGAGAGCTGCGTGTTGATAGCGCTCAAAACACCGGGAACATTATTATGAATATGCAGAATTCTGTGTGCTTTATCAACAGGGGGAAGGCTGATCGCCGGCACAGTATGAGATCCTGTAGTTACACCTTTCTCCAAATATTGAAACAATTTATTGCTTACATCTTCGCCGATATTTTCCTGCGCTTCTTCGGTAGAGCCGCCGATATGCGGTGTTAGAATAACGTTTGATAAACCCTGCAAAGGTGTTGTAAAACTATCACCATTCTTTTCCGGCTCAACAGGATAGACATCAATTGCAGCGCCGCTTAATAAACCTTCCTTTAAGGCCTTCGCCAACACGTCCAAATCAACTACTTCACCTCTTGCATAGTTTATAAGAATGGCACCTTTCTTAAAATACTTTATATTGTTCTTATTGATGAGATTTTTTGTTTGTTGTGTTTCAGGAACGTGCAACGAAACAATATCTGACTGTGATAATAACTCTTTCAAACTTGCAGCAGCATGAGCGTTACCCAACGGAAGTTTTGTTTCAACATCATAAAACAAAACTTTCATTCCAAGCGCTTCTGCAAGCACGCTAACCTGTGTACCAATGTTTCCATAGCCGGTCAATCCTAAAGTTTTTCCACGCAACTCATAACTGCCTTTCGCTTCCTTTTTCCAAATGCCTTCATGCGCTGCTTTATTCTTGTCGGGGATACGGCGTATAAGCATTATGCTTAACCCGATAATTAATTCAGCAACGCTGCGTGTGTTACTGTACGGTGCATTAAAAACTGCTACTCCATGGTGTGTTGCAGATTTTAAATTAACCTGGTTCACCCCAATACAAAAACAACCGATGGCCTGCAGTTTTTTCGCGGCATCCAATACTTTTGGTGTTATCTGCGTTTTTGAACGGATACCTAAAAGATGAACATCCTTTATTTGTTTTATCAGTTCATCTTCAGGCAATGCTCCCGCGATCTTTGTTACATTAGCGTAGCCGTTGTTTTTGAATAATTCAACTGCTTTATCGCTGATATTTTCGAGAAAAAGAATATTGATTTTTTCTTTGGGATAAGAAGTAGTCTGGCTCATAATTGCTTGCTCTTTACAAAGAAATAATTCTTTATTGGAATGTGATAAAGATTTAAAAAGCTTATTAACAAAAATCCCCCCGGATTCCGGAGGGATGATTGATTATTTTGCGATTTCTTTTTTCTTTTCGTAACGCTTGCGGAATTTATCAATACGTCCTGCCGTGTCTACCAGCATATTTTTTCCTGTATAAAAAGGATGCGACGTACTTGAAATTTCAAGCTTGATAAGCGGGTATTCATTTCCATCTTCCCACTTTACTGTTTCTTTAGAAGAAGCTGTAGAACGGCTTAAGAAAGAGTAACCGTTACTCATATCTTTAAACACAACCTGCTTATAGCCTTTTGGATGAATTTCTTTTTTCATAAAAACTGTTATTTACGGATTTTGCCGTATTTGATTAAAGGAGCGCAAAGATAAGCGCCGGCAGATTTACAGCCAAATGATTTATGCTTTATCGGGCCGAATATCAGGGAACATATGTATAAGTTTCTTTTGGTTTACTTTTTATAACATTTTCTTTACTAAGAAAGTGCTTCATAGCCGGACCAGCCATGACTATTGTAACCACTGTCATTACGATCAATCCCACAAAAACCGGCTCGTCGATGATCTTTGCCTGCAAGGCTAATGCCCCAAGAACGATCTCCTGCGAACCGCGTGAATTCATTCCAAATGCAATTATATAAGATTCATTTTTGGATAAGCCGCTCATGCGTGCGCCGATTCCTGAACCTATTAATTTAGCAAGGCAGGCAATAAGCAATATAATGAGAATGATCTCACCATTAAAGTTCTGTACAAAATTTACTCTTAATCCAATAGATGCAAAGAATAACGGAGCTATGATATTCACCACAAACTGATGCAGTATTTGTTGTAATCTTTCAGGAAAATATTTGGAATCACCAATAACCACACCCATCAGAAAGGCACCAAATATGCCGCGCACACCAAGAAATTCTGTAAAAACAGCACTTAGTAAACAAAGACTTACGGCCAGCGATATTAATACACCAGCAGATAAAAACTTATTTGCAACCAAAAAAATCTTATCCACCAGCCATCTTCCTACAGTAAGAATAATAACTGTATATAAAAGCACAATGCCGACCGAACCAAATGAACCCTCTTGCTTACCTGTTTTCATTAACTGAATAATGATTGAAAAAAGTATCCATCCTAAAAAATCATTTATCATAGCTGCAGTAAGAATAAGATTGCCCAGTTTGGAGCGAAGCATGTTCATATCCAGCAAAATTTTTGCTATTACTGAAAGCGCTGTAATGGATAAGGCTGTGCCAAAAAACATGGCTGATATACCCAGGCTTTGAGTGGAACCTGCAAATACTTTATCCTTAAAAAAATAAACTGTTGCAAAACCTAAAGCGAAAGGAAAAATAAGTCCCATTAAACTTATTGAAGCAGCCTGCTTTCCCTGTTTTCTTATTTGTTTAAGATCTACTTCAAATCCTGCTATAAACATAAGCAGTATAATTCCCAGGTTGGCAAGGCCATCAAAAGCTGCATATGATCGCGGCTGGGAAATAAAAATTTCTTTAAACAAATCCGGGAAAAGAGTACCGAGAAGAGAAGGGCCCAATATTACACCTGCAAGGATCTCTCCTATTACTGCAGGCTGTTTATATTTTTTGCAAATTTCTCCGAGTATTCTTGCCCCAATCAAAATAACACTTACTATGATGAGAAAATTCAATACCTCATCAGAACTAAGTTTCGAAACCATAGCTACTGATTTTTGTGGTGATAATGCCTGTAACCGGTTTCAAAAATAATAATAATCGCTAAGCCTATATCATGGATAGAATTAGTTTACCGAAACGGGAGCTTCTGTTTGATTAATAATACTTACCTGCGGCTGCAGGTTTTTGATCTTAACGGCATTGTCGTGTTTTTGCAGGTAATATTTCATGAATGGCCCTGCAATTAAAATAGTAACAACTGTCATTACTACCAATCCAACGAAGATAGGTTCATCAATTATTTTTGATTGTAATGCAAGCGTACCTAAAACTATTTCCTGCGAACCCCTTGAATTCATTCCAAATGCAACTGCGTATGATTCCTGTTTGCTTAATCCGCTCATTCGTGCGCCAATGCCAGCCCCAACAAGCTTTGCAAAACATGCAATGAAAAGAATTATTGAAACGATCTCTATGTTGAAATTGGTTATAAAATTTACTCTTAAACCAATGGACGCAAAAAATAAAGGTGCAATAATATTAATGACAAACTCATGCAATATCTTTTGTAGCCGCTCTGGAAAGAAACGTGAATCACCAATAGCAACACCCATAAGAAATGCTCCAAAAATCCCTCTCACGCCAAGATACTCAGTATAAACAGCGCTCAATAAACATAAACAAACAGCAACCGTTATAAGGCCGCCACCTGATAAAAATTTATCAGCTATCAACAATATTTTATCAACAATCCATCTTCCTATTGTAAGAATAAAAAACTGTGTACACTAACACCATTGAAACAGACCATAATGCACTATCTCCTGTAGGCTTCATTAACTGCATGATGATCGAAAATAATATCCATCCTAAAAAATCGTCTATCATGGCAGCCGTTAATACAAGATTGCCAATTTTGGAACGAAGAATATTTAAGTCTAATAAAATTTTTGCTATTACTGAAAGCGCTGTTATAGAAAGTGCTGTTCCAAAAAACATTGCAGGAATAGTAAGGCTAATACCTGCCGGCGCGGAAAAAATTCTGTCATAGAAAAACCAAACCGTAAGAAAACCTAATGCAAATGGAAAGATCAAACCCAGTAAACTTATTGAGGCAGCTTGCTTTCCTTGCTTCCGGATCATTTTCAGATCAACTTCAAAGCCTGCAATAAACATGAGTAAAATGATACCTATGTTGGCGAGGCCATCGAAAGCCTTATAAGGCACGTCTTTTTGTGCAGTAAAAATACTTTCGAACAAATGCGGAGATACTGTGCCAAGCAGAGATGGTCCTAATAATATTCCTGCAAGTATTTCACCAATAACGGCAGGCTGTTTGAATTTGCGGAAAAGTTCGCCCAGAACGCGGGCTGATATCAATATTACGCTTACTATAATGAGAAAGCTTAATACCTCATCAGAGCTAAGTTTGGAAACCATTGCTGTTGTGTTTTGTGGTGATAACGATTGGTAACTAATTCAAAATAAAGGAATTTATTCGATATATCCTATATTGTAAGTAGGAATTTAATCTACACTAATAAGGATCAAGATAGTTTGCTTTAATATCCTCTTATATCTTTTCCTTCCATGTAATTAAGAAAGGCTTTGTTTACAACCCGGTTACCACCGCGTGTTGGATAATTACCGGTAAAATACCAGTCGCCTGTATTGGTGGGGCAACTATCATGTAAGTCTTCAATAGTTTGATAAATTACATGCACCGGCGTAGTAAGGCCTTTGGGTGTGATGAGTTGTGCAATCTTATCAGAAATTTCCTGTGTGGTAAAGGGTTTGTAAATATTGCGCACAAGATTTTCGGCATCAAGTGTATTACAGCGTTCGAGCTCGATTATTTTTTCATGAACATCTTTAATTATACATTCTTTGTCTCTTTCTTTTAAAAGTGCAATGGCAGCACGAAATGCAATGAAATCGCCAAGCTTGCTCATGTCAATACCGTAACAATCAGGATATCTTATCTGTGGAGCTGACGAAAGAATGATGATTTTTTTGGGTTGAAGCCTTGCCAGCATCCGCACAATACTTTCTTTAAGCGTTGTGCCACGAACGATTGAATCATCAATTACTACAAGTGTATCTTCATTTTTGCGAACTGTTCCATAAGTGATGTCATAAACGTGTTGCACCATTTCGTTACGGCCGGTGTCTTCTGTAATAAAAGTGCGCAGTTTTACATCTTTAATAACAATTTTTTCCTGGCGTATTTTACGGTTTATTATAGCATGAAGTTTTTCTTCCGTTACATCAGTGCCCCAGCTTAAAATTCTTTCTACTTTGGTTTGATTCAAATAATCTTCCATCCCTTTGCACAAACCAAAGTAAGCTACTTCAGCAGTGTTAGGTATATAAGAAAAGATAGTGTTCTTAAGATCATAATCAACTGATTCAAGTACAGCCTTGCTTAAATGATAACCCAATGCAATTCTTTCGCGATAAATTTTTTCATCGCTGCCACGACTGAAATATATCCTTTCAAAACTACATGCCTTTCTTTCTTTGGGCTCGAGCACCTGCTCAATTGAGCAACTTCCATCAGGCTTTATTATGATCGCATTACCCGGCATCAATTCAAGCACCTCATTTTCGCCAACATTGAATGAAGTACGTATTGAAGCGCGCTCACTTGCTGCTACTATTACTTCATCAT
>Ga0206903_10316_pt1 | contig 13227 bp, 8 predicted proteins | sample Alteio_BWOrgHeat_45_FD_152959 | JGI IMG/M metagenome (GOLD analysis project Ga0206903, IMG submission 152959) | Enriched cells from forest soil in Barre Woods Harvard Forest LTER site, Petersham, Massachusetts, United States -... | ecosystem: Environmental > Terrestrial > Soil > Temperate forest >... | reverse complement strand
ACAAAGCCCCTACGCGAAGGACGGGGACTTCGTGTTCCCTTCCTTGAAAGCGCGGGGCCGTGTTCCCCTCTCCGCGTCTATTTTCGTCGCCGATCATCTCAGGCCGGCGGCAAAGAAGGCCGGAGTGCACATCGAGGACGGCCAGAGGTTCGGGCTTCACAATCTGCGTCACAGCTTAAGCAACTGGCTGGTGAACAAGGCGAAGATCGAACCCAAGACCGTGCAGGGAATCCTGCGTCACGCGAGGATTCAGACAACGCTCGATCTGTACACGCAGGACGACAGCGATGAAACACTGGCGGCGCAGGGGGAATATCTGACGGCGCTAGGAGTGGCTACACAGTTGGTGCAGTAAAGTGTGGGTTGGATTGTGGGTTGAGGTTTTTGGGACAACACCCGGTAACCTGCTGAAAATAAATGGTGGGCCTGGGTGGACTTGAACCACCGACCTCGCCCTTATCAGGGGCGCGCTCTAGCCACCTGAGCTACAGGCCCCAACATCGCAGGGGGAACGTTCACAACTATCTCATTGTACGGTGGTTTAACGTATTTCGCAATTGTGCGGAATCTGCGCTTCGGTACAAGACAGCAACTTCTCCCACCTGCTTACTGTCCATGATGTCCGAATCACCTTCCGTCGGTCGTGAAAACTCTGCAGCCGGGGAGCGCCAAAATGTAGTACCTAAGCTGGAAAGTGCAATGTTTTAGCCCATTTTCCAATCCACAAACAGAACCACAATGTCGATCCCTCGAAGACAAGCTCGTACACGGAGGAGCCCTAACCGCTAGAAAATTGAGCTTCAAACGGCCCTTAGCTCTCTGCCTCCTGAGCCTATAACTCAAGACTAGCCCCAAGCTGTTTCTTTATCGGCTCAAAATTCCGTCGAATCCAATCGATTCCCGAGGTGAGAGCACATTGCCGAGGCTGAGGTGTTTGGTGTGATTCGCCGGTACTGGAGTGAACGCGGCTGAGACATTGGTCCCAGTCTTGGATAGTTAATCCTGACAGCGTCTCGCTGTAAACAATTTTCCTGAGGTCCGTCGAGACTCCATTCCTCCTATAGCGATTCGTCTCCTCATGCAGTTAATGCGAGGCGCTCCGCGACGGCGAAACCGCGGGGCTTAATGGACGAGCAACTTCAGCGGCACATGCCCCTTGAACTTGGGGGAGCTTATCGCCCGTTCCACACTTTCGGTCCACTGTGCCGTAGTTGAGCTAGTTTGGTTCTGAGCAAACGGGAGCAACATCGGTCCCTCGGTCTCCATCTCCTCTCGCACGAAGGAGCCATTCCTTTCCGTGCCCATCTCGCCAAAATTCCCCGAGGAACTGAAGCTCCCCTGCGCAGAAAAACTTCCATCGTTGTACGCAAGAGAGAAAGTTCCTGAGTTCGTGGCCATCCACATCTCACCCGCCCAATTGAAGGGATTGAGCGGATCGGCGGAGGTTGGCCGAACGTGGCGCGGCATGCCCGATTTCGTGTAGGTGATGTTAAACGAGACTGTTGCAGGGACACCGCCAATTCCGAGGTTGTTTGCTGCTCCACCCGGGAATTGAAATTGGTCAACGTTAGCTACATTTGTGAGAGAAATAGTCAGGGTGTCATCCGTTATTTTGATGGCGTCGTCAGGGACTTGCAATATCCAGAAAAGACCATTTGAGCCGATCCCGGGGCTGAAGTCATGTACCTGCTGCGTTGGGATCCCCGAACTGGGGAGCCAGAAGTCAATTCATATCTCGACGAAGGTGCCGTGGGCCTTGGCGGAGGTTGAGCCTCCTCCACCGAAAGTAGGCAGTGCGCCAATGTAGTCCCCTTGATAGACGCGGATATCGGTGATCACTTGGTAGAGCTTGCCGACATTGTCGGTTGCCGTGCCAAGGGTGTACCCCATAGCCACGTGGCCTTTGAAATTGGTGATGCCATGAGGTTCAGCGTTCAGGCCATCGAGACCGATCCCTACACCCGGCAGGAACTGATTGAAGACCCCGCTTGGCGCGATAACGTCGCCACCGGGAATGGGAATAGGAAAGACTTGGGCTGGCTGGACCTGACCCCATAGCGCCACACTGGTGAGCACCAATATTAGAGCTGCGCCGCTGAACAACATACGCCGCATAGTCATGCCTCCTCAGTTGCTAATCGCACGCGCGCAGACCGGTATATTAAACGCGTCGAGTGTCGCGAGTATGGGAGAAGGCGTCAATAGACTGGCCCTGATTTGTTTCTTACATGTTTGTCACGCCATAAATCCTGTGAGCGCAGAGACTTGGAGACGGGTCTGAGAAAACGGTGTTAGACTTTGGTGCAGTTTTTCGCGCAAGGACGGGGCGATGTCTCAACCCAACCCCATTTCAGATCCGCTCATCCGTTTCGGGATTTTTGAGCTGGACCTCCGCGCCGGTGAACTGCGGCGGAATGGCGCTAGGGTCAAACTGCAAGAACAACCTTTGCAGATTCTAGAGGCGTTGCTGGAAAATCCCGGCCGGGTGGTCACACGCGAGGATCTCCGCAAGCGAATCTGGCCAGCAGACACTTTCGTGGATTTTGACCGTGGGCTGTATAGTGCACTGGCGCGTTTGCGGGAAGCTCTGAGCGACTCAGCGGAGAGCCCACGGTACATCGAGACGTTTCCGCGTCGTGGCTATCGGTTCATTGCGCCGGTGGAAGCGGTCACTGCCTCCCCTGTGGAGGACGCGAGTGCTGCCGGGGTGCCACGAAGTGCGGCGCGGCGTTACGTGGTCCCTGCGTTGGCAAGCCTGGCGTTCGGGACATGCTTGATCCTAGCCCTCCTGTTGAGCGGGCGCATTCCTTGGAATTGGCGCTGGAAGCACGCCGCGGCACCGATACGCTCTTTGGCAGTTCTGCCCTTGGAGAATCTTTCTGGCGACACGGCACAGGAGTATTTCGCCGACGGAATGACCGATGAGTTGATCACGGCTCTCGCGCAATTGGGGAACGTGCAGGTCATTTCACGCAGTTCCGTGATGCGATTCAAGGGGACGAAGACGCCGTTGCCGCAAATCGCACGAGAACTGCACGTCGACGCCATTGTCGAAGGTTCGGTGGTGCGTTCTGGGCAACATGTCAGGATTACGGCGCAATTGCTCGATGCCTCAGCTGACCGGCATCTCTGGGCGCATAGCTATGAGCGCGATCTTCGCGATGTTGTAGTTTTGCAGGCGGAAGTAGCCAGTGCCATTGTGCGGGAGATCAACGGTACACTCACGCCTTTGCAGCGGGCGCGGATGGACAACGCTCGTGCGGCCAATCCGGAGGCCTATGTCGCCTACCTGAAAGGGCGCTATTTCCTGAATAACCAGCGCTCGACGGAAGGCGCCAGGAAGAGTCTGGAACATTCCCTGCAAGCGGTACAGATCGACCCGGACTGGCCATTGGCTTACGCGGGCTTAGCGGATTCGTATGTTTCGGCGGGTTTTCTTGCTGCGCTTCCAGCCAGGGACGTCTTGCCCAAAGCGAAATTGGCTGCAGAGAAGGCTTTGCAACTGGATGCGAATCTATCTGAAGCACATGTGGCGTTAGGCATGGTGCTTGCAAATCTGGATTTCGATTACACAGCAGCCGAACGGGAATTCAAACGTGCCGTTGAGTTGAGCCCCAGCAGTTCCTACGCTCATCAGTCCTATTCGGATTATCTTGCGAACGTGGGCCGCGTGAACGAAGCCATTTCGGAGATAAAGCTTGCTCAGGAGCTCGACCCAATGTCTTTCTGGGTGAGCCGGGACGTGGGCAGAATTTTCTACGAAGCGCGCCGGTATGATGAGGCTTTGGCAGCGTTGCAAGAGGCGTCGGAAATGAACCCCAACTCACCCGTTGTTTATAACTGGTTGAGCTGGACCTACGACAAAAAGGGCATGATCCAGGAATCGGTGCAAATGGATTTGAGGGACGAGGCTAGTCACGGAGCGAGCGAGGAGACGCTCTGGAAGCTCAGGAGAACATTTGAGAAGTCGGGGCAGCCGGGGTATCTCAAACAGAAATTGAAAACGACGCGGGACGATGCTTATATCGCGGGACAAATTAACGCGCGGCTGGGGAACCGGGACGAGGCTTTGCGGTGGTTGGCAAAAGCATATGAGCAGCGCTCGGGATATGTCGCTTTGCTAAAGGTAGATCCTGAGCTGGATGATCTTCATTCTGATTCGCGCTTCCAAACCCTTTTGCGTCGCATGAATCTCCTGCAATAAGGCACAAGGCTCAGGTGCTTGGTGTGCTTGGCGAGCACTGGCGTGAAGTCTCCGTGAAATGCCAAACCACGCAGTACCGAAAATGGGCCGCGATAGTGTCTAAGTTAACAGGGAGCACATGAACGCGAGCCCTGCTTTAGCTCATGCCTGTCAGTTACACGATTTGTGTACAGCTTTGTGTACAAGAAGGCGGATTTGAAGGGCCTGAAAACGGACCTAAGCAACGCAGAATCAACAACAGACTCTTGAGCTACAGGCCCCACGATCGCGAGGGGGAACTGCACACAACTGCTTCATTCTACGGCGTTTTAGCGTGCTTGGCAACCGTGCACAAATCTCTGAAATCTCTGCTTTAAAATCCCTGCTTTGGGTACAAGCCAGCAACTTCATCTAAGCTGCTCACTCGCCGCCTCCTGAGCCAATAACTCAAAACAAGTCTCGACCTACTTCTTCAACGACTGGAAATTCCATTGAATCCGGTCAACTCTGATCGAGGGGGCAAACTCACGAGGCTGAAGTGCTTCATGCGCTTCGCCAGCACCCGAGTGAACGCGCCCGAGAAACAATGAAAAGCCGTAAATGCAACAGGTTTGCTGGCGGCGAAGAAGGTTTGTTTAGGCTCAATGCGGCTCGGGTTCCGACTGGGGAGATCCTATAATCAGGGCCTGGTCACGCTCAAGAGAGCTTCGACGGAGATCCTGCGAGCGCGCCAGCGCTTTTTCGGGTTTTTCGCCCGGAGCGGCAGCATTTTCAAACGAAAAGCGAACGTAGTTGGAAACGAAGAGGTCAAGATTTCCGTCGCGGTTATAATGCACGAAGGTGCAGCCCGCGCCAAACCTCTGTTGATCGCTCCAAAGCCTGGCGGCTTTCGTCACATCGGTGAAAGTCCCGTCTCCGTTATTGCGGTAAAGCACGTTCTGCCCGAAATTGGTGCAAAAGACGTCGTCAAAACCATTATTGTTGTAGTCTCCGATGCAGACTCCCGAGGCCCATGCGAGCGAGCGCAACCCTGCTTTTCTGTGACATCCGTGAAGGTCTCATCCCGATTGTTCTTGTACAGCCGATTCGTCGCGCCCTCCGGAGCGCTTCCGAGACGAGTGCCGCATAGCACAAAAAGATCCGTCCACCCATCGTTGTCGTAATCCATGCACGCGCAGCCGCAACCAGTGGACTCCACGATGTACTTCTTGATTTCTGGGTCACCATAGATCACCGGCGCATTCAGGCCCGCGGCTGCGGCGCCGTCCACGAAATGGGCGTTGAAGGGACGCCCGGAAGCTTTGGGCCTCGGCAGGGGCCTGGCCGTGTGAGTTGATACACCCTGTGCCAGCAAACGATTCGAGTGAAAAGGAGAGCGCGACCCCCCATCCCCAATTGGACAAACCTACGACGGCCGAAATTCATGGCGCAAAGGGATCGTGACTGCAAAAAAGCGCCGTGCCGTTCATTTCTACCTCAATGCAGACTTTTCAGCGACCCTCTGAGGATCGGCGAATTGTAACCAGAAGCCCATCATCTCCTCGTCACTGGGTTCACCCCAACGAACTGCTTTGGACGGATCGGGGTTCTGAAAATTGTTCTTGGAATTGTCGAAATAAGCGATGGTCATGAGTTTCGTACCTTTGGGCAGCAAGAATTGCTTCTTCAAGAAGTATGTCTCCTGCCATCGAAAATCATAATGGGGAACGTAGAGAAGCACCTCTTCGCGACCATCCGGATAAATGGCTTTGGTCAACATGTTCTTGCCGCGAAAATGCATGTGCGCCGTGTAGGCCACAGCGATCACATCCTTCGGCAAAGTAAAGCAGGAAGTCACACGGTGATTGGCGTCGTTGGAAGGGATGAGAAACATGTTGTTCCAAATTTCGTACTGCCCAATCTCATACTGGACGGGTTCCCGAGCGAATACCAAACCGATGCTAGTGCGATCCTTTACATCCAGCCCATGATGATTGCTGTAGTGAATCTGAAATTGCAGATAGCCGCCCGCCGGGATTCGCAGCGCATAGCCCGGAGGCCGCGTCTCCGCCAAGTGTCCCGGAAGATAGATCGCCGGCACTATATTCAGGTAGCCAGAGGACTCGCCGGGAACGCCGCCCCCATCCGGCGCTGCGCACCCATCATCAATGACCGGCGCATCAAGGCGGAGGTGCAGCACTTTTCCGGTGCGGTAGTGATATTGGTCTTCGCCTTCGTCGGACTTGGCGTGCTTTTCCAGATGCTTCGCCACTTCGGACTGATCGATCACCGACACAGTGGCGTGATGAACCACACGACGATCACCGGGAAGCACCTCAGCGGCCTGTATCCATTTGTCTTCCGTGAAATTTGTGGGGACGTAGATGTATTCGTAGTCGTCTTGGGCGGTTTTGGAGACCAGGAATTCAGGAACGGTCAGCACAAGGTCCGGCTTGATATGCCAGCCTTGCGTGAGCACCGGGTCCGCTGAGGAAGCTTCAGGCTCGCCTTTTTTTGTTCCGTTTTTTACCCAGGCGTCTATGATCGCGATTTCCTCGTCGGTCAAGCGAGCGTCATTGCTGAACTCGCCGAACGCAGGATCGGCATGCCACGGGGGCATCTTGCGCTGAACGACGCTCTCCCGCATTATCCGAGCAAACGGCAGCACTTCCTCATAGGTCATCAGCGACATGGGAGCAATGTCGTTCGGGCGATGGCAGGCTACGCAGTGCCTATTCAGAATGGGTGCTACATCTTTGTTGTAAGTAATCTCTGCTTTTGGCGAGGTGTCGTCCCTGAGGCCTGCCAATGCGATGCCGCACAGTCCAACATAGAGGAGAATCAGAAGGGTTCGCCACAGACCCATGTGATTTACGATTGCCTACGTGCTTCTTGATCTCGTAGAAAACTAATGACCCGATGAAACCCGCACAGTTTGAGAAGCGGCAGAAACCCAAAGCCGCGAAACAATGCTTTTATACTAGCGACTACTTAGCGCCATCTTTTGGGCTTGTCAAGGGCAAAATTGACAAAATTGATGTTCTACTCAAGAACTAGCGGTACCCTAAAAAGCGTATCCTATGTTTCGTCTACGCCCCTCGGTACGCAATCATCGTTTCTCCTTCTCTGTTTGCAGCTCGGACCGGACCGTGCATCTTGTCTCGAACAGATACAGCCGCTTCAGCCTCGCCTTGTGACGAAGCAGGGCGACCCCCGTGTCGTCCACACCCGTAGCAGTCAGATTGAGCGTCTCGAGTTTGTCGAGCCGGCTGAGAAGACGCACGCCAACCGAGGTAATCGCCGTGTGCGAAAGATCGAGAGACCGCAAGTTTGAAAACGTGGAAAGTGTCTTAAGCCCTCCATCCGTGACCTTAGTGCGGGCAAGTTCGGCATCAACGATCAAACTGGCGACCGGCGCTAACTTTGCGAGGACCGCATCATCACATCGTTCCCGTGCACTGACGGTGCGCAGAATCAAGCCGTCTGTCGGATTTTGCGATCGCGGCACGAGCCGCACGCCGAGCTCGCTTTGCAGCGCTTGAATCTTGTCTGAGCGTGGGCGGTAGTCGACGGTTAGAGGCGGCGAAGCCGGCTTTGGCGGCGCAAGCGGCGGTGCTCCGCGGACTTCGTCTGCAGCCACACTTTGCGACGCGCCCGACGCAATCCACAGCTCGATTACCTTGATCTCGGCTTTAGTCGGGCCCGGCTTCCCCTGAGCTGGCATGGCGTCCTTATTGTCGCGGGGCAGAGTGATTCTGCGAAAAATCTCGCTGCCGCTTGGATCGCCGGGCTTCACGATCACGCCATCTTTGCCGCCGCGCATGACGTTTTCGAACGTATCCAGCCGAAGCTTTCCTTTCTTCTTTTGCGGTCCGTGGCACTGAACGCATTTGTCGTCGAAAATGGGCGCAACACGCGAAGCGAAAAAAGTGACCGAAACCTTTCCGGGCGCCGCGGCGCTAACAGGTGACGTAACTACTTCGGTGGTCGCAGGTGCGTGCTTTTTTCCCGGCGGAGGCACACCAAGCACCGCGCGAAGTTTCGCGGGCATGAATTCGGTCAGAAAGCCCTCACCGTGAGTCAGCTTTCCACCTTGGTCGCTAGTCCATGCCATGAGACAGACCGTGGCGAAGAGCGCTGTACCATACAATTTCGCGTTCGATTCGCGCACAGCGCGGCAGAGGATGAGCGCGGCCGCAAGCGAAACTCCGCCCCACATGTGGCGCGTGACAAGGGGGCCTTCGTAGCCACCACTCCTGGCGAGCAGCCAGCCGAGAAAGACTGCGATCAGTGCGGTGACGGCAGCCAACGTCAGAACAAAGCTAGCGGAAGCTTGCAGGTGTTTTCCGTTGCGCAAGAAGCCCGCGCATTCGAGCGCTGCGACCAGCAAGACGAGCGCGATCGGAAGATGCACAACTAGCGGATGAAAGCGTCCCAGGAATTGACTTAGTTGGCCACGCTCAAGCCCATCGGGCGGGGCCTTTAGCACGACGAGCGCCAGCGCAATTACGAGAAATAGGCCGATGCTACACAGCAGTAAGCTTGTGCGCGAGGTCATCCGGGCAGACTCAGACGCGGCGCAACAGCGTGATGCGCCCGATTGGCAGCCACTCGGCCACTAGAATGTCACCGCGGTGAAGGAAAATTGCCGCGTGGGGCGTGATGAACTGCCCAGCAGTAAATTCGTTATGCGACTGCCTGCGGCGTGAGCCAACTTCCCCGTTCGAAGCGCGGCCGTCTCCCAGTTGCACAACGACCTTGTACTCGCGGTCGAGAATGCAAACCTGGCTGTCGAGGTCCGGACAGACCATCCAGTCCCCTTGCGTATGGAAGTGACAAGGCATACGGAGCCGCGACTCGTCTTTAATGGTGCGAAGATGTGAGCCGTCCAAGGAAAAAGTTTGCACGCGCCGGTTCCCACGATCCGCAACCACCAGGATTGGATCCCTACCACGGGTATCCACAAAGAGGCCGTGTGGCGTGTCGAATTCGCCGTCACCGTGGCCCGGCCCCCCGACTTCTCCAAGAAATTTTCCGTCCGAAGAAAATCGCAGCAAATGGTGCGAGCCGTAGCCGTCACCCACATAAAAATCTCCGTTTAAAGCGAAGGCGACATTGGTCGGAACAAAATCAATGGGTCGCCCTGCATAGAAAGGGTCTTCACGCGGGTAGCCGTGTGCCCAAAGGGTTTCGCCGTTCAGCGTGGTCTTCACGATCTTGCACTGATTGATATCGCAGTGATAGAGAACTTCCGCACCTTTCTCGCGGCGCACGCCAAGCCCATGCGCGCCCCCACGAAATTCCTCCCCAAAGGCGCGAACGAAGCGCCCGGACGAGTCGTAAACAACCACGGCCTCTCCGCGCATGCTGGATTTGTTCACCGTGTGCGCCACATAGATGTTGCCTTGCTCATCCTGTGCCAAACCGTGGGTGTCCCCCCAAACCAGGCCGTCGGGCGGCACCAGCCAGTCGTGAACACACTCGTAGGTGTGCACTCCAGAGCCGACAACCGGCAAGCGGCTGCCGGACTTGCTTGATGTCTGCAGAAAGAAAGGCGGCAGCATCGCCGCGGCTGTCGCCGTCGAACCGTCTCTAAGGAACCTGCGTCGAGTAAGTGAGTTCATGCGATGAGGTCCGGCACGATCTTTGCCGGAACAACTCCAGTCAATTTCTGCGCGAGTCCCTGGAACTTGAACGTGAGTCTCTCATGATTCACACCGAGAAGGCGAAGAACAGTTGCGTTGAAGTCACGCACGTGCACCGGATCCTTTACTACGTTGTAGCAGAAATCGTCGGTCTGCCCATGCACATGACCTTTCTTCGTTCCGCCGCCGGCCATCCATGTGGTGAAGCAACGTGGGTGATGGTCGCGTCCGTAGTTGTCCTTTGAAAGGCCGCCCTGGCTGTAAACGGTTCGGCCAAATTCGCCTCCCCAAATGACCAGCGTGTCGTCCAACAAGCCGCGACGTTGCAGGTCTGTGACAAGCGCATAAGATCCTCGATCCGTCGCAGCGCAAAGCTTTGGCAGGTTACCCACAACGTTCGAATGTACGTCCCACCCTCTCTGATAAACCTGAGTGAAACGCACGCCGCGCTCGACCATTCGCCGGGCGAGTAGACAGTTATACGCAAAACTCCCAACCTGCTTCGCGTCTTCGCCGTATAAAGTCCACGTGCTTGCAGGCTCGTCGCTGAGATCGGTGAGCTCGGGCAACGAAGCCTGCATGCGAAACGCCATTTCATACTGATGAATGCGCGCGTGTGTTTCCGGATCCCCTACTTCTTCAAACGTCATCTGGTTGATCGTGTTCACTGTCTCGATTAGCTCGCGACGAACATGGCGGCTCATTCCGACTGGATCGTCGAGATAAAGCACAGGAGCGCCTTGCGACCGAAACGCCACACCGGCGTATTCATTTGAAAGAAATCCGCTGCTCCACAACTTCGGCGAAATTGGCTGAAGGTCTGTGCCCGGAATCGTAAGGGAATTGAGAACAACAAAGGTCGGAAGATTTTCGTTCATGCTTCCGAGGCCATACGATAGCCAGGAGCCAAGCGAAGGCTTGCCGGGTACCATGTTGCCCGTGTTGATCAAAAGAATTGCCGGCTCATGATTGATCGCATCCGTTTGCATCGTGTGGATCAACGTGATGTCGTCCACCAACTTGCCCGTCCACGGCAACAAATCGCTGACGTAGCGGCCTGACTTTCCTTGCCTCGAAAAGCCCCAATGCGAAGGCGCAATCGGGAAACGCGCCTGTCCGGAGGTCATGCCGGTCAGTGCCTGATTCCCTCGAACGGAATCGGGAAGGTCCTTGTCGAAAAGAGCTGTCAGTCCAGGCTTGTAGTCCCACAAATCCATCTGTGATGGCGCGCCGGACATGAACAAATAGATCGCTCGCTTCGCTTTTGGTGCGAAATCCGGTAGGCGAGGAGCTCCCGCGTCAGTCAATTCAGCCGCCGCCGCGCGCCCGACGAACGAATTGCCAAGTAAACTCGTCAGACCTGCCCAACCAAGCGTCTTTCCCATTCGGCCCAGGAAGTGTCTGCGCGTGGCCAGGCGCTTCCATTCCTCGCGGAGAGAAAGCGGTACAGGCAAATCGTAAACGGTTGGACCTTCGCCGCCATGGTCGCAACATTCGCCTTGCATCAAAGGAATTTCCGGCATTAGTTTTTCAACTTTCTCATTTGTTCAAGACCACGTCCAGGTTCATGGCCGCGCTCGCAATCAGCATCCAGGAAACCACCTCGTCGGCATGCAAGTTTGTATCGGGCTTGCTTTCACCTACGGCAACCAGTTTTTCCGCAGAGGGCTCATCTTGCGCATACGTTGACTGGAATTTCGCCAAAGCACGTTCGAGCGTGGCTTTTTCTTTTGGCTCCCACCGACGAGCCAGCAAAATCTCGCCAAGCGCATTGAGACGTCCTTCCGCGTTCGACGATTCATGAATCACGCGTTCCGCCAAGTGCCGCGCCGCCTCCAGCCACTGCGGATCGTTCATTAGCACAAGCGCCTGCAGCGGAGTATCGGTTCGCTGACGCCGCGTGCACACAGCGTCTCGCACGGGCTCGTCCAGAGCGTCCATGTTGGGCATGGTCGCCATGCGCTTCCAAAATGTATACAGACTGCGACGATACAACGCTTCACCATGATCCTGAACATACGCTTTTGTATCACTGTTCTGGTGGCTACCCGCTTCCCACACGCCAGCCGGCTGGTAGGGTTTCACGCTCGGGCCGCCAATTTTTTCGACAAGCAAACCGCTGGTCGCCAGAGCGGTATCGCGGAGCATCTCCACGTCCATGCGGAATCGTGGTCCGCGCGCCAGCAGCCGGTTCTTTGGATCTTTTTCGACTAGCTCGGGAGTCGCGCGCGCCGACTGCCGATAAGTGGCCGAAAGCACGAGCTGTTTGTAAAAGCGCTTCACATCCCAGCCGTGTTCGCGAAAATCCAGCGCAAGCCAGTCGAGCAGCTCAGGATGACTCGGCCGCGCGCCCATCACACCGAAATCTTCGGTCGTTTCCACCAGGCCCGTGCCAAAAATTTCTGACCACATGCGATTTACGGTCACGCGCGGTGTAAGGGGATTTGATGGACTGACCGTCCATTCCGCAAGCGTTAAGCGGTCCAGCGGCACTCCTGCCTTCAGGGGCGGAAGAAAATGTGGGACGCCGGGGCGTACGCGCTCTGTGCGCGCGTTAAACGCACCGCGTGTGAGTACGTCGGCGTACGCCAAAGTAGGCGCCTCTTGACTAATGATCACGATGTCTCCGTCCTTGGAGAGACGGTCCAGTTCCTGGTTGAGCAGAGGAATTTGAGCCTTAAACGTACGCGTCGGCTCATCCAGTTCCGCGAAGTAGTATTCACTTACCGCGTGCAGTTCGTCCTCAGTCCACTCGGCAAGGGACTTGCGCACAACTTCCGACACATAATCCTCAAACGGCAATCGCGCCGCCTCTTCGTTCGAAAGTGCGCGCTGATAGAAACGAAAATCCTGAAAACCAGATTGGCGCAAGGGGTTGGCGTCAGGATGCATGCGGCCGAATTCCAGCGGTGCCGTCGTGCCGGAGCTGCCGTTGAGCGCTTCCTTAATTACCATTACTTCTTGCAGCTTCCCGTCAACGTAGAGTTTCACTCCTGCCGCTTTGCCTGAACCATCATAAGTAGCCGCCAGATGATTCCACCGGCCCACCGCTAGGACTTTTTCCTTCGTCTCTATTTGAATCGCGTCATCCGGCAACTTGTGCGCGAGCACAAACGCCAGCTTTCCTTTGCTGGAAATGAGCTGCCACCCGCGACTGTCCTGAGTCGCCTCGGCGCGAGAAAGGATCACGCCGTCCGGCTTGCCTTCGTCCTTGGGTTCGAGCGGACGGAGATGCGGATGCAGCCAGGTAGCAACGCTAAAGGGTTTTGCGGCCTCTTCATCACCAACGTCGGGGAGTTCCAGCCGCGTGCTGATTTCCATCCGCATGTACGGCCAAAACCAGGTGCCTTCGCCCCACACGACGGGGGCGCCCGTGGCCGTCGCAAATTTGCGTTTCACGCCAGATGCCGAGTCCGCGAA
>Ga0206903_10315_pt1 | contig 13232 bp, 14 predicted proteins | sample Alteio_BWOrgHeat_45_FD_152959 | JGI IMG/M metagenome (GOLD analysis project Ga0206903, IMG submission 152959) | Enriched cells from forest soil in Barre Woods Harvard Forest LTER site, Petersham, Massachusetts, United States -... | ecosystem: Environmental > Terrestrial > Soil > Temperate forest >... | reverse complement strand
AGCCCTTGCTCTACCAAGTGGCAACCTGCGTCCTAATGCCGGGTCAGATTGGCACACCCATTCGGGGAATCCTCAGAAAACAGAAGAATACGACGGTGACGTTGGGCGAAGTCATGGGCGTTGACAAGGACCACAAGTGCGTGCTCGTTAGCAACGCCGACCGTCAGAATGTTCCGGTCTCGTACGACTATCTGATTCTTGCAACAGGCGTGAGTCACAGCTACTTCGGCCACAATGAGTTCGCGCAATACGCTCCAGGATTGAAAACCCTCGCGGACGCTGTGGCCGTCCGAAACAAGTTCCTGCAAGCACTAGAGCAAGCGGAGGCGGAAGAAGATCCGAGCAGGCACCGCGATCTGATGACGTTCATTTTCGTGGGTGCAGGTCCGACGGGGACAGAGATGGCCGGCGCTTTGGCAGTGCTTGTTCGGGGCATGCTCAAATCGGAGTTTCGCCGCGTCGATCCGGGATCCGCCCGCATTGTGCTCGTGGATATGGCGCCCCGGGTTCTTCCACCCTTCTCGGAAGACCTTTCGAAAGCAGCTAACGAACGTCTCAAACAATTGGGAGTCGAGGTGCGCCTGGGACACAGCGTCGATCGAATCGATGCGGAAGGAATTGTGGTTGGCGGAGAGCGCATTGCAAGCAAGACAGTGATCTGGACCGCGGGTGTGGCCCCATCGCCGGCCGGACAATGGCTACAGACGCAGACGGACCGAGCCGGCCGAGTGCGCGTCGACAGTGATCTCTCTGTGCCAGGGCATTCGGAGGTTTTTGTAGTAGGCGACACCGCTTCCCTTGATCAAGGCGGCAAACCGCTGCCCGGAGTAGCACAAGTGGCGATTCAGCAAGGTCGCTATGTCGGAAAGCTGATTCACAACCGCATTACGGGCGGTTCGTCGCCTGAGCCGTTTCGTTATTCTGACAAAGGCAGCATGGCAGTGGTGGGCAAGGGGTTTGCCGTCTTACAAAGCGGAAAGATCCACAAGAGTGGGCTTATCGCCTGGCTCGTGTGGGCGGCCGTGCACCTGCAGTTCTTGGCGACATCGAGCCTCCGCCTTAGTGTCTTTCTCCGATGGATGTGGACCGGGGTGACTGGTCAACGGGGTTCTCTACTTATCGTAGATCATCAAAGTCCTAAGCCGGACAAGCAAGAAACAGAACCCGTTGGGAACGTGTCAGCTTCAGATAAGCAAGACTTGTCGGAACTCCTTCCGAAGTCGTCCGGGTCCAGGGCGATGGCAGGATCTGGACAGTCATGATCAGATGAGACTGACCTTTCAGGGTCAGGCAAACGGAGCGACATAAGGCGCGTTAAGACGAGTGATTAGTCAGCAAGCATGTGGATCGTGAATTGCACGTCCACTGTGTCACGTATCAGAAAAACGAACGGATGCTCGCGCAAAGGTGGTGCTGGTTGGATTCCTCGAGGAGGTCATTGATGCCCGCCGCAGGAGCCCTGCGGTTTAAGCTGCCATCGTGCCCCTATCTGCGCGCATCGAGGATCAGCAAAAGAGCGTCCTCATGAAGGACACCGGACAAAAGACGAACCGGGCAAGGCGCGCGGGGCCAGTAATTGGCATATTGCTGCTACTGGTACAAGTGTTCGTCGCCGTTTGCTTGTGCTCGGCAGAAACTAGGCCAGGAATCCCCAGCATCTTCAAACCCGAATCAACTCCAGCTGATTCGATTTACGGTCTGTCGCTATTGGTGTTGGCGATTGTGGGTTTCATCTTTGCGTTTGTTGTGGGTTTGCTCGTCTATTCTATTTCGAAGTTTCGGAGACGTGCCAACGATAATTCCGAGCCGCCACAGGTATACGGGAGCAGCCAGATCGAAATTGCCTGGACTGTGATCCCTGTGCTCATCGTGCTGGTGTTGTTCATGGCGACAGCTCGCGTTATCCATGCGATCCAGGACGCGCCCAAGCCGGCCGGAGCGGTGGATGTGACCGTTATTGGCCATCAGTTCTGGTGGGAGCTGCGATATCCACGGCTTGGAATCGTCACTGCAAACGAACTGCACGTTCCCGTCAGTGATCCCGAGCATCCTAGTCCAACATTTTTGAAATTGCTTTCCGCAGACACCGACCACAGCTTCTGGGTTCCGCGACTCGCGGGAAAGACGGATTTGATTCCGAATCGCGTGAACAACATGTGGATCGATCCTCACGATGCTGGAGTTTATGTCGGTCAGTGCGCCCAATACTGCGGAATTCAGCATGCGAAGATGCTCCTTCGAGTCTACGTCGATTCTCGGGATCAGTTCGACAGATGGGTTCGGGATGAGAAAAAGTCGGCGGTAGCCGATAGAGCCACGGAGGAAGGACGCCGGATCTTTGAAGCGACGGCTTGCATTAACTGCCATACGATTTCAGGAACTGTCGCCGATGGTCGGTTTGGCCCTGATCTGACTCATTTGATGAGCCGGGACACGATTGCGTCGGGTGCCGCTCCAAATACGCGAGAAAACCTGCGCCTCTGGATTCAAGACCCGGATTCGATAAAACCCGGGGCTCTAATGCCGGCCATGAAATTGAGCGACGCCGAGCTGGACGCGCTTGTCCGCTATCTGGAAACGCTGCGGTAGAGGAAGTGAATCGGTAATCAGCCATGTCATCGGATGCCATCGCCATTCAAACCGCAAGTCGCCCGTGGCTTGAAACGCTGCATGAATGGGTGACCACGGTCGATCACAAGCGACTCGGCGTTCTGTACATTGTCTATGCTCTTTGCTTCCTCATGATCGGCGGTATCGAAGCCACCGTCATACGCATCCAGTTGATACGCCCGCATAACGATTCCGTCTCTCCACAGGTATTCAATCGCATGTTCACGATGCACGGCACGACGATGATTTTCTTCGTGGCCATGCCCATCCTGTTCGGGTTCGCCAATTACCTGGTCCCGTTGATGATTGGGGCACGCGACATGGCGTTCCCTCGCCTCAATGCCTTTGGTTTTTGGCTCACTGCCTTTGGCGGCCTTCTTCTGTACTTCAGTTTTGTTGGGGGAAACGGCTTGTATGGAGCGGGAAACGTGCCCGACGTGGGCTGGTTCGCTTACGCTCCGTTGACCTCGCGGGCGTTTTCAGTCGGTCACAGCACCGATTATTGGACCATTGCGTTGCTGGTTTCCGGGTTCGGAAGCATCTCCACCGCAATCAACATCATCGCAACCATTCTGTGCATGCGTTGTCCCGGGATGCTGTTGAGCCGCATGCCCCTGCTGGCTTGGTTGAACCTGGTCATGGCAGGGATGGTTATCTTGGCCGTATCGCCTCTTACCGCAGCTCAACTCATGCTTTTGATTGACCGCTACCTTGGCGGGCACTTCTTCGATACGCAGGCGGGGGGCTCCGCGACTCTTTGGATGCACTTTTTCTGGATCTTCGGACATCCCGAAGTCTACGTTCTGATTATCCCGGCCTTTGCGTTTGCATCGGAGATCATTCCGGTATTTTCGCGCAAACCGATCTTTGGGTACCCCGTCATGGTAGCCGCAACAATCTGTATTGGCTTCATCGGTTTGAGCGTCTGGGCCCATCACATGTTTACGATCGGTATGACTTCCTACACCAACAGCTTTTTCGTGCTTACGACAATGGCTATCGCGGTCCCCACCGGCATCAAGATCTTCAACTGGCTCGGCACGATGTGGGGCGGAAAGATCCAGTTCAAGACGCCGATGCTGTTCTGCGTCGGGTTCCTGTTCCAGTTCCTAATTGCGGGGCTCACAGGTGTGATGATGGCCGTCGCACCGTTCGATTGGCAACTTGGCAATTCCTATTTCGTTGTCGCGCACTTTCACTATGTGATCGTGGGTGGAATCTTGTTCTGTCTTTTCGGTGCGGTTTATTACTGGTACCCGAAAATGATTGGAAGGAAACTGAACGAAACGTTGGGCAAACTCCATTTCTGGCTGTTCGTGATCGGTTTTCACCTGACGTTTGACTCGATGCACGTTCCGGGGGTGCTTGGCATGCCGCGTCGTATTTACACGTACGAACCCGGACGCGGCTGGGAAATATGGAATCTGATCGAGACGATTGGCGTTTTTGTCCAGGGCATCGCCACGGCGATATTCGTGGCAAATCTTGTCGTTTCCTACTTTAACGGACAAATAGCCGGCAATGATCCTTGGGACGCCTGGACCCTTGAATGGTCAGTGAGTTCGCCGCCGCCCCCATATAACTTCGCTTCCATTCCGAGAGTCGCCAGCCGTCGGCCCCTGTGGGACGAGAAGCACCCGGAAGATCCGGACAGCCGCTATGAGTAAGGCAAACGCCATGAGCGCGATTGCGCGACCGCTCCCGGAAGCTCCCGCAGCCTGGAATCTCCCCTATCGCGGGAAGGTCGGCATGGCGTGTCTCATTCTCGCCGAGTTGGCCATCTTCACCATTTTTGTTGTGGCTTATCTGTTCTACGTGGGGAAGAGCCTATCCGGACCGACTCCGCGCGAGGTGCTTGAGACGCCCATCTTCTATACCGTCTGCCTGCTATCCAGCAGCCTGACGATTCACCTCGCGGGAAAATTCCTGGAACGGGGCAGACAAGGCGCATTCCTTGGATCGTGGTTCCTCACGATTATCCTGGGCGGCCTCTTCCTGTATGGCACCGGCCAGGAGTGGTACCGGCTGATCTATGAGCACGGGCTGACGATCTCCACCAACGTTTTCGGAACTACGTATTACTCGCTGGTTGGCCTCCACGCTTTTCACGTTACCGCCGGATTGATCCTGCTGGGCGTCGTGCTATTCCTCGGCCTCGTCAGTCGAGTCGGACCGGAGCAGTCTGCTCGCGTCGACGTGCTGTCTCTGTACTGGCATTTTGTGGATGCCGTGTGGGTCGTTGTGTTTATGGTGGTTTACGTTTTAGGCCGCTGAGGAGAAAAAATGGCAACGCAGCTATCCGTCGAGCAATCAGAGCGGAGCCCCTGGGCCCCAGGTGAAATCGAAGTGCCGGCATCCACAGCGTGGCCGCTTGTTTTGGCTTTCGGTTTCACCTTGATGTTCGCAGGCCTTCTTACGAGTGCGTCGGTGAGCGTCTTGGGCGTCGTGCTTGCTGTGGCGGGTTGCGTCGGCTGGTTCCGCGAAGTATTTCCTCGCGAGCACGAGGAAACCGTGCCGGTCGTATTCGAAGAGCATCGCATAACGACGGAGCGCCGCGTTGTCGAACGTGTGCCCGTTGCTCCCGATCTCGTGCGTGCATGGCTTCCCCTAGAAACCTATCCGATAGCGGCTGGCATAAAGGGTGGGTTGGCGGGAGGAGTGGCGATGGCTGTGCTGGCCTGTGCCTACGGGCTGCTCAAGGCCGGAAGCATCTGGTATCCCATCAACCTTCTTGCCGCTACTGTCTACGCGGAATCGCTCAAGCTCGGACCCGCCAAATTGAATTCGTTTCATGCGGACAGTTTCGCGATCGCCCTGGTTCTGCACTGCATCGGATCCATCTTCGTGGGGCTGCTCTATGGTGCGATGCTGCCGATGTTCGCGCGGCGGCCGATTGTACTCGGAGGGTTGATTGCTCCAGTGTTGTGGTCTGGGCTTCTGTATTCGACCATGCAGCTACTCAATCCTTTGCTTGCAAGCCGCATTAACTGGTTTTGGTTTACGGCTTCGCAAATCGCATTTGGCGTTGTCGCCGGCATCATTGTCGTGCGTCAGGAGCGTGTCTCAACGCGCGAGAATCTGCCTTTTGTCGTACGCGCGGGAATTGAAGCTCCCGGAATAACGCCGCCGCGAGAAGGCGGGGAGCAATAGCCGTGACCTCATTTCGGCATTTGTGCGTATGCGCGGCGCTCGCCGCGATCCTGGCCTCGGGTTGTGGAGCGCCGCACGGTCAGCCGACTAAAAATTCGGAAGTTCTAGCGCCGAAAGAGGTTTTGGCATTCGGGACTCTGTTCGCGGAAAACTGCGCCGCCTGTCACGGCGCGGCCGGACGCGGAGGAGCAGCAATCGCGCTTGCCAATCCCGTTTACCTGGCCATCGCAGACGACGCTGCCATCCGAAAAGTCATCGCCGACGGCATGCGCGGAACTGCGATGCCGGCCTTCGCCGAGAGCGCTGGCGGAATGTTGACAGACGCGCAGATCGACGTGATCACCAAAGAAATTTGCTCGCGTTGGAGCAAGCAGGGAGTTCTGGACACGGCTACCGCGCCTTCTTATGCGCCTAAGTCGGCGGGGGACGCCCAGCGAGGCGAAGTCGCCTATAAGACTTACTGCGAGTCTTGCCACGGTCCGGGCGGAGGCGGTGGGCGCAAGGCCAGCGCCATTACGGATGATTCGTTTCTTGCGCTGGTCAGCGACCAGGGGCTGCGCACGATTGTGATCGCGGGGCGTCCTGAATTAGGCGCGCCCGATTGGCGTGGAAACGTGCCGGGAAAACCGATGTCGGATCAGGAAGTAACCGACGCAGTTGCGTGGCTCGCCTCGCGGCGGGTTCAGAAGCCCGGTCAACCCTACTCCGCTTCGAATTACAACCAGCTCCAGGAGTCTGAAGATGCCAAACGAAAATAGAATTTCCCGGCGCGGACTGTTCATGAAATTGGGAATTCTTTTCAATGGACTTGTTGCGACGGCTCTAGCCGTACCGATCGTACGATTTCTTTTTTCCTCCGTTACGCGGGGACGCGCCGGTGATTACCTGTCATGGGTACTGCTCGGTCCGGTCAACGAATTTCCGGTGGGAGAGACTCGCCTGGCCACCTTTCGAAATCCCAATGTCATGCCCACCGACGGCAAGACTGTCGATACCGCGTGTTGGGTCCGCCGCATTGAGGGCGAACAGTTCCAGGTCTTCGCCGTTAACTGTGCGCATCTGGGCTGCCCGGTCCGCTGGTTTCCCCAATCCGGTTTGTTCATGTGCCCGTGCCACGGCGGAGCCTATTACCGCGATGGCTCGCGCGCGTCGGGCCCGCCGGAGCGGGGGCTTTTCGAATATTCGCACAAAATTGAGAACGGTCTGGTCAGTATCCAAGCCGGTGAGCTACCAACGCCCGGACCGAGTGCTGCTCTCATAGGAATGAATCCGCCATGCGCATAATCTCGCAAATTGGAGAATGGTTCGATCGGCGCTTGCAGCTCGCAGCTCCGATTCGTGAAGCAGCCGAACACCCAGTGCCGCGAAACACGGCAAGCTGGTGGTACGTGTTCGGGAGCGCTGCACTCACCGTATTTATTTTGCAGCTGGTGACCGGAATTCTTCTCGCGCTCATCTACGTTCCCTCCGCCAGTGAGGCATGGAACAGTCTTCAGGCTCTGAACCACGAGGTAACTCTTGGGTGGTTCATCCGCGCGATGCACGGATGGGGCTCCAATTTCATGGTGGCGCTTGTTCTGATTCATATGGTCCAGGTGTTTCTGTTTGGGGCCTACAAGTTTCCTCGGGAGCTTACGTGGATCGTTGGCGTGTTCCTTTTGCTTATGACCCTCGGGATGGCTTTCAGCGGGCAAGTGCTGCGGTTCGACCAAGACGCCTATTGGGGACTCGGCATCGGAGCATCGATTGTCAGCAGGGTCCCATTTGCCGGCCCTGCCATCGTGAAGCTGATGCTTGGCGGCCCGATCATCGCGGGCGCAACGCTCTCGCGGTTCTTCGCGCTGCACGTGTTCGTGATTCCCGGAATGCTGATCGGATTCGTGTGCCTTCATGTCCTGATGGTGCTGAAACTGGGAATCAACGAGTGGCCAATGCCCGGACGCGTGGTGAAGCGCGCCACTTACGTCAGCGAATATCATGCACTGACGAAAAAGGATGGCGCGCCGTTTGTTCCTTATGCGATCTGGAAGGATCTGTTCTTTGCCGCATTCATGCTCTTAGCCGTCGCGGCATGTGCTCTGTACTTTGGCCCGTTCGGACCAACTGGTAGGCCGGACCCTACGATTATTCAAACGGTGCCGAAACCGGATTACTTTTTTCTATGGCTGTATGCCTTGCTCTCATTGCTTCCGCCGTCTATGGAGACTCCAGCGCTGCTCATCGGCCCGGTCGTAGTGATTATCGGTTTGCTCCTCCTGCCATTTCTCTCGGGCGAAGGAGAAAAGAGCTGGCGGCGCAGGCCGATTGCGGTTTTGACGGTCCTGCTGATCGCAATGACGCTAGGAACATTTACACATCTCGCCGGATTTACTCCTTGGAGTCCGCACATGAACGCCTGGAGCGGCGATCCGGTGCCGGAAAGACTCTTACATGGCACCACCGCACTTCAACGACAGGGAGCTCTCGTGTTTCAGGTGAAGCAATGCCGCAATTGCCATTCGCTCGGTGAACTCGGCGGACAAAGAGGGCCGGCGCTCGACAGCGTTGCCGTGCGGCTCACGCATGACCAGCTCATCCGCCAGGTGATTCAAGGAGGCGGCAACATGCCTGCTTACGGAAAAAACTTGAGCCCAGCGGAAACCACGGCGCTTGTCGCGTTTCTTGAGATCTTACATCCCGAAGGCCAGGCTACCGCCCACGAAGCCGCACGCGATTTCGTGCTAAGGGAGACCGGTACGCGTCCGTAGGAACATTTCATGCCGTCCACACACCACACCGCCATCGGATTGTCGTCGGCTCCGAGTGTAACCATCCTTGTTGCTCTTGTTCTCATGTCCCTTTTGTATGTGCGCAGCTGGCTTCGCATGCAACGAGCTTCTCCAAGCGCCATTCCTGGCTGGCGTTTGGCGAGTTTCTTTTTTGGAATGTCTTTAGTCTGGGGAGCGCTAGGCTCGCCACTCATTGCCTACGATCATGACTTGTTGACGGTCCACATGATTCAGCATCTGTTGCTGATGACCTTTGCTCCGGCGCTAATCCTGCTGGGCGAGCCTCTACTCGCTTTTTGGCATGGATTGCCACGATTTGGAAAGATCGTGCTCGGCCCCTTGTTTCGACGGCCATTAGTGCAACGGTGTACACACAAACTTTCCGAACCCGCACTGTGTTGGAGCGTTTCCGCAATGACCCTCGTGGGATGGCATGTGCCAGCACTGTTTACATTGGGGATGCGTTCAGAAGTGTGGCACTCTTTCGAGCAGGCGTCGTTTTTGGGGGCCGGGCTCCTTTTCTGGTGGCCGGTTGTTCAACCTTGGCCGTGTGTCTCAGTTGGGCCGCAATGGTCGACCCTTTTATACCTTTTTCTTGCCACGTTGCCGTGCGACATCCTCTCCGGATTCCTTGTATTTTCTGACCGTGTTGTGTATCCCGCGTACTTCTCCATGCCGCGCCACTTTGGCATTTCTGTCTTAGGCGATCAGCAATGTGCGGCAGCGTTAATGTGGACCAGCGTCACGCTCGCCTACCTCGTGCCCGCGGCGATTCTTAGCACCCGGCTGCTCTCGCCGCGAAGCTTCCATAATGGCGGCCTGCTGCGGTCCGAATTGCGCGCCGATACAGTAGCGCACAGGGATCCGCAAACCTCGGAGGTTGTCTAAAGATGGCAACGGAGCCCGTCCTCGCAGTGCTCGAAGCGTCTGCCGTACAGGATGGTCGGCGCGTACGCTCCACAGCGTTATTTGACTATTTGGAGCTAACCAAGCCCGAAATCAACTTCCTAATTGCAATCACGGCGGCAACTGGCTTCTGGATTGGCTGTCCCGCAGCGCCGGCGCATTTTTCCTCGATGCCGTTCATTCACACGCTCTTGGGCACAGTCTTCGTCGCCAGCGGAGCGGCAACACTGAATCAGCTGATCGAGTTTCCGTACGACGCGCAAATGCGCCGCACCGCGCGGCGCCCTCTCGCTTCGGGGAGAATTGCTCGTCCGCACGCTTTGTGGTTCGGAGTCTTGCTGTCCGTTTTTGGTGTCTTGTACCTGGCCATTTCGACGAATGCTCTTGCGTCTTTGCTCGCCGGACTCACTCTTCTTAGCTATTTGTTTTTGTACACACCGCTAAAACGGATCACGCCTCTTTGTACCTTGGTCGGAGCGATTCCGGGCGCCGCACCGCCGTTAATCGGCTGGGCAGCGGCCCGCGGACATCTAGACCCCGCCGCTTGGGTGCTTTTCGCAATTGTCTTCCTCTGGCAATTCCCGCATTTCATGTCTATCGCCTGGATGTATCGCGAAGACTATGCGCGCGCCGGCTATCTGATTTTGCCTCGAGGCAAGAACAGAAACCGTTTTGTGATGTGGGGAACAGTGGTAGCGTCAGCTGTTCTCTTACCGGTTGGCTTAATCCCGGCAATTAGACATTTGTCGGGACTCGTCTATTGCGGAGTGGCTGTCGCAATTGGGGGAATCTTTCTCTACTACAGCGTACGTTTTGTGATCGACAGGACGAATGCCGCTGCAAGGCAGTTGCTGCTCGTTTCTATCCTGTATCTTCCTGCGGTTTTTGCACTGCTTGCGCTGGGCAAGAAGTAAAGATGACAGAGTGTCGCATCAACCAAAACACCGGGGCACACGCAGCTTTAACGAGCGAGGTGAAGCCAGTTGCCCACTTCGCATGGCTGATTGTCGCTTACAACATCGCCGTCATCCTGTGGGGTGCCTATGTGCGCGCGTCCGGCTCCGGCGCAGGCTGCGGCAGTCGTTGGCCTCTATGCAACGGCGAGATCCTGCCTTCGATAGCCCAATCGCAAACGTTAATTGAATTTATACACAGGGCGACGAGTGCGGTGTCCCTGATGCTTGTATCTCTTCTAGTTGTTTGCTGCTGGCGGAGAACCTCGAAAGGCGATTGGCCCCGATACTCGTCTCTTTTCGCGCTCTTCCTTCTGTTCAACGAGGCGCTCCTCGGCGCGCTACTTGTCTCGTCCGAGCACGTTGGTTTGGACCGATCTGCAGCGCGCGCGCTCTTTTTATGCGTGCATTTTGGCAATACACTCCTGCTGCTCGGTGCCCTGGCCCTAACCGCAAGGTGGCTTTCGAATCGAAAGCGACGTCTTGTCGTTCTGGCAGAGCCGTACGAACGGATCGCCATCGGGCTTGGTCTAGTTTCCGTAATGGCCACCGGAATCACGGGCTCTCTGGCCAGTCTTGGGGACACAATCTTTCCTGTGGCCTCGCTACGGCTCGCGTTGATGCAAGACGTCTCGTCGAGCAGTCACACGCTGCTGCGGCTGCGGCTCCTCCACCCTGTTGTGGCACTGATGGGTACTGCCTACGGATTGTGGGTATTCTCGAGTTTTTGGGGAAAGCAAGATCGCTTCCCGTGGAGACTCGTTCTTGCCGTCACGTTGGCAGCTCAGATTGCCCTTGGCGCAATGAACGTGATCTTGTTAGCTCCCATCTGGTTGCAGTTGACGCATTTGCTCGTTGCTGACCTGTTCTGGATCCTGCTCGTGCTTGCCTCAGCCGACTTGTTGTTTGGCAAGCAGCATTTCAGCGTTCTCTATCGGCGGCAGCTCGCATCTTGTTCGAGCGATCCGGAGCAGGAGGTCACATGGAGGTCACTTGCCAGTAGGTAGTACAATCCGATTCATAGTTCCGTTGATCACGATTGGTGTGGGCGCTGTGGTTCCAGTGGGTTATGTTGCCCTCCTCATGGCTTTCGGGCTTGCTCTCGCAATCAGGGTGACCAATCAATGGCAACGAGCAATCGTGCTTCGGCTCGGAAAGTTCTCCGGCGTACGCGGGCCGGGAGTTTTCTTTATTACCCCTATAGACAGTGTGGTGTACGTCCTTGACTTACGCACGAAAACAACGCCTTTTCGAGCGGAACGAACCATCACGGTGGATACCGTACCGGTTGATGTGGATGCCGTTCTCTTCTAGCGAGTAACGGATCCGAAGAGTGCTGCTCTGGAAGTCGAGAATTACTCGGATGCGGTTTCCATGGCTGCTCAGGCTGTTTTACGCGATGTAATTGGACGCTCCACAATCGCCGCGCTCCTGAGTGAACGTCAGAGTATTAACAACAACCTGAGAACAGTAATTGATAAGCGCGCCCAGTCCTGGGGTATTCACGTGGAGTCGGTGGAACTACTCGATGTAAGAATCCTTCCAGAGTTGCGGGGCTGGAGTGTCGCGCCAGGCGCAAGCCGAACGCGAACGCCAAGCGAGAATAATCCTGAGCGAGTCCGAGGTGCAGATAGCTGAACGATTCAAATGAGGCAGCGATGTCTATGCCGACAACCCAACTGCCCTGGATCTTCGCGCGATCGACAATGTCAGCGGGCCGCTCTGCGTAAAACAGGAAAGACGTAGATCGGACTCGTAGTACCGCTCAGGGCGATTCGATTCTGTGTGCTCCGCCGCCAGCTTGGGTGCTCTTCGCAATTATCTTCCTCTGGCAATTCCCGCATTTCATGTCTATCGTCTGGACGTATCGGGAAGACGACGGGCGCGCGGGCTACATCGTTTTGGCCGCGAGCGCGACTTCAAACCTACCTTAGGTCTTTTTCGAAGTGACTATCGTTCCTCACTTTGCGCTCAATCAGGAATCCTCTACTTTGCAGGGGCAGTCGTTGTTTGGGGGCGTGTTCCTCTGTTACAGCGCACGCTTCGCCCTTCAAAGTTCCGTTGTAGCGGTCAAGAAAGATTCCTTCTAGGTTCGGACGGCTGAGCGAGTTCGCGAACTCGCTCAGCCGGAGTTTTTCCTTCGAGAGCAAAATGACGGCTGCACTCGTAGATTCGGTTTCGCAACGCTTGAGTTTGCTGGCCAAGTCTCTTTTTAGTGACACCGCTGCGCTGGTAGAACTCGCCGACAAGCTCAATCTTTCCACCCGCAGATAGCCCCGTCTGGCTGGCCGTTCATTCCTTGTCTTCCTCCCTTTAAAGGTCTACCACCAAAGTATTAGTTTGCTCGACTAAAGCCGGATTGTATCTCCCTGCGTAAAGCATCATCCTTCGCGCGTGAGTAGCGAACACAACCGTACTCCGAAAATCAAAGGAGAAAAGGTGAAAAGGGTCGTTTTTCCCAATGTCCAGATCAAGATGGCCGGGAGCTTTCACCTCCCGACAGATTGTTCGGAAGGCCGCAGCTACGTGGCAATCGTTTGTGTTCAGCCTGCCGGCGGTGTCAAGGAACGGACTGCTGGGATCTATGCGGCGAAGCTGGCCGACGAGGGCATGGTCGCGCTCGCCTATGATGCGTCCTATCAGGGCGAGAGCGGCGGCTTCAATTGCCGGATGAATGGCCGAAACACTGTTTGAATCCGGGCCAAGCCGCACGGATCAGGAAAGAGGGCAACACTTGAAACGTCCTGAAGGCACTTCATTCAGCAGCATCGAAATCGCGGTTGACCACAGTGGCGCGGACGCCATCGTCCACTTGAAAGGCCGCATTGATGTCGATTCTTCGCCT
>Ga0206903_10313_pt1 | contig 13296 bp, 10 predicted proteins | sample Alteio_BWOrgHeat_45_FD_152959 | JGI IMG/M metagenome (GOLD analysis project Ga0206903, IMG submission 152959) | Enriched cells from forest soil in Barre Woods Harvard Forest LTER site, Petersham, Massachusetts, United States -... | ecosystem: Environmental > Terrestrial > Soil > Temperate forest >... | reverse complement strand
ACTCCGAATGCATATGCCAAGCGCCACGTCCATAGAGCTTCACTTGAGGTTTTAGAAAACCCAACCCACATGCCGCCGAAACCCCAAATGCCCACAGCAAGCGTAAATAAGAACCAGACTTGACCAATTTTACGATTGGCACTCATAATTAAGACAAAAACTCCGAGGCTGATGGAGCTTATTCCAGTTAGCAGGCCTGAGAAAGCAAAAGGGAGTCATATTAGATTTTTTTAATATCCATTGTGTATTTCGCCATCTTTAGTCTTTCGTGGCCGATCTATGACTTCGTGAAAACATATGCGGCATACCGTGTTTGACCAAGCACTTTTTGTGACAATCGAAGCTCGCCCACTAACATTTTCCATTCGTCAATGCTGATTGCCGCGTAATCGGGTCGCGCCAATTCTAATGCTTTGCGGGTAAGCCTATGTTGCGCCATATATATCGTCAAAGCCGCTACATCCATGAGGCGCTTCGTAACAGGTTTTGTCCAATCCAAGATTTCTCGTTCGGAAAAACCAATCGTCTTTGCATACGCTTTGTAACTTTCGAATGGCTCGAACATTTCCATTTCCCAAGTTTGTCGAAAACTATTTTCTGGATCAACCTCATTAATTTGTTCAGCACAATTAGTTCTCCAGGTAATATCGACCAAAACAAGCGTGCCTCCAGGTTTAAGCACGTGGTAAGCGCTGTTCAGCAATGCCTTTCTTCCATCTGCACCAAAATGAAAAGCTGCTTCAAGACAATGAATTTTGTCAATGCTGTTTGGAGCTGCGACGCTCTCTAAGCGTGTCGCATCACCTTGCAGGAACCTGATGTTTTTCAAATTACCAAATTCTTTTTGCGCAGCCTCTATATGGCTTTGGCATAGATCGACACCAATGGTTCTCGCTCCACATTGAGCAATAAAATGCGTAGTCCAACCGTTACCGCATGCAAGGTCAAGAATTAATTCATTTGAATCCGGATTTAGCAAATCAACCGATTTTTTGACCAGGTGCTTCTGAAAATGATTTAAGCCACCGATTAGAAAGGGCAATTGTTTTAATTCAAAGTAGCCGAGATTTAAAAGAGGTCCCCATCCCGAAGCGTTTAGAAATTTGACTGCCAATTTTTCCCCGTCGTAAGTATGAGCTAGGTTTTCGCTTTTCACTTCATTCTTTTTTGGATCCGGCTGTGAAAGGAAAAGATCAGCGAATCTCCGGATTCGAACACGCCTATCGTAGCCACAATCTTGGTTAGTTTTCCTACGGTCCTTTTTGCGTTGAGAAGGTCCATCATTGATTAGTTCTTTCACATTATTCCTCTTGAATCATCGAATCATTCGTGACGCGGCCTATTTCTTCCGCACGTTTCGTGCGCAGAAATATATGTGCCATTTACGACTGATGTCATCAGACTAATTTCGCCAGCTAACGCGGCTGCCGCAATTATTTCTGCCAATTTTTTGGACTTCCCGTTTCCATAACAATCCAATATCTCAAGACACTCTCGCGCTGTGCCGAATGATGTTCCACCTCCAACAGTTGCGGCAAATAAGCATGGGTAGTAGGCACTGAAATATAAGTCCCCTGCCTTAGTAGTCTCGCACGTAATTGTGGCGGAGTGTGTATTTGCAACCAAGGCCGCGTCCTGCCCACAGGCTATCGCAATGGCAGTCATTGCGTTTGCCATGTGAGCACTAATACCGAACAAAACTGCTTGGGCCGAGCCCAACAGAGTTCGCAAGAAGTATCTCTCCATTTTTTCTGGAGTTGTATTTAATCTCTCTACAATTGCTCGAGGAATGGTGACATCTGCCATGGCCGTCTTCCCGTAACCGTTTACAAAATTCTCAGCTGTGGTCTTTTTGATCGAGGTTAAATTCGAGTGGAGCCAAAATTCTTCTGGATGTACAGACTCGCTGATCATTTTGCACAAAACATCGGTAGCTTTATAAGCCATGTTCATGCCCATGGCATCCCCCGTCTGGAAGTGGAGACATAGTATGACTCGACGGCCGTTAATCTTAGGGATGGCCTTCATGAGTCGAAGATGATGACTTGTTTTTTCAGCGATCTCTTTAATCCTTGCGAAGTTGCGTTCTATCCATATAACAAATGATTGTGCGCGAGCTGAATTTTTGAATACAAATGTAGGATCTGATTTCAGAGCATCTTTTAAGATTTTGACATTGACTCCTCCCGATCTGGTGATGATATTAGAGCCGAATGTATAAGAAGTTATGAGGGCTCCCTCTGTCGTAGCCATCGGTACGAAAAACACGTCATGGGCATATTCGCCATTTATTTTCAAGGGCCCAACAACACCTATTGGCACATGAGCTACCCCAATAGGAGATTCAATTTTGCCTTTAAAGTCCTCGGGGTCCTCGGAAAAATGGGCAATATGATTAAGCTTTGTCTGGGTCAGCTCCGCTAACCACTCTCGACGCCGATGGATCATTTCGGCGGTGTAAGTGGTCGCTTTGTTGCGCAAGAATTTCTTTACTTTCTGAGTTTCACTATCAGATGGATCTGCTATCAGATCTTGGAATCTTCGATCTGTGGATCTTTTCTCGATATCTATGGGAATGAGACTTTGTCGAGGATCATGCCTTCTACGTTCCAATGCAATAGACGATCCTGCACTATCTAGGGTAGCTGATACAAACCGCTTCCAATCGTCAGTAGTTCTCTCAAGCTTGATTCCGCATTCATCGCGATCGTCATTAGTCCACATTATGCGACCTGAAACATCAAAGTTCTGGTCTCCGGCTGATACTGAAAGATAAGCATATGAAGCATGGGGAGGAATCGGCTCGCGAAGTCGACAAGAAATTCCATGCTCGTGTAATGAGATAGTAGTACCTAGTACCTTCTGATAATTTCCTCCTTCAGCTCTAAGCTTTAACTCGACCGGAAATTGCGTTATAACACGAGACTGCATTCTGCGCCCGTGTTTTAAACCCAATTTGCTAATTGTCATCTATACACCTCCCCCCGAAATCCAATTAACGATGATCTTATTCACTCTAACCGCAAATCTTCCTCGGCCAACCGGGCATCACAGTTGATATGCTCGTTCGTGGTTTCGAAATGGACAGTTTTTCCTATTTTTGTATGCGCGTTCTTACGACGATCGTCACTGTTCATATAAACTTCTTCTAATTTAATGAGTTCCTCCAAATTTATAGGTAAAATTCAACGCAAGAAGATTCGCGAAGTCTGAATAAGTTCCGCCGGGAGCTATTGCATTATTGATCGTCCGGTTATGCATGAAAACAGCTGTATAGGCAGCATCGATAGTTAAGTTATTCGTAATCGCATAGCCGACTCCCGTTGATAGACCGTAACGGTCCTGATCCATGAATGCCGGGCTGAAATTGGCATCAGGAACCGCACTGGGCTCATACCAGAAGCCGCCACGTAACTGCCAGCGATCGGTCAATTTGTAATTGGCACCGGTCGCGAAGCTCCAGACATCGCGCAGGTTCAGCGGTTCGGTCGAATTCGCGCCGGACACGGGAAATCGGATGTCCAGATCCTGCGTCGACGACCAATGGTACCAAGCCGTGTCAGCTTCCAGCATCCATTTGTCGTTCGGCTTAAAGGCATAACCGAATTGCACATTTTCCGGCAGCACCACATCCGTATAGGCGGATGTTGTCACCATCGATGGGAATGGCGCCGGAAGCCCGGTGGTCACAGACAAATGGCCATTGACGCGCAAGTCCACTTTGCTGTGATAGGTGATGCCGATCGCATGCTGCTCCTCAGGTTTGACGACAAGGCCGGCATGGTAACCCCAGTTGGCCCCCTGACCACGAATGTCGGTAATTGTGTTGCCAAGCTGGCTATCCAGTTGAGCATCGAACAGATTCATATAATCTGCCCCGGCACCAATGGAGACCTTAGGAAGTACCTGATAGGCGATAGCCGGAGTGACATCTACCATATGCAAAACGGTATTGGTTGCGACACTACCCACAGGGCTGTTCGCATCCCAGTGAGTTTCTAATCCATAAGGACTCTGAACGCTCAATCCGACCGCCAGCTGACCGTCCATGAAACTTTGTGTCAAAGAAGCATTGGGAACACCGACGTCCGTGACCCGTTCCTTGTTCATATTGCCGGAATTGTCCTGATAGCCGCCATGAATGTTTTCCAGAGTGCCTCCGATAGTGACCTGAGTCCCTTTTAAGGCGGTCATCGCAGCCGGATTTGAGTAGACGGTCGTCGGGTCATCGTTCTGACCCGCAATCCCGACGTACCCCTGCCCCGCTGACCGGGCACTCGGAACTTCATTACTTATAAATGACCCACCGATGGCAAAGGATGACGAAACCATTCCAAAGGACAACAGGACGGCCATAACGTACTTCATGTGAGTGAACATGCGGATATTTCCCCCCGTAGTTTAGTGAACGATTGCTATGAGATCGCCGACTCCGTATTCTGGTCCGATTGAACCAGCGCTTCAATCTGCTTGCGTTCGAACAGGAGCGCGGCATTGGAGCCGTGGCCCACGCGCTTCCAGATCTTGAGTTTCCCCTTGCGGATCCAAGTCAAGAGCGTTTGTCGCGAGATGCCCAGCTTCTGACACGCTTCGGTACGATCCAGGATTTGTTCTGGATTCATGGCTTCACCTCTGCCCTAGGTATACGACTTGTAACAAAATCAGGATTTGTCATAAAAAATACCCGCTTTCCGGCGAGCCTGCCTGCCGGCAGGCAGGCACGGACTGTTTAACAGGAGTTGTCAGTTCTGTCAAGGCCCCCCATCCATTTACTCAAAAGAAAAGCGCCGCCCTTTCGTCGACGAAGACCCCTAGACAGACCTGTATAAATAATTTGTCAGAGCGGTGAAGGGAATCAGGTGCGGGGGTTGTTCCGGATGTATTTGCGCAGCTTGTCCAATTCGACTTCGTTGCGGATAATACGGTCGTTGTAATTGCGTTGCCACACCTTCTGGCTTGGCATTCCTCGTATCTCATTGATTCGTCTGGTTGTGGTGGCTTTGAACTGGGCGATCAGGGACCCCAATGTTCTGGGTTGTCGCTGTAATTGATTTGCGGGCGCACAGCGGTGCGCCCCTACAGGTCCATGTCCCCGATGGATATCCGTGTCCATTAACAGGATGGCATGAAAATGATCCGGCATGATAATCCATTCGTCCAGGTAGATCCCAGGCCTGATCGATGGTGTTTTAAGCCATTCGTCCTGAATAATTCGTCCCGCCTCAAACAATTCAACAGCATAGTTGAGTATTCGGCCAAACAGCGGTTTCCGATCAACCGTAACAATGGAGATGAAATAGGCACAGGATTGGCCATAGTCAAATGAGGGCATCCGGGTGGAACATCGATAGGGATAAATAGGATCCATTGGAGTGTAGGGGCGCACCGCTGTGCGCCCGTCCATAGGTTAGAGGGGATAGGGGCAAGAAATATTCATTCGTCGTTTTATGACGATCTCGGCTGTGTCCGCTTATCGATTTGACCCGGCCACAAATCGAATAATGAATTCCGCTCCAATGCCCGGCTCGCCGCGCACTTCAATCGTCCCCCCATGCGCCTGCACAATCTGGCGGCAGAGAAAGAGGCCCATCCCAGTGCCGTGGGCACCTTTGGTTGTGAAGTAGGGTTCAAACAGGCGTTTGTGATTCTCAGGTTTGATGCCGGGACCCGAATCCTTTACCGTCAACACAATATGTCCTGCACCGGACGATAATGTGATCCAAATCTCCCTCGTGGCCTCCGGCGGCATGGTCGAAAGCGCTTCAGCAGCGTTTTTGATCAGATTGGAAATTACAATCTCCAGCTGTTTCGGGCGCCCGCGCAACGAAGGGAAGTTGTCTGGGAAGTCCAAATGGATTTGAATGTGATGACGATCAAGAAGCTTCCGCTCCATTTCCACTCCGCGTTTGATTACGGCTGTAATGTCAACGTCTTCGCGTGGTTTGTTATCGTGTGTCGACACCTCCTGAATTGCTTCTATTTTGTGCCCTGCATCGGATGTCTGATCGAGGATGAACTGAAGACGCTCCAAAACCTTCGGCAGAGCCTCTTCGGACGAACGTCTTCCATTAATGACATCCTGGATATCCATCACGCTTAATTCAGCGGGAAGACTGATCTTGGCGAGGGGCCTTTTGATCTCGTGTACAAATCCACTCGTCGCTTCTCGCAGAATCGCCTGATCCAAGGATTCGCGGAAAAAATATCTGTCGATAAATATCTGTACTCGTCGGCGCAATGGATTAAATAACAGCGTTATTAATACGGCGGCCAGTGCCGATGAATAAGCGGACACCTGACCTTGACGGCCTTGAAGAGCATAAGCCAGGAGAGTAATCGTCCCAACATAAATGGCGGCCAGCGAGGCAGAGACTAAGGAGTAGAGTAAGGTCTTTCGAATGACCACATTAATTTCCATTAGCTGGTGTTTAAAAATCGCGTAACTGACAGTAAGAATGTAGAGTGGGACGGCGAAATCGCCAAATGGAAATATCGGAATGTTATAGACCGGGAAGAAGGTCGTGGATCCCCCACAAAATCCGACAAATGTGCCGAGAAAAATATAGCGACATTGATTCCTTAGCTTTTTGTCCTCTGAAAACATTTTTTGGAATAGCAGCCAATGCGCCATGAACACCAGCGCAAAGTAGTAGACAACAAAGATTCTGTACGCAGGCAACGCCAACGTGTAATAATTAAATGGTGGTTGCTTCCGAACAGAAATAAGATGGCCTGCCATGTTGAGGCCTTGCAAAACAATAGCTGCTGTATAACCGCCATATAAAACTACCTTGGACTTTTCATTGACGATCAGCATCACAAAATGAAGAAAGAAAATTGGGATCATAATTGACCCTAGATAATCCACATGTTTTTGCCATAAATTTGCCGTCATGGCGTCCGTAGAGCGAACCATCATGCCCATGCCGAAACTCCACAAGGCCACACTTGCACAGCTTAAAAACCACATTCGATTAACAGGCTTCTGAGCTCCTTTGAGTAGAACGAATAGGCCAAATCCGACGCTGAAGATGGCCGCAGTAATGCAAGAGCTGGCGAAGGTTAAATACAAATTATTTCCAAACCATTGGATAATCTCAGAATGAAAATTGCCTGAAGATAGGGATTTAAATTCAAGAATTCGAGCTAATAGCGTCACCAATCCCGCATAAATTGACGCCAACCCTGCTGTAATAACGGAATACAACAGTGTTTTTCGAATTACGACCCTGATGTCCAGAATGTGTCGAGCCAGAACAGAATAGAGGATTAACATGAAGCTCACAGGAACCATGTCCATTGCGTACTTCCACATCGAAAGCCCGAGCCCGACTAGAAAAGTCTGCGAACCCCCGCCGAAGCCGAAAAGGTAAGCGACAATCACATAAGGAATGGATTTGGCGAAAGGTAAGGAGGCATTATTCACATTCTTAAACAAGCGTTCAAACGCCCAAAAGACGTAGAACATGTGAAACACCATATAGGGAAAAAAGAAAATCCCCGGTGCTGGATAAAAATAAAAACCTGGTCTAGCATGGGTCCCACTAATAAAGAGGGGGGTTGGGCTTAGAAAAAGGAGAAAAAAGGCCAAGCAATAGCCTGTAACCAGCGCACGTCTCGTCAGGATATTGTTCTCCGTCTCTGTCAGAAGCGTCGCAAAATGAAAGAAGGTGGGTGGAATAAAAGCAGCCAACCCATTCAGCAGTCTTGCCCAGAACAATCCCTGATGTGCATCCGTAGCGACAGTAAGTTGATAAATACCAAAAGCCCAGCAACCAATGAAGAAAGAATTAAGGGTGAAAATTCGGACCGTCTTTGTTCGTGGCCCTTTTAAGAGAGCTATCGTGATCAGACTCGCCATTAATAAGAATGCCGTAAGTGCAGGCAGTGGCTGATCGCTGTGCGAACTTTGGAATGTGAAATTTAATACGTGCCAATTCATTGGTATATCGGCAGAGAAGTCAAAAATTCTATCTTCCCAGAGGCGTTGCTCGATGATCTAACATTTATCTTTGTCATAATCGGCATTGTTGATGACAGTTCATAGTTGCAAGCGCTGGATATGCGGGGATTATTGAAGCATTTTGGCCACAGGAATGGCGGAGGTGAATTGGCCGCCAAGTCCTCCAAATTACCCCCAAAAAACTGGATTTCCCTCCTTAACTTCCCTATAATTTTGGCGTTTTTAGGGGTTCCGTAAATCGTCTCATCATAGGAGGCCGTTATGGACCAGACATTCTCCCCACCCCCCGCTGAACCTAAATCTCTTATTGATACTGCTTTAGAGGTCCATCGCAAGATTACCGTCGAAGGACGGACACAGCTGCAGGTGGCCGCCGAGCATCAAAAGAGCCCAAAATGGGTTCGAGACATGCTAGATGTGGCCAAATTGCCTGAGAATACACTTTTGGAACTTCGCAAATCCCCTCAGGGCTATAACCAACTCGTAAAACTGGCGCAGTCTATGCCCCCTAACGGGAATGGGAGTACTCCCAGTGGGAGTAGTCCTAGTAGTGGGGGGAGCGGTGATCCCACCGTCCTGGTAGCACCTGGGAGCGCAAAGGAAAGCGTTATTTCAGTAGGTGCACTCCCATCGACACCAAGGGCAAGCACTCCCATGGATGATGGGAGTAGTCTTAGTAGCAACGGGAATGGCGCTCCTACACCTATGGGAGTACCTGGGAGCGCAAAAGAAAGCGTTATTTCAAGGGAACCACTACCAAGGGCCTCGAAGAGGAGTACTCCCATGGGAGTGGCGGAGGAAGACTCCGGCCACCTCCTCCTGCGGGACAGCCTGAACCACTTTGAAGAGGTCTTCATATTTTGGAGGCGCACCGCGGAGCCGAAGCTGGGCGGGCTGGTGGAGCGGTGGCTGCTTTATCTAGGAGCCAAGAGTTGGCTCAAGGTCGGGGCGGCGGCCCTTGTCCTGGGGATGGCGGGGGTCGGCACCTGGCAGACTGTTCATTATGTCCGGTCCCACAACGCGGATTTTGTCTACCGGTTTAAAACCGCGATGCACCCTTCCGCACCCGGGGCCGCCGCCCCGCATATCACAGATTCCCACCTCGTGACCTCTCATCGCTTGGAACTCAAATGGACGGCTGTTCCGGGAGCACTCCATTACCGGGTGTACTGGCATACCCCAGATGACCACTTCATCCACCCGCTGGGCGCCGATGTCGACACGTTGGGCGCCGTGGTGGACATCCATCCCATCTGGAAAGAAGGGTATGTGACCGTTACCGGAATCGCCGCGGGTGACATCCCCAGCCCGCATTCCGAGAAAATTGCGTTTGTCACGAACGGAGAAAAACCAACAGGATTCGGTCTGGCCGCTGCCGCCTTCGGAACAAGGAGGGATGCCTCCCTCATTCGGCCTGCGGCCACCTTCTCCCGCAGGGAGAAGGCCTACAACAGGTCAGCCCATTGCCGTAGGCCCTCTCCCTCAGGGAGAGGGTGGGGTGAGGACTCCCACTCCCTCATCGCCCCAATCCACGGCCAGTCCTCTCATCAATTCCAATGACACCACTCAGCTAATGCAGGCGGGTGTGCCGCAAACGGGAGGCATCGTGCAGCGGGTCGGGAATGCTCTGGCTGTCATCGCAGGGAAAACAGTTACACCCGGTGTCCCACAGAAACGCGCCTGCGCCGCGCGTCATATCCGGTGGAGCAAAGTTCCCACTCCGAACCATCCCCGGAGCATCCTCATCCAATGGAACGACTCGCACGCCGGCGATCAGGTGAATCTCTATGCCGCGCGCTTCAGCCAGTCCCAAAGTTTTGATCGGGACGGGACGCTCATCCGTGGGCATACGGTCTCCTGGTGGCCACCGGATCAGGGCGAGCAGGTCTTTTTGCTCTACTTGACCACGGTCGATGCGCATGGACAGGAAAGCGCGCCCTCCGACCGGTTTATGGTGGACCTACGATAAAACGGCATTGTAGATGGCAGATCGCAAATGTTAGATGTCACATGGTGAAGGGAATTACATCTGCTATTTATACAGAAAAACCAAATGAGTCAGCGAGACAGGGTACGACGATATTCTTCCTCTATGGGGGTCAGCCCTGGTGCGTTCTGCCAGACGATCAGGTAGGCATCCGGACGGCGAATCAATTTGATTAGACCTTCGCTTTCGAATTTTTCGAATAAGCTTTGAATTTCCTGGCTGCCAAGATCTTTTTCGGACTGGTTAAGTTTTAAAGTCTTTTCTACGACACTCTGTTTCCAAACTCGTACGCCGTCATCGACGGAGCGATTAAATAAGTATCTGAATTCCTTTTCAATTTCCTGGAGATTCATATAGCACTTGTCCAGTCTGGATATTCGTCATCCGGGTCACGGTTATAGGTTGATTTGTAATGGCTTGGGTGGCACCACCTTCCCCATACTGCGGATTGAACTGTGTTATCGGTTCCGGTTGAAGGTAATTAGGTGTTCCCATTCGACCTGTCGGAATTTGCACATTATCGGAGATCTGAAGTGTGTCAAACTCAATTTTTACTCCCGCCTCATTTTGAGGTGGGAGCTGAAGTTTGGATGCTGCTGTTGCGGGATCAGTAAAGTTATCAAAGCTGATATAGGTATTCCCGCTATTGTTCGATACTGGAAGTACTCCTGTGTCCTGCACGGTTTGAACAAAACCGGAGTCAGATGAAATATACCGGTAGCCGGTGGCCGGAATCAGATCGCCGTTGGAGAGGGCATAAAAATTTGCCGGAGAAAAGTCCGGGCTTTGCGCGATTTGCCTTAAGGTGGGAGAAGCTTCGATGCCTTGTTCCATCGCCGCCCCTTCCTGGAGAACCTTGGCGGCCGCCGCTCCATCGATGGCCGCCCCCGCTTCTCCCAGGAAGCCGCCGAGCTCCGCCAATGTGGCTCCGCCCGCCAGCAGTCCCACTACGGCCAGTCCTGCACCGGGCGGTGCAAACGTTTGTCCGGTGAAGAAATCTTTTCCCGACGCTAGTTCATAAAGATCAATCGAGTCGCCGATCATGGGTAACCCTGCCACCGCCAGATGACCCAGGCCGGAGAGAATGTCATTAATGGCTTTTGTCACGCCGGGGTCGATGCTGGCCCAACTTGGCGCGTCCATAAAGAGCGATTCCTGCATGAAAGCGACGGCATGTCGGCGAGGTTTGATCATCTTTGGATCGGTGATGGCTGGGTAAGTGCGATTGATCTCAGACAGCCGGGACATGATTTGCAAGAATCGCTGAGCTGCGAGTGGCTGATGATTATTCTTGTGCTCTTGAATTTCACGTTGGAATCCGGCCAGTTCCGATGTGAGTTCCGGCGGGACGCTGTTCTTCTCTGACTTTTTTTCGTAAGCGGCAAGAGAAGCCAGCGATTTGGCATAGCGCTGAGAACCCATTATCCCGCTGTGTTTATACCCTTTAGAAGCCAAAAACTGGCGCAGGTGCTTAGCACGGACGTCGAGCGCCTTGTGTGATCCTTTAAGTTTGGCGAGACGGTATAAGACGGGATTGGTCGTCACCATGAGAGACAGACGATCGAACAAATCGGCAAAAGCGTAAGGGTTATAGCCGCACTTGGCTGCGAGCATCGCGCCGCGTTCATCGGCATCCTGCTCTTGCGCTTGCGAAAACCGGGCGTTACTGATGTCTTCTTTCTCTTGCTGTGCCGTGGCAATGGGTCCGGGCTGGTCCGGAACATATTGCAGTCCCTTGTCGATCATTTTGGAAAGAAAGCTTTTTTTGTTCTGATTACCCTCATAAAATTGCTGCCAATGCCCGAGCTCGTGTCCAATATAGGCGGCTAGCTCGGCTTCATTGTGGCACGCGTTGAGCATGCCTCGAGTGAGGTCAACTGACCCCCATTCTATGCGCCCATTGACCAGCGAACCGTCCAAAACATCAATTGAGAGAATGCTGTTTTGCGTATGGGTTTCAAGTCGTTCGCGAATTCCGTTGATATAGCGATCGACTTCTGGCAACTTGAGCGGCTTTCCCCACAGTTCCTCATGATCGATAACGCTGTCGTTTTTATGGAAGAGTTGCTTATCTGTAAGGCTTTGAGTTTGGTCAAGTAGTTCCGTATGGCCGGCGCAACCAGTCAACCCACCGAAGGAGGAAGAGAAGATTAAAAATGCCGTTACGACGCGAAGAGTGCGAAACATAGATTACTCGCAACCGTAAATGTAGCAAATGAATGAGGTCCAAAAGTCTTCTTTTCTATTTGCGGATAGGTTAAAATACGCGGGTTCTAAATGGTGTTCCTTCGAGGAGGATAGTGTGAACAAAAATCGCATTTTGGTGTTTGGGTTGATGCTTTTGCTCGTCAGTGCTTCTCGGGCCCATGCAGTTTCGGCACAAGTGCATTCGGAGTCGTTCGGCGCCTTCAGGATGCAGGCCGATGAAACCATCATTTATGACGGCGCTAAACGTCGTGAAGAAACGACGGGGACCGCGCAGGGTCTCCTGTACGGCACTCGCCCTATCTCCACTCTTAGAATTGAACGCGCAGACCTAGCTCTAAGCTGGGATGTAGATGCCAAGAAAAAGCACTATTCCGAAACCGCGATGGAATCATTTGAGGACTTTAAAAAGAAAATGTCCTCTTCAAGCGCGCCCGAATCCAAATCCGCCCCCTCTAAAGAGAAAGATTCTGAGATTGCCCTGAAAAGCATCGATGCGCATGTCGATGGTCCTGGAGCTGCCGTTGATATTAATGGGTTTTCTTGTCGGCCTTATCTCGTCACAATCTCGATGGTATTCGAATCTACGAAGGACCACAAGGAAGTGATGACACAGAAGCATATCGAAAAATTATTCACAACAACGGGCTCAAACGCGGCATCCGAATATCAGAAATCCGAGATGTCCTTCTATAAAGCGATGAGCGAGAAGCTCTCCGGGGGTAAAGATGCCAACCAATTGATGAAAGAGCTCTCGGGAGGCGGGGGCTCTTCCGTTAATTCCGTAGCGGAAAAGGATTATTGGGCGAAGTACACCGAAGCGTATTCAAAGGTGAAGGGTATTCCGATCCGGACGGTCTATTTGTACTACGAAGATATCTCAGGTCAATCCGGCCAGCAGGCTGCCCCAGCCCCATCAACACAGGATGAAAGCGTTGTGCAACCCACGGATCTTTCTGGGGGAGTCAGCGGCTTGCTGGCCGGCATTGCAGGTCGCATGGCAGCTAAAAAGATCGAAGCCAACAAAGCTGAGGCGGCCAAGCGGCCTGAGTGGCTCACGGACGTTGAACCCAATCCGAGCAATCACTTCGTCGAGACTGCCATCCTGAACGAAATTAAATCGATCGATGAAAGCGCCGCC
>Ga0206903_10311_pt1 | contig 13366 bp, 12 predicted proteins | sample Alteio_BWOrgHeat_45_FD_152959 | JGI IMG/M metagenome (GOLD analysis project Ga0206903, IMG submission 152959) | Enriched cells from forest soil in Barre Woods Harvard Forest LTER site, Petersham, Massachusetts, United States -... | ecosystem: Environmental > Terrestrial > Soil > Temperate forest >... | reverse complement strand
ATGATACCGAACCGCCGCCCCGGCAAAGTTGGCCACGCCGATATTGTTGCCCAGGGCAAAGGCAGTGAAGGCGACAAAAACGGTCTTGCTTGCGGGAAGCCGCTGTCCCAAATATCGCAAAGCCAGAAAGTCATACCCACCTAAAGCGAGATAACAAGCAAGAGTGAAACCAGTCATGACGATTAAATGGCCGGCCGAGTAGTGCTGCCACTCGTGACTCATTTCGGCGAGAGAATATTTGCGCGTTTCATGCCAGAGCGAACCGATGGCCAAAGCAAAGATCAGGGTCATGGCTATCCCCTTAACCGCCCTCGCCCCGTTTCCTCTGCGCTGGATTTTAGCCGCCAAACCAAGTCCTTTCGCTTTTCATGCTAGGAAAGGATTCCCGGGCTGTCATCTTGGGAAAGCGCGCGAAAAGCACTCCGCTTTGAGCCCCAGCCTGGAGTTAAGGAGGCGGGAGAAAACCACCGATACTTAAGGTGTGAAAGTTCTTCTCTCACTCTGCTTTCGCTGTCTTAGCTGGTTCTTTCTGGGAACTCTGCTCTTTTCCTGCGCCACATTCCATGCGCCGCGTCGTTATGGCCCCGCGAGAGATTGTGGGAGTTTTTGTCGGGAAATTCGAACTTGCGCTTCCAAGGCTCACCATCCTGGCCTGGCTGAAGTTCTCTGTCGTACTGCCCGGTGCGAGACGGGAAACCGATGCACGGGAGATATCGAGTCGCCCAATCGAAAATACGCCGGTGCGTTTCAGTTTCTATCATCCACCTGGAAACAGTATTGCGAGCCTCTTTTCCCTGCCATTGGATTACACCATTGCCAAGGCCCCGAAGCCAAATACGACGTTTGTTGTGCCTCTGCCTGCGCGGCCGAAATGATGTCACATCGAGGAACTGGTGACTGGCCGGTTTGTGGCCGACGAAAGAGCTAGATCGGGGTCATCACAAATTGGATATCTGAGGTTCCTTGCCCCGGTCCGCAAGGGTTATCTTGATTCGGATTAAGCGGAATATGCATGATCAAATTGGCGCCGTCGTAGTTATAAGTCGCTTGAAAAGTGAATGGCGTCGTATTGCACGCCGATTGGACGGCATTGCAAGCCCCCGCCGTACTGGGCACACACGAGGCGTTCCCTTCGGTGATGGTCATGATGTTGGGCGCTGAGAAATCAATGGGATTCATTGGTATGGTTTGCACGCAGCCAAAAAAATCCGTAATTCGCACCGCCGCCCCGGTGGTGAAATCTAAAGTAATAGTAATATCGTTTTTCAGGGTATCGCTATTCGCAGTGGAGCTTTCCGCCCCGTCACATAAGATTTTGGCCACCCGATAAACCCCTTTAGGATTCACCTCGGTTTGCACTGCAGGTCCCGCACTGGAACCACAACCTGCAAGCAGAGCCAGGCAAGATGAGAAAATCACTGACTGCGTGTACCGATTCATGAAACTCCCCCCAAAAAAGAACTGGCAGAACTCAGCAAAAAAAGAAGCAATCGACGGGCCAGCGGACCGCGGAGGGATGTACTCTCTCGGTGGACGTGAAAGATAAAGGGGGCGGATGCCCTCTCACTCACTTAAAAATCTGAGATAGCGTCTTGTTTCATTGATCGATTTTATCAGGAGTTAGAGATAAGACTCGTGGTCTACGCAATGACGTCCACGGCAAGGATACAAATCGGATACCATTGGCCACCATGGAATTTTTCTGTCGAAGATTAAGACCGCGGGAAACCAGGAAGACATTCAGTGGCCTCTTTCTTTAAAAAGTTGGCGCTATGCTCCCCTAGCGTCGTGTTACGAGCAATTTGAGACGTCGCGTTTGGGAATATCGAACGAAACAAAATGAGGGTTTCACGAAGTGGGCTGGCGCGCAAGCGTTTCGAGTTTCGCCGCACTTGGGTTCTTTCTGAATTGAGTTGGCGCTCCCCCTCCCGTCTTTGCGAGGCCGCAGGCCGTGGCAATCTTCATACGCTGTCATAGCGATCACCCCCCGACATAAGCCCGGGCCGCCACTCACCAGCTACTTCAATCCGTAACGCACGTTTCTTAGCAATCGAGTATTATCGATAGTCCAAGTATCCAGATCATTCACCCCTCCCGCAGGGTTATCTCGATTGATACCACCCGATGCGACTCCCGCGGCTTCAGCCACATAGCTATCATAGGGATCGGCCGCCACTTTCGGAATGACGATGTCGTCGCCGATGGCCAGAGTCACCCGACCAAACGAGTTACAATACCCGGGATCGCTCGTCGAAGTATAAAAGTCTGGCGAGCCATTTTGGATGGTCGGCCCCGAGGCCGAGCCCAAGGCGGGTGAAACGGTGGCCTGCGTACATGCCCAAGATCCGGGAGAAGACGTAAAACCAAATCGGTAAGTCATATTTGCGTTATTGCCATCCACTTCAAAACCCATGGCAGCTAAATTATTTCCATAGACTCCATATTCCGTATAAAAGGCGGCCTCCACCGTGAACAGGTTACCTAAATTCGCTTTCGCTTCGGCCTGCCGGGATCGCTCCATCATACGCCGAAACGTCGGAATGGCCATGGTGGCGAGTGTGCCGATAATCATCACCACAATCAGAAGTTCTGGCAGCGTGAACCCGCGACGATTGCTTCGTAGATTGAACATAGAATTTTCCATTTCTCCCCTACTTCTACTTATAGGGTAGTCGGGTTTTGTCGGTGAAAAACGAAGCGATCATAGTGAGGTTATTCGCAAAAAGGCACAATTGGTTTTACTCAATACTATTAATGACTTGAGGCCGGACGGCGCTTCCCGCCGGGAATGAGATCGGTAAGCAGGAGAGTAGCTTTGACTACAGAATCAGGAGTTACCTGAATGGAGCGAATTTGATCGATGCCCAGGACTTCATTCTTGATCCTTAATTCGTGCTTTTGGTTGGCCGAAATTAGCACTTTGAAAGTCTGGCTAGGGGCAATCAGTCCGGCGGGCGCGCCATCCACAAAGAGCGAAGCATTGAAATCCATCCAGATTTCAACTTGGCCCACCGAAGCTTTAGTCAGAGTAAATTCCAACTTATCCACAATTTCTCCGGCACGAACTTTTCGGATAACCGGAGTGAATCCCGATTTTTCAAATCGAACGGTATAGGCCGCAACACAGGGGACTTTCGCCACAAAGGGAGTTTGGCCGACGCGGACATCATTCACAAAAACTTCGGCGAGTGCAGGATCGGTACTAAGGTCGAGTAAGCAAGTTTCTTGGATGGCGCGAGTATGAATCTTATGCGATTTGCCCACCGAGGCTTCGCGAGTCCCGTAGAACTGAAAGTCGGGAATTAATCCGGGCGCTATCCCGTAAAGGAAGAGGAATAACCCGCCGGCTAAAACCCCTACCACTAGCTTGCGCTGCCATTGAAACCGTGCCGGTTCTAATTCGTACTCGCGGAGATCGGATCTTCCTTTTCGCCGGGAATGACCTGCGCTGGCAATTTCCGAGTCTGAATCGGGTGGCACTTCCGCGGGTGACGGTGTATCGATTTCCCGAGTTTGATCGTAGGTGGAATGCTCTGCGCTCTGTTCCGAGGTCTCGGCCACCGACGGAACCTCTTCGGTTTTCCAAGGTTCAAAATTATCGGAAACCAGGGTCTGGGTATGATGGGGATCGGCCGTTTCGGGCTCTTCGTCGATATTGATTTTTCGGACTCGCGTCGTCCAATAATCCGAAGAGCCCTCTTCCGGCGCCGGCGCAGGCTGCATAGAACTGGCTTCCGGGGGGGCTTCAGGCTGAGAAGTTTCGGCAGTGGAATGCGAATGAGTAGGTGCCACCACCAACGATTCTGTACCATCGTCCGGAGGAATTAATCGAGTGCGATCCGGATCTGCGGGTTCAATGATCCGCGTTTTTTGCGGATCCTGGGAGTCACCCGGATTTGTGGTCGAAGACGGTGCGCCACCCGGAACATACAGACGCGTGCTATCTCGATCCACGGGCCCCGAGCTAAGATTGGCAGGGGTATGAGATGGCGCGGAGGCGGCACCCGACTGCTCGTGAAATTTCGTAAGCCCTTGCGTATCAAATTTCGAATTTGCCTCACCCGCAGTTTGAGGTTGCGAGGGTTCAAACATTCGCGTGCGATTGGGATCGTGAGCCGCGATTTCAGCGGTTTGGGATCGTGACTTCTCGTCCACGACTCGAGTCACCATTTCCGGAATCGGATCTTCATCGATCTCGACCGGCGTGTCGCCCCCGACTTGGTCAGTATCCTTGCCCTGAATCCAGTGGCGGGTTCGTTCGCGGTCCAGTTGATCCGATTCCTCTGCCAGCCCATCATTCAGTTCAGAGGTCTTAACCAGACGAACGCCGCTAGCGCTCTTCGCTCCCGCCGACGCATCCTCGGACCCCACTGCAGGGCCAGGGCCAGCGCCCGCGGCTTCGGTCAGGGGAAATGCTAACTGCAACAATTGAGCAAGATGCACCTGACCGAAACCGTCATAATATTTTCGCAGAAAATCTTCGAGCCGAGCCGCAAAGAGGCCGGCACTGGCTAAACGGTGGTCGGGATGTTTTGCCAGGGCGAGGGTGAGAATGGGAGCCAAGGGCGGAGGAATCAACGGGTCTTGAGTAAAATCCGGTAAGATGCCTTCAATGATTTTCCGAATCAGTGCGCCTTCGTTATCGGCTGAGAACAGATGCCTGCCGGTCAGAAACTCATAGAGCACCACCGCGGTGGAATAAATATCGGTGCGGGTATCAACCGGTAGTCCCTCGATCTGTTCCGGGGAACTATATCCCAATTTGCCTTTAATGGTGCCCGGACGGGTGTAAGACTGACTAATCGCCACTCGCGCGATCCCGAAATCAATGATCTTCATCACCCCATTGCGCGAAAGCATGAGGTTTTGGGGAGAAATATCTCGATGGGTGATCCCCAACGGCCGGCCACTCGCTTCATCGATTTTATGATGAGCGTATTCCAATCCTTTTAAGACCTCCGTCACCATGAAGACCGAAGTGGCAACGCGTGGAAACTGAGGAAAATCCCCTAGTCGGGGCAAGAGTTGGGCGGCCGTCGTGCCGTCGATATATTCCATGACCAGAAGGTAAGTCTCGTCGATACAGAGGAAATCGTAGACCTGCGCGATATTGGGATGATCCAGTAAGCTGAAGAGATTGGCTTCTTGCTCAAACATCGCGACGAATCGCGGGTCATGGGAGAATGGAGATAAAAGGCGTTTCACCGCAAAACGTTTTTCAAAACGTCCCGCCCCTTCCGTCTTGGCAAGATACACCTCCGCCATGCCTCCTCGTCCCACTCGACGAAGCATGAGATACTTGCCCAATTTGAATGGTTTGAATTCGCTAGCCACGGTCTTAGGGAAATCCTCCTTCCGATCTCATCGTCTTTTCCGGGGCAAAGCTTGAGCGCAAAATACTTGAGGTTCCAAGCAGTTGATGGATGAAATGCGTCTTTGCTGGGTCCCACTAGCGCAACAAATCAAACCCCGTTACGGAGCCCAAGATTGTTCAGCGCTGACGAAAATTGGACCAATCTGCACAACCATGGCAGATTTCTAGGTCTGGGACCTCGCGCCCTTCGTCAAAGAAGCCGGCACACTCGTTGCACTGCACCAAACTGAAGGCCCCGAGCAGGGCATGGGTCAAAAACGGGCGAATCGTGGGTTGGGTCGATAAGGGCCAATGAAATCTAAAATGAATACTTGGAGCCGGCTAAAAAATATTTTGGGAGTTCCTCTGAACTCACCCGTCGCCCTTGAGCCTGGCCCCCCCACAGAGAAGGTCACTCCGCCGGCAACGCCTTTAGAAAAACCCCATTGCATCCTGATCGATGACGATAGTTTGATCCAAATGGCCTGGGAAAGCTCGGCTAATGATCACCAGGTTTGGTTAGAAAGTTTCTCCAGTGCGGAGGCCTTCTTCCAGGCGATGCACCGCTTCGACAAGTCTACTGCTATCTATCTCGACTCTCGCTTGGAAAATGGACAGCCCGGAGAAGAGGTGGCTCGAGTGCTCTACGAGATGGGATTCCACAATCTTCGCCTGGCAACCGCATTCCCGCCAGACTTTTTCGAACCGATGGCTTGGCTAAAAGAAATCGTGGGCAAAGAACCGCCGTGGCTAACCCAGTCCCCTCTCAAAGAATCAGACGGAGATGTGAATGAGTGATCCTAAAGACAATGAGATCAGCTTTTTCCCCCTCCCAAGTTCCGTGAGGTTGCAGGACCAATTACCCACGACCAAGTCGCGGGCCCGAGGCATTTGGGTGAAGCAAGATCCGCAAGCGAAACGCCAACTCGCAGTCCGAGCTCACGACGTGACGTCAGCGTTGCGCGCATTGCGATTTACGGTGGATGCGCTGAAGGCCGGGTACCGGTTTGAAGATGATAAAGCTCCAGCAAAAATCGCCACGCTGGATAAGGCGGTCCAAACTTTGGAACGAGAATCCAGTTTATTATTTCGTCTTTATTCGGAAGATTGAGCCTTAGACTTCGATCCCGCGCCCACCAGGGGCAATAACTCTTCAATTCCCACGAGATTTTTTTGCACTAAGCCCTTAAGACGACCCGAAAGCGTAGAGCGCGACATCCCAATACATCGTGCGGCTTCTCGCAGAGAAAGCCGCGGCCGAGTCGCCGCTAATTTTCTAAGAACCTCCAGCAGCAGCTGGTCCGCTAGGAAATCAAAGCTAATCGGTTCGGTCGGATTCCAAGGTAGGACCAAGCCTTCCGGTATCCGCACTGCCGGCGAAGCGGGAATCACCGGGCGCACCACTTCGTCGGTGGGTAGAAGTTCTACCCCTTCGGGATCTTCGACTTGCTTCCAAACTCTTGCCGGAATCGACAACGGCGTCAGCAATTTATTCACATGCAATTCGGTCATGGCCCTAAGACAATTTCGCAATTCCCGAACATTGCCCGAGCGCCAGGGAATACTGCAAAGCACCTCTAGCGCTGTTTCCGAAATATGATAGGGGCCTCCCGGCATCGTGCTGCTGAAATGCCGAACCAGCGCTTCAATTTCTTCTGGTCTTTCCCGCAGCGGCGCCAAAGTGATTTCTGTTTCACAAAGTCGCTGCCAAAGATCCTTCCGAAATTTGCCTTGGCGAACGAGCTCCGAGATTCGCTCATTGGCCGCGGATAAGACTCTGACTTGAATCGGACGAGGACTGACCGCACCAACGCGAATTAATTCCTGATTTTCTAAAACCCGCAACAAGGCCACTTGGGCAGATGGGCTTAGCGTTGCCACTTCATCCAGAAAGATCCATCCGCCGGAAGCCGTTTCAAGTAGGCCCTTCTTATCGCTCATGGCTCCGGTAAAAGCGCCTTTGACATGACCGAATAATTCACTTTCCAGCAAAGTGGGTGCAATCGCGCCGCAATTGACTCTCACAAATGGCGTAGCGTCTGGTAGAAAATGGGCAAAGAGATCCGCAACCACTTCTTTTCCGGTTCCGGATTCTCCTTCTAAATGCACGGCCGACACGGCCGAACTTAAAATTAGCGGAATGCGCCGGGCGATTTTTTCTAACGTGCGGCCGGCAATCGCGGGAATTCGCCGCGAATGCTCCGAAATGGTTTGCTCCAAAGAGGTCCCACGTTTGACCCGAGCGAGTTGGTATGACTGCCGTAATCTAAGATTGACCTCTCCTCGATCGGAGCGCTTGGAGAGAAAATCATCGGCCCCACCCTGCAAACACTCACTAATCGTCGCGACATCATCCATCGCTGAGCACATCAAAATCACGACTGAAGGGAGAGCTTCGCGAGTTTCCTTCACCAGGCTGACTCCACCTTTTAAGGCGAGATCTAAATGAATATCTAAAATCACCAAATCCGGGGTTGGGGCTTGAGTCATGCGGCTTCGGTACTGTTCCAATTTGTCTAAGGATTCCAAACGATACTCCCCTAAGATCTCGGGATCCAGGGCCGCCGCAAAACGCTCCAACTCGAATGGGTTGTCATCTAAATGGATTAGGCAGAAAGGTTCTTTTTTATCAGGTATCGACATCTTTTTCTCAGCCACTAACCTGAGCACATTCTATGCCATCAAAAACCCGCCGATTCAGCCCAACCAAACACCCAAAGCAGGCCGGGCTGTCCCCTATTTGCACCACAACTGTCATAACCTCGGACACTTCAAAAGCTGTGAATGCGGCAAACAGAGATGCCAGATTTCGGCCGATTGACGGCCTCGAGCTAGAATTTTTTGGGAAAGCGGTCATCGCGTGGCCAAACGCTGCTTAGAACAACGTTCGGCCACGGATTTGACTTAGGGTTGGGAGATCACTTTAAAAACCAGCGATAAATTCAAAGCACCACTGAAAAACAGAAAAGGGAATACCACACCCTATAAAAAAAACACCAGAAAAAATTTCCGGAAAAATTATCCCTTCGCTTTCGGAACTTGGGGCGTACGGAGTCACGCCCGTCCCTTGCGCGTAGCGAAGCAATCCCATGGAGTTTTGCTAAGTCGATGGGATTGCTTCGGTTGCTGACGTCACAGATAGCCTTTGGCTTGAAGGGAAAAAAGCTGAGCGTAACGGCCATTCGCTTGGAGTAGCGATTCATGGGTGCCCTCTTCGAGGAGTCGGCCGTTTTCTAGGACTAAAATCCGATCCGCCATCCGAACAGTCGGAAATCGATGAGAGATTAGAACCGAAGTCCGTCCCTTAGTAAGTTGGCTAAAACGTTCAAAAACAGCGTGTTCGGCCTCGGCATCCAAAGCGGCGGTGGGCTCATCCAAGATGAGGACTTCGGCATCCTCGCGCATGAAAGCTCGGGACAATGCGACTTTTTGCCATTGCCCACCAGAGAGCTCGACACCGTCGTTGAACCAACGACCTAAGGGAGTCTCTAATCCTTGGGGCAATGCCAGTAATTCTTGCCCACCCCCTAGGTCCAAGGCTCGGCGGATACGGTCGCCTTCTTCCCGATGGGTGACCGAGCCGATTCCAATATTTTCGCCCAAGGTAAATTGATACCGATTGAAGTCCTGAAAGACGACCGCAATCCGACTGCGGAGGGTTTCCGGATCCCAGTCTTTAAGATCCCTTCCATCAAATAATATCCGTCCCTCCGTCGGGTCATAGAGCCGAGTGAGAAGTTTGATTAATGTCGTCTTGCCGGCTCCGTTATGTCCCACCAAAGCCAAACTCTGCCCTTTAGGAATGGTGAAGGAGAGCTGTCTCAACGCCCACTGTTCTCTTCCCGGATAGCGGAAACCTACGTTTTCGAAAACGATCCCCCCATTGCCTCGAGCCATCCCCTGAGTCCCCAGTGCGGGCTTAATTAACGTGGGAATCGCAAGGTACTCGAAGAGGTTCGACATATAAAGGTTGTGCTCATACATGCTTCCGATGGCGGTCAGACAAGACTGAAAAGCAAGCTGGCCTTGGCGAAACGCGACGACGTAAAGGGTCATCATTCCCAAGCTCAGACTTCCGCGGGCGGTGAGCAGGGCGATGGCGAGGTAGCAACCATAAAACGCCGCTAGGGCTAAAAGTGAAAGCGTATAGGCCCAAGCTGAGCGTTTCACCGAGAGATCACGATCTTCTCGGTAAAAGGCCTCTCCCAATTCGCGATAACGAGTCAATAACATCGGCCCTAAAGCCAATGCTTTGACCTCCTTGGCGTGGCCATCATTGGCTAGAACATATTCCAGGTAGTTGAGTCGTCGGGTATCGGGAGATCGCCAATTGCGCAGCCGAAAGGCCAAATTGGAAAATCGCATTTCCATTAACGTCGCAGGAAAGGCCGCAAGCACCAGTCCCAACACGGCCCACCGACTGAAGGAAAAAAGCAGAGCCACATAACCGCAGAGGGTAAGGGCATTTTGCACGAATTGGAGAGTGTCCGAAACCATCGTCACCGGACGCGAAGAAGCCTCACGCCGGGCCTTGGTTAGCTGATCATAAAACTCAGGATTTTCGAAATCGGTGAGTTCTAGATGAAGCGCCTTATCTAAAATTTTCAGATTCACGTCGAGCCCTAACCGAGCCCCCAAAAGAGACTTCAAAAGAAAGAGGCCGCGCTGGACCAAGGCTTGAATCGCCACCAGAATCGCCTCAATCAGAACCCAGCGCAAAGTCGAGGTTTCCGAGTGAGCAACGACGCTGTCGATAATGACTTTCCCTACATAGGCAACCAACAAGGGCAGTCCCGCCGAAAGCAGGGTCAAAAATACGATGGCGATGCTTACTGCCTTGGAAGATTCCCACGCCAAACCCAAGCTCGGGCCAATTTGAGTCAACTGAGCTCGGAGTCGCAGGTAGAGGGAGGTAAGTTTGGAAATTTTCACTCGCCCATTTTATCAGAAGCTAAGAGGTAAACCAGGATTGGCTATGAAAGCAGAAATTCGTCTCTCGTTCGTTACGGCCGGAACCACAGGGGGAACGAAGAAACTCCCCCCGAAGTTTCCCCACTCCCCCCATTGGAATACGGACTACAACTCTGATTATCTGTTTCCTTACCCACTCTCCCCCAGGAAACAGCAACGCTTCTTGTCTCAGTATAATCGAAAGGAAAAAGATAATCCCCCTAGTTCCCACGGAATACAGACAGCCCAGACAATAAACGGCAACCGCCTGGAGGAGCGACCGACCAACGCCGTCAGACTTTTCACTTCCGGCTCATTCACTGCCTCCAGCAACGAGCCGGCCGGTCTAGGCAACGCTTTGGATTTTGGTGGTTATTCCCAAAGAAAAAAAATCCTCAACCGGTAGACCGACAGTCTTAACTCTGGCTTCGAATTTGCTTTGTTCCGTTTTACCATTCGGCGCTGGGCCAATGGGGGCGGAGGTGAGGCGAGAGTGAAGGTTTTAGTGCAAGGGGCGGGATCGGTAGGGTTGAGCTTAGCGGCGTTATTAGCACGACGAGGGCATGAAGTGACAGTGGTGGCGAGAGATTCGGATGCTCCGACCATTGAGAAAAAAGGAATCCACTTGGTGGGTGCGCTAGGAGAGCTCGACACTCCAGTGACGGCGGTATTCACCGCAACTCAAGCGCTCCCTCCCGGAATTTTTGATTTAGTTTTATTCACCTCTCGATCCTATGAAACCCGAGAAGCGGCCCGTGCGTGCAAACGCACCATCGGTAAACACACCCTGGTCGTCTCGCTGCAAAATGGATTGGGAAACTTAGAACAAATTGAAGAAATTCTGGGGCCGCGAAAGCTCTTGGGCGCCACTTGCACCTTGGCCGCCGAAACGATTGCTCCCGCCACGGTTCGAATTTCTTCGGCCTGGAACCAGTTGCGAGTGGGGGAATTCCGCAACCATACGCCAAGAGAACTCGCAGCGGGGTTAGCTCAGGAATTTGAGCAAGCCGGACTGGATGCGGTAGTTTCCGACGATATTCGGCGCGATCTCTGGGCCCGACTCTGTTTGGACGCGGTTATCCATCCCCTAGCGGCGCTTTTGGATGCCCCTGCCGGAGAGTTACCGAAACGGGACAACGCCGTAGTCATCATTACTGCCCTAGTGGAAGAAATTTTCTTAGTGGCCCACCGGCTGGAAATTCCACTGCCTTGGTCGGATCCGCAGGCATTTGAAAAGGTGCTCTTTCAGCAACTCATTCCAGCCCATGCGCAGTATCGCCCAGCGATGTTGCGCGATATTTCACAAGGCAAGCGCACCGAGATTGACGGAATGAATGGATACTTAGTCACCTTGGGACGTCGGCACGAGATTTCCACGCCAGTGAATGCTTACGTCACCGATCTGATTGAAAAGAAGGCACTGATTTGGCGCCAAAGCGCTTGAACCTGATGCACCGCAAGCTTCAGTCTGCCGTGCTATTTCCTCAGTTCTTGGGTAAACTAGCGGAGTGACGCCCTCCCCTCGAACTCCTTCGACTCAAGCTTTTATCGACGGGCTTCGCGGCATCGCCATTCTTAGCGTCGTCGCCTGCCATACCTGGGATCATGCAGTGGCCCGGGATGGGATCGTAATGCCGTCTTACCCGTTCCTGCTCGCGCTCGTCCCTCGCGGGGAATATGGCGTGGACTTATTTTTTTTGATTAGCGCCTACACCCTTTTTCTCTCTTCCCAGGCCCGGGAAAGGGAACCGTTTCCCCGGTTTGCCTTTTATTTGCGCCGGGCCTTTCGTATTCTTCCTCTGTGGTGGGTCACCATTTTGTCGTATGGATGGGCAGAGCACCGAAGCCCCAAGGATTTATTACCCAGTCTGGGAATGTATTACGGGTTTCTGCGCTATCTTCCCCGAATCGAAGTCTTCGACGCACAGTGGTCGATCTTCGTCGAAGAATCGTTTTATCTCTTGCTGCCCTGGATCCTTAGCTCGCTCACCGGAGTTCGGCGCGCGGCTTATGGATTTTTCATCGCTTTCTATGTGGCGACCCTATGGAATTTGGGAGCGGAACGCTGGGGCGTGCCTCCGGACAATGGGTATATTTACTGGTTTCCCTTGAATCACTGGTATTTTTTCGCAGCCGGATTGCTTTTAGCCCAGTTGCCCGAAGCGTTCTGGAATGCCTTCATGGCTAGTTCACTCTGGGGATGCTTTCTCCCCGTTTTCCTTTTAACCCTATTTTTGATGCTGCCCCATCATGAGCCTCGCCTGGCACTGCTTCCTCTCGTCCTGCTCTTTGGCAGCTGTCGCAATCCGCTCCACCCCCTGGGAAAGCTGGCTCGAACCCAGTGGCTGGGAAATTTGGGGAAGGCTTCTTACTCTATTTATCTGGGACATCTGGCACTCATCGCTGCATTAGAACGCTACCGTCCTGTGATCTTTCAAAAGACCGGCTTGATCAGCTTTTCGCCGGAAATCCGTTTCGTGGTTTGGTTTAGTCTCATCGCGACTCTTTGCTCGACTCTGGGCAAGCTCACTTTTCAGCACCTGGAGCGAACCACCATCGGTTGGGGGAAAAGGGTTATTTCCGCGATGCAAAGACAAAACGCCTGGCAACCCCACACTGCTTAGCGAAGTGCGGTTTGCGTCGCTGCGATTCTAGCCAGCCAAATTCCACCCCAGACCGCAAAGAAACCCACCGCGGGACTTAGGACAAAATAGCCCAGGGCGGGAAGAAATAATCTTTGTTCGATTAACCGCACGGTCTCCAAGCAGTAAGAGGAAAACGTGGTAAACCCACCCAGAAATCCAACGATGATCCCTGTCGTCAAACTTAGCGGCAGTCCCGTTTTTTCCACCCCCAGAACGTACACGATACCAATCAGAAAAGATCCCAGGATATTGATGAAGAAAGTGGCATAGGGAAAGGTGAAAACACCCAGTTTCGCCCACCACAAGCTCACTCCAAATCGCAAATACACGCCCAATAAGCCAAAGATTCCGACCCAAGCTAGTTTCATATTGGATAGCCCCTATAAGAAGCCTTGCTGATGGATTTACTCTAACCCCA
>Ga0206903_10309_pt1 | contig 13508 bp, 10 predicted proteins | sample Alteio_BWOrgHeat_45_FD_152959 | JGI IMG/M metagenome (GOLD analysis project Ga0206903, IMG submission 152959) | Enriched cells from forest soil in Barre Woods Harvard Forest LTER site, Petersham, Massachusetts, United States -... | ecosystem: Environmental > Terrestrial > Soil > Temperate forest >... | reverse complement strand
ATGAATCGATTATCTGGGTGACCTGGGGATGTATTCTTTTCTCCTTGATTATTTGGGCGGCTTATAAAAACGCGATTATCCCGAATGCTGCGGCGGCGTTTGCCATTGTGGGTCTCATTGTCGCCGATAGTTTGCCGCTGGTTTTAGATCCGAGCATTCAGCCGTTAGAGCCTGTGCTGCGCAGTAATTACTGGCTCACGATTCACGTGCTTACTATTACCTTAAGCTATGCGGCCTTTGCCCTTTCGCTCTGCCTGGGCAATGTGGTCTTGGGCAATTATTTGTTTCGTCCCAAAAACACCAAACTGATTCAGCAGTACTCGCTTTATATGTACCGCGCGATTCAAATCGGAGTCGTCTTACTTGCCACCGGAACTATCTTAGGTGGGGTTTGGGCGGATTACTCTTGGGGACGGTTTTGGGGCTGGGATCCGAAAGAAGTTTGGGCGCTCATTGCCTTACTGCTTTATCTGGCCGTCTTGCATGGAAGATTCACCGGGTGGCTTCGAGGCTTTGGCTTTGTCACTTGCACGGTGGTCTCTTTTCTCGGCGTTTTAATGGCCTGGTACGGAGTGAATTTTGTGCTCGGAGTGGGACTGCATTCCTACGGGTTTGGTACCGGGGGAATGAGTTATGTGCTGAGCTATGTCGCGGCCCAAGTGGCCTTTATTTTTGTGGCCTATAGCCGGTATGCGAAGCTCAGCGCGAGTGAGAAACTCGATACCGCGATTTTTCCGCGCGGGGCTTGAATTCAGTTTAGCCCCGCCTGTTTACAGAGCTTTTCATACTCACAGCGAAGCTTGCGTCGTTTGAGAGATTGAAAAAAACCAATTTTGAGCGTTTTGCCTCGGTTGGCTAAGCTGCGTTCTCCCACCGTCTCTCCCTCGGCCGAGCCGGGAATCGCGGCGAGTAGGGTCTTCACGGATTCCAGGGGCAGGGTGCTCTGGGTTTCAACCAAGATTTGTTTTAATTCCTGCGCCGATAAATGAGGCTGCTTCATCAGTTTATTTGCGATCGCACGAACCAGCGGTTCGTGTTGGCGAAGCAAGTCATTCATGTCGCGATTGGTGGCTTGAAGTGCTTTGGCGAGATCTCCCTGATTTTCCTTCAGGTGCTGGTAGAGAGGGAGATAAGCAAGCTTGTCGTCAATCATGCTCTCAAAGGGCAACGTCGGTTGTCTCTCGTCGGCATAGCTGAAAAGCCGGGCCCGTTCTTGGAGATCGGCGACAATGCCAGCCAAAATCGTTTTTTGATTGGTGCGATCAATTCGAGTTTGGTCGGCGGTAAAGTGAGCGGGTAAGAACAACGTTTCCGCGCTGTACCCCCCCATCAGGGCCATCAGCATCTTTGCGTTATACTCATAGCTGTTATCATGACTCTCCCACCACTGGGGAGGGGCGGATTTCAACCCGGCGTCAGCTCGCGAGACTTTCTCGGGTAAGGAGCCAAATAACAGAGCTCCCAGCACGGCATGCCCGGCCTGGTGATAGGCCTGCCGGGAAAGAGTATCCACCTCCACACGGTTTGAATTCGAGAGAATTTCCTTAGAGGGCAATCCCACTTTTGCAGTCTTCAGTACCGGATAGGGTTCTTGCTTTCCGGAGGAAGAATGGGTCAGGGCATTCAGGGTCTTATTGAGGGGATCATAGGTGATAAACACTTTTTCTGGCCATTGGGACTTCGGTCTATCCAGTAACTCGGAATAGACTTCGCCGATAATATTGGGAATGGTTTGATTGGCCAGGGCATAGAGATCTCTGGGGCCTTCAATGGGAGCGACACCGTGCTCGAAAAGCATCTGAATTACTGAATCATCAAATTCGAGGTGGCAGGTGGTCTTGTTTTTGCCATTGGGATTTAACTTTTTCTGAAATTGTCGGTCAAACTTCGTGAGGTATTTGCGGATCATTTCCATCCATTGCTGGTTGTCGAAGGGAAGTAGTAAATTCCACTGGGAAAGCTGCATTCGCGATGCCCAGCCAGGCTTCCGCCCGAAGATGGAAAAAAACCATTCGTTAATTTGCTTCTGGGTGATTCCCTTGGCCAGGGCATGTAAAGTATCGGGGTTCACTTGCCGGCCAGATTCCTTCTGCTCAATGAATTCATTACTGATTTGGGTGATGACTTCGTCGGGATTGGCCAGAACGAAAACCACGAGTCGTCGATAATCCACCTTTTTGCGCGGTGGGTAAAGTTCCATTTTTGCTTCAATCTGACTAAAAATCAGTTTGCGATTGAGACGGATGGAATTGAGAAAATCCTGCGGGGTTCCCTCGGCAAGAGAACCTAAGAGCTCTGGGTGTTCGTCGCGTAAAGGGATGAACACGGTGGTCAAATAATAGTTTTCGTAGCCAGCGATGTTTCTTTCCGCGGACTCCACTTCAAGCTGGAGTTGGTCAATTTCATTTCTGAATGCTTCCCGCTTTTCTTCTTCTTGAGGGACGGGGAGTAAGCGCTTTGCTTCCAGTTTACTCAGTGCTTGCCAATATTCCTTAGAATATTTGTCGTGTTCAGACGTATATTCCTTCATGTGACTCTTGATGTCTTTGGGTTCGATCTCATAGTCTTGATCGACCACTCCATTGCCCAACACGTCCCACCAAAATTCGTGACTTTTGGATCTTTGCGCCGCTTCTTTGCCCGCAAGTTCGAATCGATCGTTAGTAGCAAACTGTACGAGCCCTTCAGGGCCGATCTGATCTTTGGCCGCTTTTAGCAGCTCCGCCGTTTTATCCAGCATCCCTTCCGGTTTGATTCGCTGGACTTCTTCTAAAACCATCACTGCCGGCGGACCCTCCTTGCCGAAACGTTTACCCGGAGAGATTTTGCGGCCCAAGCTCTTAAGCTCAGTGGTCGGTAGAGCTATCGCTCCTTTCGAGATGGCTGGTGCCGCGTACGGCCATTCCATGAGTTCCAAAAATCGTTGGACTAAAGTGGTTTTGCCATAACCGGGAAACCCGATGAGCGGGATGACGATCGGGCGATTCATCATTTCAGGAAATAACTCGGCCGATTCCGCGGCGCTCATAATGCGTTCAATCGCTTCGTCCCAACCAACAAATTCATCGAGCAAGGTGGCTTTGACTCGAGCGAGTTTGGCCTTTTTCTCTTTGTCGGTCTGTCGGACCGTTTTGGGACGGGAGGCTTTGGCTTCTGTGGCAGGCGTAGGAGTGGCCTGAAATACGCCGGGCGCGGGTTGAGAGTTGTCCGACCGACGGGTTCCGTCGACGTCGGCGAGAGCACTCACCGTTGCGACCGCAAATAACACCATTAGCATTAGGCCATGGGCATTCCAGGCCTTGGTGCGCGCAGAAATAGCGTTTAAGTGAATCAGATTCCCCCCTAAAGGTTTCAATACTGCAATCAAACGGCCAAGCATTAGCAGCGGCAGGGTTAGAATGAGAGTGGACAAAACTTAGACACCCACTCGCGGTTTTAGCTCCTAAGCGCCTGATATTGTTTAGGGCTATCTTTTTGGCTCATCTGCACTCGGGTTGTATTAAGAAGTGACAAATTGTCGGGCGCATTCTTTCCCTCGCCCACCCAAAGCCACCCCCTCACGAATTCGGGTCTGCCATTTGGTCGCCGATAGTTTCATGCTCATAACGTTGATTCCCTGTCTTCATTCTCTCCGGCTGGTCTTTCCCGGCATCGCTGTTGCATCTGGGGTGGGTATCTGATTTCGGGGGAAAAAATGTTACAAAAATTCGGGATAGCTTTATTCAGTTTGGGCGCGTTTCTATTCACATTCTGGATTTCGGGATGTGGAAGAGTCGACGCGACCTCTCCTTCTTCGGCGACTCCCGTGAGCAAAGTCATTAACGGAGTGATAGACGGCGGCGATCCTAGCGTTGTTGCTCTGGTCTATTTCGTGAAAGGAAAAGTGAACACCTTTTGCAGCGGGGTTCTCATTGCCCCTCAGCTAGTCTTGACTGCGGCGCATTGTCGTCCCGACCCGGGAAACGACACCTATGCATTCCTGGGAAATAATTTTCAGGCTTATTGGAATGGGGCCATCCCCGATTTGAATGATGGAACCTGGATGCATTCCAGCCGTTTTGCGGCGGATCCTGCTAGCCGTCCGGTCACGGAAGGTACTGGCGTTCATGATGTTGGGATCGCGTTTCTGGATGGTCCGGTGAATCGACCCATTGCTCCGATCGGGTTTGGAGTGAAGCTAAAATCCTACCATAGTTTAAGAGTCGTGGGCTTTGGCGATGGTTACAATCAAACCACGCGTAAGGGGAATATTGCGGGTGGCGATGGCATCAAACGTACCGGCAATGCCCAGCTTTTTCGGTGTCCCGGGGAAATACCGGAGTTGCGAACGGCACTCTGCACATTGGCTACTACGATCCGAAATCGAGAGCCAGGGGAGTGGTGGATTGTTACGGCGATTCCGGCGGTCCTTACTTTGCGACCGTAAAGGGAGTGCAGATGATCGTCGGTTTAGTTTCTGGTGGCCCGGGAAATTCCCGCACCCAATGTTCTAGGTCAAATGCTTCTGCCGTCGATAACAGCGGCACTTTTATCCGCTCTATTCGAGGTTACTAGACGTTATTAATTTTTATTTTAATTACGCGGCAAAAAAAAAGTCTATCTGCTTTGCGTAAAATAAAAATGATTTTCTAACAAAAACCCTCTCTCTCTCTTCCTTTAATCCTGGTACAGTTCCGTCCATTACATCAACTGCATCATCGACCAGAGGGAGATTCGTATGTTTAACAGCTCAAAACGACCCGCGTTTTTCGCAATCGCGGCGTCAGGAATGCTAACTTTATATCCTGCTTTGGGAATAGGTTTTCTACCAGGAACCAACCACCACGGCTCTACGCGTATCGTTGGCGGAACGACGCTAGCCAGCACCGATCCTTTGTATAAAGCTACGGTTGAGATCTGTGTAGAAACCACTACTACTATTTGTGAGTTGCATACGGGGGCGCTGCTGTCCAATACCGCAGTTCTTACTGCGGCAACCAATTTGAAGAATCTGAAGACCGGAGGGCAGATTCTCGTCGGACAGCCGGCTGACGGGAAGGTCGTGACTTCTGCCGCTTTTGCCCCGGGGTATTCTGCGCCCACAACGATCCCTAAAGACCCAGTTCCGAACAACATGGTGGTTTTAACTTATTCCGGCGGATTACCGTCTGGCCTTCAACCCCTGCCCGTGCTTAGCTCGAGCTTTAATTACCCTTCGGCTAACGTCACCAGTTTCGTCCAAACCGGATACGATGTTAGCGGTAGTTCGGTGGTGGTAAAAAAAGGAACGAATACTGCGCTTCAAATTTTCAATGCCGACGGGACCTACCAGGTACAAACCCTCTTCACGGCAAATCCTGCGGAGGCCACGGACCGTGGGGGGCCTGCCTTTGCTCTTATCGGCGGCAACTACTACCTGATGGGCATTAGTGATTCGGTGTACCTCTCCGGAGATCCGGGTTATGGATCGAACATGGTTCAAGATGTTCGAATCTATAATTCCTTGATTAGCACCTACGGGGGTTCTGTTTCCATTCAAAATCCCGACACTACCTATGGCACTCCTACCGACTATTATTTGGATGGGACGAAGGTCGCCAATACGGGCAGCGGTTATATCGAATTGCATTCGCTAACTGCCAGTTCGACGTACCAGACATTTAATTTTCACGCGGTCACTCCACTTTCACTAAGCCTCGCCAGCATTTTCCGCTTTCAAGGCGACGGCCCGAATCTCATGGCTTTTCAAACCGCGAGTACGGGAAGTGGAGATGTCGAAGGTCATCTCCTGAGCGGTGCATCTAGCTTTACGAGCTATCTCAGTCACACGATCCTTCCTCTCCCGGTGAGCGGAAGCTTATACCCTCCGCCCGGCGATTATAAGTTTCTGATGGCCCATGACAAAATTGCCATGGTTCACTTCATCAGAAACGGCGGAGCGGGTACGCAGGGAAATCTCGATATCACATTGCAAGACCCTGCGGCCGGCAATACGGTGGTTCAATATCTGATGCCCTATGCGACGTTCAGTTCTTCTAATCGCAACGACTATCTGATGGCCGGCAATGATCTCGCGGTGGTCCAAAGCACGGGAACGAGTAGTGGAAATGTGGGGATATATATTTTCCCTGCCAGCACCAACTATCAGACCAATTCTTTAGCCGTGTCCATCCCGATTTCAAGCACGGACTCGTCTGATTTCGTCTATGCCATGAAGGGATCCGACTTGGTGTTAATCAAGATCGCTCACACCAGTGCGGTGCTTTCCGGTACGAGTGTCCCGGCAGCTGAAATTCACATCCTGACGGCAGCGTCGAACTATCAGAGTTTTTCGTTGCACGCGGGATTACCCATCGCGGCCTCCGATGCCGCAAACTTCACCTTTAGCATGGGTGCAACTATCCCATAAATCTCGGTCCCGGACTCGAAAGGGTCCGGGATTTTCTCACCTAGTCCGATTTTCTCTCTTGTACAGTCTATTCAAGCTGGTCGATTGACGAAATGGGAGGATTGCGAGCCAAGTCCGAAGGTAAGATAGCATCGCAGCGTTTTCCTGGATGGGTTAAATCGCTAAACGTAGTTGGGGCAAGCTCCTGACAGAATTTTCCGATCGGTAGATAATAGCGGGGCTCTGCTCCTCGCCCCTGGGGACCAAGGGTCGCAAACACCAGAACTAAATTGCCTTGTCGAGGTAGCAGATTGCGCACTTCATTCTCGTTATCAGTGACTAATAAGCCCACCACGAGTTGTTCCCGGTTAATCTTTTTCCAGCCATTAAAATAGGTCTGGTACTTTTGGTCATAGAGATTCCATTGCATTTCGTCAGGAAGCGCTTCAAGCGCTGGCTTAGCTAGTTCGGTGCGATAGCTTACCGCCCATCGGAAGCTTTTATCGTAATTATAGACAACGTTGATACTCGGTTTTCCGTCTTGGACCGCAAGGTTGAGTTCTTGCCCGAGCTCGGTGGTTGCCGCTGGGGATAAGGGAGAAAAGCAGACTAAGGAAATAAACAATAATCCTGATCGCATAATGCCCCACTCGAAAAAAAGCTACCCTTGAAGCGAAAACCTTTTCGCTTCAAGGGTAGCCGGAATCAGGTTTGATGGTCTACTCTAACCGCTGCTGCTTTTTCGTCTGCGACGACTTGCTTGGTCTTTGTCTACGACTGCCTCTGCTCGTGAATGAGGTAAAGTCTCTGGCCTTAAACAACTTTACTGGCCAAGTTCTCTTCCCTCCCAGGAGTATGTTGCTCTTTCCACAGGTTGTCTGATGCATTCCCCTGGTTGGTAGCGTACCGCGTTTCCTCGGTTCTGACCTTCGGTGCCGCGCCTTCTTCCGGAGGAGAAACTCCGAATTTCTGCATGGCACTATCCATCACCTGATCAATTTGTGGTTCCAGATTTGGGACCGAACGTTTAGCGAGGTCTCGTACCGTTCCCAATAACGCTCCGATCGCCATGTCTTTCACCATTTCGATTTCGTCGCTGAAAGTATCGGCAAACTTATCCCAAAGGCTCGGCCCTAACGGACCTGCCATGCCTAAATGACCGGCGCTCAAATGAAATGGGCTGTTAGACGGATGAGCCTCCTCATACTCTGACGTTGCTGGAACATCGGAATCCCGGCCCACTGGCTCAGTCCCCCAAGTCGAACCATACGCGGGGTATGACAATGGACGAAGGGAAGAGAAGGAAGACGTCGGCTGGTTACGATTCATTTTCCGACCGACCAATAATCCCGCAGCCACTGCTCCGCCTAAGCAGAGCAAAGGATGTTCTTCCACTTGATACGACGGAGTAAATTTTCTGAGGCCGTCGCGGACCTCCTCGATGGTATCTTCCACCGTCGATTTCGCGGACTCAACGGTTCCTCTGAGTTGATCCTCCAGAACTTCGAGCTTCTCGCTAAGATGTGCTCGGGTTTCGTCAATATCTTCTCTGATTAAGTCTGATTTCCGATCCATTTCACGTTCTCCTTGAAAGTGTTCACCGATACCGGTGGTAGTAAATTGACTCGAGACAAGGCCTGTCTTCCTCGTTGCAGCAGGTAATAGCCCGTTCCGCCTAAAATTAGAGCGACGAGAAGAAAAGACAACCACAGCGGAACTCCGACGGGGCCGTGCAAAAGATACACTAGTCCAAACGCGCCAAGAATTGCCGCCACTGCCAGGCAGACCATGGTCACGCTCATCCAGGCCATGGCGCTTTTTCCTTTGACCCACTCTTCCTGCAATTGAGTACGGGCTAGCGCCACCTCTTGATTAATCAGCTTCTGAATGTCTTTAACGATATCCGTCAATAATGAAGCCACACTGGATGACGTCTCGTCGGATCGAAGCGGCGCGCCCATGATTATCTCCGTCTCGGAATCAGCAGGCCTAAGAGACAGCCCGCTGCAAAACCGACTGCTAAAGAGCTGACTGGATTGCGTCTTACGGTAGTGGAAAGACTATCGGAGACATCTCCGGCGGCATCTTGCGCTTTTTTCGCCACGTCCGTAGCAACATCTTGTGCTTTGGAAGCCATTTCCTGAGCCTTGGAAGCCAAGTTTCCCGCGACGTCGTGAGCTTTTTCTCCAAGTCGGGAAGCCGTTTTTGACCACCCTTCTTTATCAGAATCCACTGAGCGACTCCGTCCTCCAGCGATACTTGAAAGATTGGCGGAGGTACGACCTTCGGTTTTAGGCGATTGCGATTTTCCTTCTTCCGTCGAAGAATTTCCAAAGGTTGGGGATGTTTCGGCAGCTAAGGGTGAAGTGACTTTTCCCGTCATATTGTCTCGGGTAAAAGTGCTGGGACTGCTCGCTTTATCTTCATAGGAAGTGCCGCTGAAAGTTCCGGCTCCTGTGCTGATACTCGAAGGACTCGAAGTTCCTTGATCACTGGGGGACCAATTTCTTTCCGACCATTCTGCGTTCTCTGCCTTTTGATTTTTGTCTTTAATTTTGTCCATATTTGCCATGATGCTTAACTCCTTCAAAATTGCCCCGGCGGATTCCGTGGCTGGGCTAAGAGAGTTTAAAATCTTTTTCTAACGATTCAGCAGTAGTGCAGAATCCATGCCAGCACTTTCCGGGGCGAGTGCTTCGGCTTTGCCTGCTTCTGTGAGATGCCAGGGGCAGCGAACCAAGCGACTTTCTCCTCGGAAACTCGCTGTTGCGAGCTGCAACAAGCCGTGGGCGATTAACCCCAACCCGGGCCATATTGCCCCGCTGATCTGCGAAGAAAAGTGGTGCTTTAAGAGGCTTTGCGGCTAGAGCAATCCTGAAGCGACCGAAGCCAGTTCACTGGCTACCTCTGACGAAGTCACGGACGGAGGCCCTCGCCTGCTCAAGCGGAATAGCTTCGACATCTTGCGACTATTGCCTATCCATAGCGAAGTAGTGCAAGACGCTGAACGATGTTACTTTATACGGATGAGGTTAGGGGAAAAGAGCAAGCAGAGGATTTTAGCCTGGCTTCCGCTCGGAGTCATTCCTTTGGTGGTTCTCTTCCTCTTCGGTCGTGCGGTGGGTTACCAATTCACCACGTTTGACGACGGTATCCATGTTTTCGACAACCCGTTACTTCATCCTCCGAGTTGGGCTCATTTCATTCAAGCCTGGTGTCATCCCTTCCTTGGTCTGTATATCCCGGTTACCTATTCTCTTTGGTCTTTGGTCGCTGCTATCAGCACCTTCTGGGTTCCCCCGTTCCATGGAGAACTATTGCACCCGGCACTCTTTCACGGCGTGAATGTCTCGCTCCATGCGGTGAATGCCATTTTGGTATATGTCATTTTGCGTCACCTCATCGCGAACTCCACCTGGGCCCCCGCGTTGGGTGCTCTTTTCTTTGCTTGCCATCCGTTACAAGTCGAGTCCGTTGCATGGTGCTCTGCATTGAAAGATGTTTTAGCGGGAACCTTTTCCTTGGTGGGAATTTGGCAGTATTTAATTTTTTCTGAATTAAGCGAGAGTCACGCGAGCGAAGGTTCGGAAAAGGCAAGGGTAGGGCGAGCCAACAACGCTTATTGGCTTTCCTTTCTAGCTTTTTGTTTTGCTCTTCTGTCTAAACCAGCTGCGGTTACCTTGCCCTTGCTCTTAGCGGTCTTGGAAATAGGCTGGCGCAAAGTGCCTTGGCGGGTGAGTCTTCGGCGTTGGGGATGGTGGTGTGGGTTGGCGGTTCTGGTGGTAGGCGTGACTAAGACCCAACAACCGAATGGAGTAATCCCATTCGTGACTCCGGTGCTCAGTCGCTTTTGGGTTGCCGCAGATGCGCTCACCTTTTACCTATCGAAACTTTTCTTTCCCTTAGTTCTCACTTTAAACTATGGGAGGTCACCCCAATATGTTTTGAGTCGCCCTGAAACTTATTGGCTGGCCTTGATTCCCTTTCTTTTTATTTTGATCTTGGGACGTCGTCGCGATCGTCGGGTTTGGCTCGCCGCGAGCTTGCTCTTCCTCTGCAGTCTTTTACCGGTATTAGGCTGGATTCCCTTTTATTACCAAACTTATTCGACCGTTGCCGATCGCTTTGTCTATCTCGGGATGTTAGGTCCCGCCCTGGCCATTAGTTGGATCTTTGCTCGTCCGACTCGGGTCAAAATTTTAATCGGAGTCGTTTGCTTTAGTTGGTTGGGCGCCAAAACTTTGGTTCAACTTCATTATTGGGAAAATAACCAAAGTCTGGTCGAACATATTGCGGTTTGGAATCATGAGGATCCCGATATCCAGTACTCCCTTGGCGTGATGGCGGCGGAAGCCAGTCAACCTCCGGGACCGCCCTCCTATTACGGTATTCTTTTGCGCTTACCTCCGCCTAGCTCTGATCCCCGGGAACGCGCCAAGAAATACGACGAGGCGATTTATCATTATGAGCAGGCCCTGCGATTGAATCCGCGACATGCCCCAGCCCATAACAATCTAGGGCTGTTACTTTGTCAGCACGGGCTTTGGTCAGATGCCGCCAAGCATTTTCGGGCGGCCGTGGAATTGGAACCGAGATTGGCTCAAGCGAGCAATAATCTAGGAGTAGCTCTGGCCCATCAGGCCGATTATGATGGCGCTATCGCTTCTTTTAAAAATGCACTGCACTATTTTCCCCAAGATGAAAGTGCCCACGTCAATTTAGGGCTCGCGCTCAGTCAGAAACGGAATTGGGATGGAGCCTCGGCGGAATTTATTCATACGCTTCGAATCAATCCTGCAAATGCAGTAGCCCGAGTCAAGCTCGCCGAATTGGAAGCCACCCAGCGCGGAAAGAAAATAAAATGACCCAGAAAACCGGCGTTGCGAAGTGGGTGGAATTTTTTCCTGGAGTGCTGGGCTTGGTGATGGTTTTGGCCAAGCTGCAACCGCTCGATGGCTATCTGGGGCATGATTACTATCATGCCTTTACTCGACTCTATATTGGGGCAGTGCATTTCTGGCATCACGGATTTGCGGTGCCGCACTATACGCCTTACTTATTAGGAGGAATCCCTTTCTTCGCCGATCCCCAATCTTATTATTACTCATTGCCCCAATGGCTTACCTTCTTCGTCGAGCCTTGGCACGCTGTGACTCTCACCTATTTGATTTTTTATGGGATTGGGTATTTGGGATGCCTGAGACTATTCCAGGAATTAGGGTTTTCTCGTCGGATAGCGCATTTGGCTGCGGTCGCTTTTTTGGTCAATGGTTTTACCTATGTCAATTTATTCGTCGGCCATCTCACTCATCATGGATTTCTCCTTCTCCCTTGGTTGATCTATGGCTTACTCCGCACTGGGGATATCGACTGGCGGAATCGGTTTCGATCGGCTTGTGGCATGGCCCTGGGGCTATGTTATCTCTTCTTCAGCGGAGCCACTCATATCTTGATCGTGTTTGCCGCCACCGGAGTATTGCTGACCCCTTGGTTGCTCCTTCGCAAGCTGGAACGGAAAGAGCTTTTGCGATTCTTGAGTTTGTTGGCGATGGTAGGGGGCCTGGTGAGCTTGGCCTGTGCCGGAAAGTTAGCCGCCTCGGTATTTTATGGCCGAAATTTTCTCGCCCGATCGGTAGATACCTCTGGGGTGGTTCCCTGGAAATTGGTTTTACAATATTTCTGGTTCCGACCCGACCATACCCCTACTTATTTACTTTTTGGCAAAATCTGGGTTTACGGTGCTTGGGAATATGTAGGGTTTATGCCCAAGGCCATTTTTCCTTTGGGCCTTCTGGCGTTAGTTCCCGTCATTCAATCTAGAGATTGGCGGCGTTGGCTAGTTGCCGTGGCAACTCTAGGCCTCGCCCTTCTCGTGATCAGTTTGGCTGCGGGCAATGAGTGGAACTCGGTCTTGCCGTTTTTTCGCAGCTATCACAATCCGATTAAACTTTTTGCCGCGTTCATTCCCTTGCTTCCGATTCCCTTTGCCTATGGGATTCAATGGGCTTGCCGACTAGAGCCGTTTAAGCGCCTCTCCCCTCCGGCGAGCTATCTCTTGTTTTTTCTGACCGGTTTAGTTTTTGTGGGAGAATTTTGCGGCAATTCCGATTTTTTCGTCAAGCGAGGCTTAGGTATCGGTTATCCGTATCGCCCAGAAATATGGCGTCAACTTAAAGACGATATTTCTCCCGTTCGGGTCGCTTCGCTAACCCAGGATAGTGAAAGTGATGAGCTAGGACTGTTGCGGGGAACTTCGTCGCTCAATGCCTATGAGCCATTATTTGGATATCGATTGGAAGCAGTTCGCTCTCAATTGGTTCCCGGCCCGACCGATCGGATTCGCGACGGGAAGTTTAATCTCCAACATCCGGGTTGCTTGATCTATCCGGATTATTTCCATTGTCAGGCTTGGGACCGGGTAGACGAAACGGATCGCATCGCCTTTGAAAATTTTGTCGACGGAAGAGAGGCCGCATGGGGAGTTCCGTTTTGGCAGAAGAGCCTTTTGGTCTTAGGGTGGTTGACCATAGCCGGAATGGTTTTGGTTAGCTGGCGGCCTTGGGGTAAGGCCAAACGCCTTTCTACCCCTCCCTTCAAGTTCGCGGAGGCGGCAACATGACGTTGGTGGTCTCATTTCTTTTTGCGGTAATTTCGCAGTTGCTCCCGATTCTGGTTGGAATCCTACTCATCCCTTCGCTTCGACGGCGATGTTTTCTCACCTTTCCCCTGGGCCTAGTTTTTAATGTCGCGATTTTTGGTGCTGTGGCGGCTTTCAGCGCGCAGGCCAAGATCGCTTTGGTTCTTCGCTATGGTTTGGTGGCCCTGGGTAGCGGTACCGTGGCGACCGCTCTGCTTTGGGCCGTGAGTCGTCGGACGGTCCTGCGCAATCCTGCGAAGTTTACCGCCAAAACCTTATGGGCAATTGCTGCTCTGGCCCTCTTATTTAATTTCGATCTCTGGATGATTTACGGAAAGCAAGGGTGGTCCTTCGATCCTGGCGGGCGTTTTTTCCAGGGCGCGACCTATTTCCGTCCTCCCCTAAACGACGATACTGAGCGAAATGTCATTTTAATTAATGGACTGAATCGCTCGGGACTCTCCCCCTTCTTGCCGGCCAGCCCATTGGTTTATCAACTGCACT
>Ga0206903_10239_pt2 | contig 13585 bp, 11 predicted proteins | sample Alteio_BWOrgHeat_45_FD_152959 | JGI IMG/M metagenome (GOLD analysis project Ga0206903, IMG submission 152959) | Enriched cells from forest soil in Barre Woods Harvard Forest LTER site, Petersham, Massachusetts, United States -... | ecosystem: Environmental > Terrestrial > Soil > Temperate forest >... | reverse complement strand
AGAGACAGTATTTCAGGACTTGGTTCCCGCTGTAGAAACGTCGCTAGCCTTAGCCAAATCTGAGGAAGGAAAACCCGATGCTTTTTTTGTTGCCGGCAATTTAGTCGTCCTGGTGAATGGGCCAACTGACCGGTGGCCTTATACCGCTTTCGGAAACGGTAGCCGCATCTACAAACTGAATGCTAGCTTGCACCGAGAATGGGTCTATCACTTTAGCGATCAAACAAAGCCGATTTTCATCACCAGTATTCATACCCGACAGGATGGCAATCTTGCAGTTTTGGGATATCAAGTTCAGAACCAAATCGCTACTCAGCTAGTGAATCGTTCGTACCCCGAGCCAGGCCCCCTAATTTCTATGCCACGGCCGTACACTTTATTTACGCGGCCAAGACAGCAACGGCTTTTCGACCAAAATGAATTCGCGGATCCGCTACCGAGAATGCTTCCCTACCTTGCGATACTCGATGCAAAAGATGGCCACCTCATTCGTTCAACGATTCTGGGAGATACCATCGCTAATCAAGGACCGCAGGCGGCCCTTTTCGGCATTAACCAATTTGGGAATCGTTTTGAAAAAGATGACTCTGTGACCATTGCCGGCAGCCTATATCATTCCTTTGCTCGCAGAGGATTGAATGATCCGGAGCAATTGCAACGGTATCCGTTTATGTCGAGGCTTGATGCTAATCTCAATGTTATTTGGGAATATAGAAACACGGACATCATCAACGCCTATGGGGAATTCTTTCTTTTAACCGCACCAGCAGGGGGAATTAGTGCTCATGGTATTTTCCGAGGGCAACGATTCGCTTATGAGTTCGAAGACATGAATAAGAAAACGGAGCCGTTACAGCGTCCCGATGAGACTCTTCCCGCCTTCTCTGACCTATCAGCAGTCCTAAATGTGTCTAACGGACACGTTTTGGTTGCGGAATCAAAAGGTTTTATAAATGATACTCGCATTGCCGAATACGACGCTGAAATGACGCTACTTCGTCAGCGACTGTTCTCAACGGATACAATCGCTCAGGTTCGCTCCTTGGTGGAACTTCAGCCAGAGTCTGGAGGGGGGTATTGGGTGGTGGGAAACACAAGTTCCGGCAATCTTCATCCTAAACTTATTCACCTTAATCAGAACTTAGAACCTGATCGTAACGATTAGTTTCCGCCGTATTTTCAGTTCAGAACGATCCATCGCGGCAGACGAAGTGTAACGACCGAGCTTTGGATGTTTTGCTAGAAAAAAATCCCCTACTCCAAGTCACGGACGGAAATACGCCTTATTGGAGTAGGGCCTGATTGTCGTCCGGCAGACGAAGCGTTCGTCCCAGACGAGGCGGCTGAGGCCCTCATTGCATTCCCGCTGACGGATTCAATCTGATTTTCAGCGGAACGGCGGACCGGGATTTCGCTGGCGTTCCATTCTTTTTGTACCGCAGCTTTAAGAGCATCGCCGTTGTTTTGAATGGGGTTGTAATTGGTAAGATAATAACCTGTCAGGGTTGCGATGTACTTCACTCTTCTTTGGTACTCTCTCCTGATCAGTGATTCTGAGTGGGCGTATCGAGGATTGGAAAGCAAGGCCAGTTCCCAAGCGAGTGCGTTCTGATTCGCATCCGTTTGCCAAGACCGGATGGCACTTTCAAATTCCGTTGTGTTTCCTGATGCTGGCGGTGGAGCAGAATAGATCCGTTCCGGCACTTCTGTTGGATAGGTGTTCAGAGAGCTAGTTTCCCAGTTGCCATAGGTATCGCTTGAATTACCGTACATTCTTTGTAGCCCTCTATCGATAGGGCTGAGCCGTTGTCCTCGGCGAGGAATATTGCTTATGTCACCCATGTAGACTCCCGCTCCCGCAGGACGATCCCGCGTGGGAAGATCCATTACCATACCGTTAGGCATGTAAATTTTTCCTCCGTCGATATACGTCCCACCGGCTGATAGGTCCGCTGAGCTGATTAAACTTACTAACAGAAGAAATTGAAGCCAGAAATGTCGCATGACTCAATGCGTAACAACGGTTGGTTGACGGGTCAAGTACGAATCGTAGGGCGGTAGGAGATCGAATGGATTGGAAGCTGCTGTCCCGGGACCGGAGACGAAAGGAACGTGGCCTGTCGGGACAACTTCCCTCTCAACTCTTAGATATTTTGTTCCTTTGTGATATATGTTCCCCCGTTTAATCTTATTCCCCATTTATTTATAAAAAAGGAGATTGGCTGCTGTGTTCCAGGTTTTGCGTTTCACCGCGAATGCATTCTCTCTCATCCTATTGATTTCCTGTGGAAGATTGAGCCAGCCAACGGTAGGTGCCAATCAGGGGCAGCAAAATGTGATGGGTGACCGGGGAGAAGGACTGGATGTGCTCTCCTACTCGCTAAAGGGCAATTTTCGCTGGGAAACGAACCGCCTTGAGGCAGAAGTCAAAATCGAGTTTGAACAGACGAAACTAAATTACCTCACCCTGGACAGCAAGGTGGCCTGGGTAAAATCGGTTCGTTCTTCAAATGGGGCACTGTTGCCGTTTGCGCTCGGCCAAAATGATACGTTGGTCATTCAGTTTCCCAATCATAAATCCGGGCCGCTGCACGAGACCGTCGTTATCGATTACGAAGCTCTCGCCAATAGTTTACCCTCGGGAGCAGACAGCGGCTTGAGCGCCATTCCTGCCAGAACCGGAGATGCGGTGAAGAGTCGTGTGGTCTATACCAAGTCAGAGCCGAATAAAGCCTCCGATTGGATGCCTTGCCACAATGTACCTAGCGATCGCGCGCGATTTTCAGCAACCTTCACTATGCCGGGCACGGAAAACATGATCTCCAACGGCGATCGGATCTCGGACAGCTGGAAAGGCGAAGCACGGGTAGTTAGTTATGCGACGAAGTATACCCTTCCTCCTTACTTAATGGCGTTTGTCGTCGGAGAATTTCAATCCAGTCAGGAGATCCACGCGGGGAAGACGCCGGTTTCGGTTTGGTCGCGACGTGGGTTGGCCGGAGATTTCAATGGGATGGCGAGGGAACTGGCGGGTTTCCTCGTATCTTATGAAAAGCTTCTCGTTCCCTACCCCTTTGAAAAATACACCTTAGTTTTGTTTCCCGAGTTTCCGAGCACTGGTGCCGAGAATGCGGGAATTACTTTTCAGGAAGAACCCTCCGGAACGTAGCCGCGGCGATGGTGGGACTTGGATCTTAGTGCGCATGAGTTGGCCCACCAATGGTTCGGGGATTTGGTGACTCTCAAAGATTGGAAATATCTTTGGTTGAAGGAAGGGATGGCGGAGCTCCTGGGCATGGAAGCCAATCGAAAGTATCTCGATCGTAATCAATCAGGGCGTCTGCTGGGCTCTCGCTTTTGGCTAACTGAGGGAGACGCAATCCAGCCTCCGAATATCTTTCCAGACGCGGAGTACACCTCCGGTCCCTATGGACGTGCGGCCTGGCTCTTGACTCAGATTCGCGCCCAGGTGGGAGAAAAACTTTTTTGGAGAACGCTGAGCCAATTCCTGCAAACCCATGCTTACGGATATATGGGGACAGATGATTTTATTGAAGCCTTTCGGCCAAGTTTGGGCAACGACCTGATAGCCAAAGTAAAGAAGGCCCTCGTGGCCCAGAAAATGCCTGAAATTACCGTAGCTCAAATCGGCAATACCCTCGAACTGGGATTGGAGGATCCGGATGGCGCGATGATTCGCCCGCTATTCGTCGGTGAGTTGAGAAAGCAGGGCGAAGTTACGCTCAAAGCATTGCCCGCCGGACAAAAAATCTCCTTGGTTAAGAACCCGGAAAGCGTTTTCTTCTTGGATCCTCAAGACGAAAATCCCTTGTATTATTTCCACATCAAAAACAAGGCAGTGCTCGGACAATTTCTAATTTCGGATCAGGCGGCGATGAAAGAGCTCTTTGCGATTTTGCCCCCGAATGCACAAGAGTTCGTTCTCAGTCTTGAGGAAAATTGGAATTTAGAGCCCGAAGACATCGCTTCATTATATTCGAATATCCATTCGGATAGCGCACGGATTCGCGCAATCCAACGAATTTGCCATTTTGCCAGCAAACACGCAGATGAAAAAAATAGCGGCCGTTGGAAAAATGCCATTCAGCAGTTATTGGTAAAGCCTCCTTACTTTCCGTTATATGCTAATTGGATCGCAAAGAACGAGCTTGCCTCCTGCCAAACTTTTCTAGATGCAGATTGGTTGCTGATGCAGCATGAGGTGATTCAACGGAACCCCGCCCAACCGGCACTTAGCCAAAACGAGATCCTTTTTCTGGCTCATTTCGACTCAACACCTTCGGATACTCTGGCCACTTGGGGTAGATTGGCTTTAGAAGGAATCGGGAAAAGTGGCCGATGAATCTCATAAATACCCTCCGGGATCCAGCCAAGGAATGCCGCTAAGTTACCCCCGAACGTCTTTTTTTGAAAAGACGGAATTAAGATTTAAATCTCGGTTTTATTTCGAGATAAGAAGGTATGAGCTCTTATCCTAAAGCCGCGCGAATCGATGTAATCTTAAAAGAAATCTATGAACGCCGATGTCGTTCCTCCATCCGAGGCTTCCCTGTGCTACTCCATTTAGAGGACACCTCATTTGTCCTTTACCGAGGAAAGGAAAGGTCATTGGCGGTTAACCCCGCCCGAGAAAGTTATGACTTGCTCAAAGTCCTTTCTCACCTGCCTCTAGCGATCCAGCTAGGCGCGGAAGCGAAAGAGCTGCTCCGTTTATTGCCGGATGTCACGAAAGAGGTCGAGCAAAGCCCGTTAACCGCTCGGGATAAAAAGATCCAGGCGAATTTGTTGTCCCGTTGCCGTGATTTTCTAACCAAGCCCTATGGCCTGGATGAGTTTTGCCATTCCTTACTTGGCGATATTCAGTGGAATTTGCGGCGCGCCGCCGAGTTGAGGGTGCAAGGAATGCATGAACAGATGCAGCGCTGGGCCCAGGAACTAGGAAGGAAGAATTGGAATGAGCTCAGGATCGTCATCGTTACTTCGCCGATGGCCCGCCGGGAAAACCTGCCCGAACTTTATTTTCGATGGCTCTTGGGGGATACCAATCAAGCTCGTATTTTTAAGGTGGAAGGCATTGAGTCTGAGTCCGAAGCCCTTCGAGTTTTCGGCGTTCATCAGGTGGATTCGGAGATTGGACGAGCCTTCTTCGACGATGCCCAGTATATGCACCGGGATCTTCTCTCACCGGGTTTGCCCGATATACTAAAAGATCTCCCTGCGATTCGTTTTTGAACGAGAGGATGAGGGGAAATGTGATAAGTGCCCGGGACGGATTTTCTTCGCTAGCGCTTGGAACGGCCAAGTGCTAGCGAAGAACCGTACTGACAGTTTCGACCACGGGTCGCTTTCGTTCGTCGCTACTATTCGCAGGGATGAGACAAAGGCTGAGGAATAAAGTCAGAGGCATTCGGCCCGACCAACCTCTTGAGCAATGCCTTGTCATTCGCCATTAGCTTGGGGAGTGAGAGCTCCTCAGTAGGAAGCGCTAGCTGCGATCCTGCTAAAGTCCAGGTGGTCATACCCGTCTGGGAATTGGAAGTTAGCGTTCCGGCGTCGGTGACTATCGTCGAAATATGATCGTCCCCGCTTTGATCAGAAATCACCGCTAGCTCGCGTAAACGGCCCGGCGCCCCTAAGTAGAGCCGTACTGGGTGGTCAGAGAAATTCCATGAGAGGTAGAGGTACTGTCCTAGAGAAGGGATTTTCCAAACGCTCTCGGGCTCCCTCACGTCCGGAAGAGAGTGAAGAGTGGCTTCCGCAACCAACTCGGTCATTTTCGATGCAGACTGAAGAGGATAAAACTGTTTTGGCTTTCCATTCGCACAAAAGATTCCCAGACCCTGCGGTGTTGCTACAATCTCTCCTACCGGAGGCTCAACCGGCGTATTATCCGGATTCTTTTTCATTTCGTAGTAGGGCTTTAGAAGATCGGTAAAATCCAAAGTAAAAGTCTCCCGTCGATAAGGGTAGGTTCCATTAACCTCTTTGAGTTGATCGAGATGGGGAAGCACTCCGTAATAATGCTTCACATCGAGAGTCTGCCAATCAGAGCCGGTGGGACCGACGAATTCTTCCATTTCGTAAACGCTGAGTATGGTGCGGTGATCCGCGCTGGAATAGGCGCGGTACTCTAGGCGATGTGCATTAGCCAGGGGCTCAGTTATCGCGAGAAAGAAACCGAGAAGACAAACCAGCTGTCGTATTTTCATAAGCTCTCCTTTTGTTTAGTATCGGCTCCTCCCAACTCAGTAAAAACTTAAGCTTTCCTTAAGAGAAAGCTCGATTCATCTGCGGCCGGACGGTCGCGCATTACTTCCGCGAAGCCCCAATCCGGTAAGGTGATTGCCCGGTACAATACCAATCAGATTTGGCTGTTTCACGTCGTTAAAGGGTAACGAAAGGTCCAGTCAGCCCTTGGGAAATAAATTGAGAAGGTATTGATTCATTCCAATAGCCGGGGGATGGCTACAGGCTGGAGGGGTCTAGCGTCTCAAGCCTCTCAAGCACTAATAGCAATTAAATAAACCATGCTAGACACTCCCCGTTTTAAAAGTATCAACCAACCAAAGGGAGTCCGAAATTGTCAAATTTCCTCACGTTTTTTGTGTGCATTACTCTGACGGCGCCGGTTGTGGGAGCCCCAGAATCCGAAAGCGTTAAATTCTTCCTCAATCCCGCGAGAAATCTAAACCTCATTAAGGTAAATGAGCTTGAAGCAAAAATTGAAGCCCTTACGAAGAGTATAGAACCGGGGTCCCCGGAGGAAGAGGGTATCCAAGAAAAAATTAAGGTATTGGAAGGCGACGCCGATCGTTATTCGGCTGCCCAACCAATCTGGTTCAGGGATATCATTGCCACGTTAACCAAGGCGGACTCGAGCCGTTTGCGCAAGGAGATGAAAGCACCTTTTTCGGTCCACGCGGGCCGCGTAGGAGTGGATTGCACCCAGGAAGTTTGCAAGGTATCGCTTATCCTCCAAGGCGAAAATTTGACTTATAATAGCCTTTTAGCCTTCGAAAAATTTCCTCTTGGCTGTAAGTTCTTCGCAACCGAGTCAGGTGATTCTGGAAACCTCTTACGCACTTCATTCCGACGCCAGGCAGATGGAAATCCCATCAACTTCAAATCAAGCGACGGATGGGGCAAGGTGAAGGCCCGCTGGAATCAAAACAATCAAACCTTTGATGTCAGTTTTATTGCGGAAGCTAGTGACTTAGACGTGGGAAGCAGCCGTCTGACGACTCTCACCGCTCAGTAAGCTATTGGAACTCGTTTGGGTAACTAGCGCTTTGCGCCGGAGCACTCGTCCTTCTTACCCGATTCGTTCACTCCAAATGCGCAAAAAGTAAGAACGGCCATGACCGCAGAGAATGAAACCAGCCCCAAGAAAATAGCAATGCCAAGGTGCATACTTAGCGTCAGTATTATCCAGAGCCGTCGCGTTCGTTTTGGCCAAATGAAAAACGGATAGCCGATTTCTAATACGAGAGTTCCCCAGGATGAAAGACGTGCAAGCCAGGGAAAATGGGCCAGCCAAATCACTTGGTAGGGCGCTCCAGCCGTTAGTAAAATAGCGCGAAAAACAGCTTCACCATTCCACCACTGCACTCCCATTGCTTTCGCAACGCCGGCGCCAAAATAGGCGATACAAAGATAAAGCTGTAATCCGCGCAAAGCCATCGCCGGGGGTGAAAAGTTTTGGGTTGAAGTAACCCCCTTTTTGTCGTTGCCCGCACGACTCCTTTCTGTCGGGGACCAAATCAGAAAGAATAAACCGCACTGAGCAAAACGATCCACGCCATAACTCGACATATGACCCGCGCCAAAAACCAAAAAATGAAACAGACAGGCGGATATTGAAGAAAGACGGGTGCCGAACCCCAGCAGCAAGCTAGCTAGACTGACAGTGTAGAGCAGAAACATTCCTTGCATGTATGTGACATCGTCGACCCCTAACCGCGAAACAAAAGCCCCGAGCTGGCTCGCCAATGCAAGATTTCCACCGGAAATGGCAAAGAAATCGTTGACGTCGGATTGGAGGAAGCCCAAGCGGCCGAAGAGTGAGGGAACCTCGCCGGATAACTGGATCGCCTGGAAGAGCAGAACGAACGACAGCAAAATTCTAAGCGCCACAAACGGAGCTGAAGAGATTTTGGAGAAAAGAAAGTGGCGAATCGATAGCCTTGCATGAGTCGCAACATTCCCGAGTCGGTAAAAAGCACGCCATCGCAGACAAGAAATTTCAAATCTGGCTTGCAACTTTTTCTCCTCGAGCGAATTTCCCTTCATAGAGAAGCGTCTGCACAGCGGAAGCTCCTTTGGCTGCTTCAGCCATACTCGGGACATCGTAAAGAAAGAGTTTCAGCGTTATCTTGCGAGACCGGGGATAGCGAGCGAACATTTCACCCGCCAACGATGCAGCGTATGCACGTTTCAACTCCTCTTTATTCATGGTGAAAGCAAAGCCATTGATGAGATCGTATATTCGAATTATCGATTCACGGGAGTGATATGCCGTCTCGAGACGATCCGAAATCACTTCGCCGTTTTCTAACTCAATCGTCACTTCATCCCGAATCTGCTCGCTAACGTTGGGAGCGTAGAAGCTGAAGTTGGTTATTCCGGTGAGCCAGTGATGAATCGCAAAAACTTTTCCCCAGATACCTTGGAACCGTGGGGTAATATTGCATGCCCCAAGTCCTATTAAGAGGATCTGGACGAAAAAAACGATCGCCAGCAGATGGTTTTTCACGCACGTTCTCGCACTGTTGACCGTTCAGAGCGACGTGAGATTAACCATTGGCTGACGCAACGTCGCTCCTAGGACGCTATTTTCTTTGCGGTCGCGTGCAGACATATTCATAGGCGGGCTCACCAAATCATTGATGAGATCACTAATGGTACCAGAGGCATAAAGTCGATTCTCTCCACGCCCTTTAAACACCACGGGAGTTTGGATTTCCTGGGTCAAGACTAGCGTCGATATTTCAGGAGATTGGGTTCGGCGCGAGTGACTAAGATTCCAATCCACCAAAATGATCGCGGCAAGGACCAATAGAGTATATAGTTTGTGATTCATCTCAAAATCCTTTCGCTGAGTTTTTTTTAAGCCCCGAGCGAAGAGTGAGCAAGAACAGTGCCACCTCGAAACCAAGGCTGGATGGTGGGTTCTCAGGTAGGGGATGAAGTTTTTATACGAATGGTAGCGAAAAGATCCTGGCGCCGGTCGGCTTTCTTCCTCTCGACAGATGAGCCTTCACATCGCCCCCACCAACTGCGGGAAATTTTATTGCAGGGAGCTGGTGAGTTCTAATTCACCAGCTCCGTGCTTATTCCCATAGAACGGACCTAACAACCTACGGCTTCGGCAAGGGTTTCGGATCCCAAACCGTGCTCACGAAGATCGGAGTGCCTGTGGCGGTGTGTCGAATGATCATGAGGAAGGGGCGATCTGCGATAACTTGCGGCATTGGCGCCGGTCGGCGGATGGCGGTGGTTGCCCTTTCCATGCCGATCACCGTGGCAAAAGCGCCTTCCGTTCCTTCTTCATTCACCTTGAGTTTCGTGGCGTGAATCACGGCATCTACCTTTACCGGTTCTGGGCTAAACTCCGAGAAATTTGCTGAATCGCTAAAGGCAAGCGGCATGATTTTTTTGAAATAGCGGGTAACGTCTTGCTTAAACTCCGTTTCGAATCGCGGCAAGCCGAGCATCATCGCAGTAGGGTAGCTGGTAGCAATCCATTGGCGATAATTGGAGCCGGTGAGTTGGGCTTCAACCGCTTCCAAAGCAGCGACCGGATCCTTGGATTGGTTGGGAACGATTAGGTCCATCGCAAAATCGCCGTTTTTGTAGGCGAGACTGGCCATCTGAAATCCGTTTCCCGCATGATAGAGAAAAGTTTTTCCGTATTGCCGCATCATCGGAACCTTTTTCAGCTGGGTCGCGGTTTGGAAGTCGGCATCTTCGGTGGTGAGTTCAGCGTCGAATTTAAATGCCCAAGCTCCTTTATAATACCCCGCATTCACCAAAGCGGCTCTCCAATCCTTTACGCTGGAGGCGTCTACCATGTTTTTGATCATCTGGTGAGTTTGCCCTTCGACGTATTCATTGATTTTGTCCGCAGCCTCTTGCGGTTTCTTGAAATTGACGTTCTCACCGCTAGCTCCAAAGAATTGTTTCACTCTAGCTTCGTAGGTGTCTTGCACGGGAAAATCCAGATCCGCGAACACTGCGTTGCCATAACTGAAGACATTTTCTTTCCCGATCTGCTTTAAAGACTGAGTTAGGTCGGAATATCCTTGATTGAAATCCGATAGCTCCATTCCCTTAAGCTTTAATCCGGTGGCAACTTCGTCATAGGTGCTGCTTTTAGCGCCATTGGCCAATAGACCGAAGGCACTGGTCAGGCTGAAGGGCGAAGTGGTGGTGTCCCTACCGACCGAAGTAAACGCTTTATGCAATTCGAAACCAAAATCTGCCATGGAATCGGCAATTCGTTTTCCCGACGCTGAGCCGAAAGCAGTATTTTGAATTTTTTGAAGTAACTGAGCCGATTCGCGATCCGCGCCCCGGGCTCGCATGGGGTTATCCGATGCGAATAGGGACGTTGCTGCGAGTAAGACGATACCGGTAGTGGTGAGATGATTCTTTAACATTTTATTCTCCTTTTTAGTTGTTCCCCGTCCATGCGAAGGGTTTAACCAGAATTGGACGGTGCAACAATGGGGGGTGAGCTGGTTTCGTTCACAGGTTGGGAACAGGAGAATATTTTTGCCTCTCGTACTAACGCTCGGTAATCAAAAGAACAAATTAGAATCTTTGCTGCATTGACGTTAAACGTCCCTTGATCCCCTATTTCTGGTTAGATAAAGTGCCCGGCCCTCCTCCATAAACGGCCGGTTGCTCAATTTTGGACAATCTCAGGCTTCGAGAGGTGGAGCGTACTGCGGCACTACTCAGCTCGTCGCGATAAATATTTTTGATGATAGTAAGCCGAATAGGGCAGCTGCTAATAACGCGTTTTCTAAATTGAATAGAAGGTGAGATGCTAATTTTTAAGCTTTTTATGATGGTAAGTGTCTTCGGGACACTCGCATTTGGAACGGATCATCCAATAGAGCGCTCTCAAGAAATCCAGAATAAAGCACTCCGAGGCTATTCTCAAAGAGGGATGAAACGACTTCAGCGTGAAGAATTCGACTTAGCTTTAGAAGACTTCGATTTGGTCATCGGGCTAAATCCGGCGTCGCAAGATGCCTATTTGCACCGAGGACAAGCGCATTATGGGAAAAAGGAATGGACTCTTGCTCTCGCCGATTTTAGTCAATCTCTCAAGCTCGACCCGAACCTAGCGGATGCCTATTATGAAAGAGGTAACGTCTATTCAAAACAAAAGGAGCGAACGCGCGCCATCACCGATTTTAGCCAAGCATTGAAAATCAACCCGAGCCATTATCGAGCTCGATATGCCCGAGGAATGGCTAATTTCGATAACGCGGATTGGAATCGCGCTGCGGAAGACTTTACCGGGGTCCTAAAACAAAATCCTGCAGATGTCCCTACCTACATTGCACGGGGCTTGGCGTATTACTATGCTAACAAGTCAGATCAGGCCCTCTCCGATCTCTCCCGGGCATCTAAACTAGCTCCCAGCGATCCCATGGTCTATTGCGATCTCGGTTTAGTTTATCTGCAAAAAAAAAACGAGACGGCCGCGATTGCAAACTTCAACCAGGCTTTAAAGTTGAACCCAAAATTAGCCGAGGCTGTCCATGGCCGCGCGTTAGCTTACGGCGCCGAACGGGAGTTTAGTAAAGCACTCGAAGATTTTGATTTGGCCTTGCGTTTAAATCCTAAGGATGAGTTGGCTCGTAAAAATCGCGACTTAATCTTGAAGAAAAACCCACCTCCGGCGAGCACTCGCCCAATCCCGCGGACTTCATTCCTAGAGGCAATTACCCCACAGGACTCCAATTATATTGGCTTTGTGTCCTTCAAAGCTCAATGGACCCAGTTAAAAAGCGCCACCAAGAGGATTTCCACGAGTGACCTGAGCGGCAATCAGACCTGGGAAGGTTCCTGCCTCAATATGGGAGGGAATCGACTGGAGGCCCTGATGGCAATGTTTATCGACGGATTTGGGGGAACCCACTTGGTTTTTCAACGCTCGTCAAAAAACGCGAAATGGGACTATTTCCAGAATTATACTGCCGCAGACGCCAAGGTCCTGCGCGAGAGAGTGGATCCTATGGGATTCCCGTTACTCCCCAAAATATCGGGCGAGACGTCTCTCATCGTAAAAGGGGCGGCCTCCGTTGACTATCAATACGTCTTTTACCGCACGGACCAGGCACTGCTCTTTGAAGAATACCAGGACGGCTTACCCAGTGCGGCTTGCATTTTCGGTCATAAAATCCCCAATGAGCCCATTCCGCCAGAAGCGATTCGCTCGGAGTATTGGTGCCAAGCGAGCCGATATATCCTTACTCAATACCGGTACGTCTGGGGGCAGTTCCATGGGGACTCATTCCCAACCCTTCGGCAAGCCATTAGCGATGCTTGTTCGCTCGACCGAGGTGACCAAGGATGGGGCGTTGAAAGCCGCCATATCCACCATTGCGTCAAGCTCTCTAAGGCCCCACACGTGACCGTCACCACCGCTAGCGATACTCAGCAGCTGGCGGAGGAGATGCGCGAGATCTCGGAAGCGACTCTCCGTTGTGAGTGAAACTAAGAGTGAGTTGTGAAACGTCGCTCAAGAACCATTCATACATCCAAATGGACTTGAACCGCTGGTTGCTGTGCTGTACTCCTGGCAAAGCTCCACCAGGGACAACCCGTCCATACCGAGTGTGTTATCCGAAACTTCGATAAAACCGTTTGGCGCCCCACAGTCCCAACTTTCTTCCCCGCTATAGCGGGGGGGGCGGGCCCGCGTACGAAGCAGGAATTACCGGAAGCTCAGCGTCCTTCACTTCAAGGTAAAAACTCTTAGTGAGAGCATTCACGGCGACATCAAGCACTGAGCTCAAAGTAGTCCCATTCCATCCGAAGATACCGTGCGAGGTTGTCTGTGAATCACTATGAACTTTCGCGGCCCCGTTTCCCAGCGCGTAACTTCCGGGACTCGAGCCCAGGAGTTGGACCGCGGCGGTCATTTGCAGCGAAGAGGGCTGCGCGGTTTGTCCCACCACAGTGTAACCGGCGACGACCCACGACTTTACTTGCAGCTGATCCGACGTTTGAATTAAATCGGTCGCCGATCCATAGCCTGCGAAAATTGCGGGAAAACTGCTCAATGCTTTCTGTCCGATCCAATGGTTAGCGGTATCGACGGTTCCTACCGTTTTTGAGTTGAGATTGAACCTGATGGAGTCGTTAAATTGCCCTGCGGGATCTCCTTGCTTTTGGATCAGAGACGAGAGTCCTCCCGCTTCCGGATCGTGGCGAAGAAATCGCATGTAAGCGCTTTGCGTCCAGGGCTGACGCGTAGGTGGCAGAAGATGGCCATTCACATCCACCCCGCCGCTTACATACTGAGAGCGGCAGGTGAAGACATCAA
>Ga0206903_10020_pt2 | contig 13672 bp, 11 predicted proteins | sample Alteio_BWOrgHeat_45_FD_152959 | JGI IMG/M metagenome (GOLD analysis project Ga0206903, IMG submission 152959) | Enriched cells from forest soil in Barre Woods Harvard Forest LTER site, Petersham, Massachusetts, United States -... | ecosystem: Environmental > Terrestrial > Soil > Temperate forest >... | reverse complement strand
TTCTCTTCCAAGGGTAAACATGAGTAACATTTCTGCCGTCCACCGGCCGACCCCCTTGATTCGGGTGAGGTACTCGATGACCTCATCGTTATTCATTTTTCCCATCACCTTATAGTCGAGACCAAACTCAATAGCATACCTCGCCACATTATGCATATAATTGGCTTTTGCCCCCCATAATCCAACGGAACGGAGAGTTTCATGTGGCGTCGCGAGAATCTGCTCCGGGCTTGGTTTCCCCGGATATAATTTAAGAAAGCGTTTGCGGATAGTGGCCGCAACTTTTGTTGAAAGCTGCTGACTCATAATGGAATTGCACAGATGCAGGTATATATCCCGGCGTCTGGTAAGCACAAACGAATCCCGGCCGGCCAATATCCGGGCGATTTTTTTATCCTTGGAAAGGTGCAGGAAATAGTCAGCGGCGTCTTTGGCCATTACCGCAAATTAATGCGTTTAACGAACGAGCAACGAATCAATTTTAAACAAAACACCATTCGTGGCCATTATATTTAGTGTGATGATATTTGAATATGTTGAATCGCCCAACAGCCGGACGGCAGGTTGAAAACCGGGATTCGAAAAGAAAAGCGTACTGTCGTTAACAGTTTTATAACTGCTGCTGTCCGCAATATCATAACTGAACAACCGGCTGGGAATCATACTCAAGAGGATCATCGATCGCAGGCTGTCCGGACTTACGGCAGTCAGATCCGCGGGCATCGTATAACCCTGACTTCTAAACGCATCATTCACCGGCGCCAGGAATGTAAAAGGCCCACCGGTAGCAAGCGTGTTCCTCAATGTATCCGGAACAGGTGTGGCAAGGAGAATCGCTTCAGTTAAAAAACTCAGGGATGTATCCGTGCTGATCAGCTGTGCCAGATTTTTTGTGGGGGGCAATAATACATTTTGCAGGGCAAGCATAACCCCATTACTGGCCGCGAGTTCGGAATTCAGAAACTGGTAACCGTTTACAAAAGTTCTGTTGGAATCACCGGATATAAAAACGGAGTCGCCGTCGGCCATAACCAGTTTCTCTTCGATTTTCCCGATAAAAGATTCAAAAGGAAGAGCGGTACCCGCATAGGTTTGATAAAGGACCCAGGCTCTTGCCTGATCCATTGTAAATCCGTCGATGACCGACTGACTGAATCCGGACTGGGTACAGGCCTGATCATTCGGGACCAATAGCGTAAATATGGCAGGACTGTTGAATACGGTATCCAGTCCGGCCTTAACAACTGCTGAATGAAAAATGGTGGTCTGCGATCCATTGGCAAGTACGTAGGAAAGAGTAGATGTCTGCGGATTGATAGTGGTTGGATTACTTTTATTACAGGCCCAGGAAAACAGGATGCATACCGCAACACACAGGCTGATCTTAGTAAAGATTTTTTTCATTTCCTTATCCTCTTGATGAGTATTGTTCCGGTTGTATTCTTGCAATACGTTTAAAATAACATTCTGGTATGCGTTCGGGTGAATTTATTCCATGCTGAAGCTGACGCGGCCATCTTTTTCATCCTTGAGGGATATGCCAATCTCCGTCAGTTGCTTCCGGATCCGGTCCGAAGTCTGATAATCTTTTTTTGCTTTGGCCTCGCGCCTGATTTCAATAAGCAGGTTCATAATTCCATCAAGTTTATCTGAGCCGGTGTTTACTTCACTCCGGAGGCCAAGCACATTTTCCAGGTAGCACTTGAACTGGGATTGGGTATAAGACAGGGTTTCGGGAGAAAGGGTTGTTTTTTCCAGGTCGCCGCTACGGAAAGAATTAATATGATTTACGAGCTGAAACATATTGGCGAGTACCCTGGCTGTATTGAAATCATCATTCATAAAATCATCCATCTCGCGGCAAAGAGAATTGAATTGATTTTCGACCTGCGGATTCACCGCTTTCGCAGGATCCGTCTTCATCTTCATCAGTTCCTGGTATGCTTCCCACAGTCGTTTCAGTCCTTTTTCGGCTGCCTGCAGGGCTTCATTTCCAAAATCCAGTGTACTGCGGTATTGGGTCTGCAGAATAAAAAAACGGATGGTCATCGGGTGATAGGCCTGCTCAAGCAATGAATGATCACCCGAAAACATTTCGGTGAGCCGGATAACATTGTTATAGCTCTTGCCCATTTTTTTCCCGTTGATCGTAATCATATTATTATGAATCCAGTACCTGGCTGCCATCTCGTGGTTGCAGATCATACTCTGGGCTATTTCACTTTCGTGATGCGGAAACATAAGGTCCATACCACCGCCATGAATATCAAACTGGCTTCCAAGATATTTGGTACTCATGGCCGAACATTCAATATGCCAGCCCGGAAACCCTTCTCCCCAGGGACTTTTCCAGCGCATAATATGACCCGGCGGAGCTGATTTCCAAAGGGCAAAATCCTGCCTGTTCCTTTTTTCTTCCTGGCTTTCCAGATCCCGGGTGGTTTCCAGCAGTTCATCGAGTTTGCGGCCGCTGAGTTTACCGTAGGGATATTTTTCGGCATATTTTTTTACGTCGAAATACACGGATCCGTTTACGGCGTAACCATAACCCGCTGCGATAATTTCCTCAATCATACCAATCTGCTCCACAATATGGCCCGTGGCAGTGGGCTCAATGCTCGGGTCTAGATTATTCAACTGCCGCATGGCCCAATGAAAAAGGTTGGTATATTTTTGTACCAGTTCCATCGGCTCGATTTTCTCGATCATGGCTTTTTTAGAAATCTTGTCCTCCGCTTCACGACCTTCTTCTTCAAAATGGCCTGCATCGGTAATATTCCGTACATAGCGGACTTTATATCCCAGGTGAAGGAGATAACGGTAAATCACATCGAATGTGATAAATCCGCGGGCATGACCCAGATGGCTCTCGCCACTGACCGTGGGACCGCATACATACATACCCACGTGGTGGGCAGTGATGGGAATAAATTCTTCCTTTTGTCTTGTATAAGAATTATAAAATTTTAAGTTGCTCATGCCTTCGCCCAAATATAAACAATTATCGCTTTCTGCCGGGTAGTTGCAAATCAGTCAGCAAGGCATGATGGTCTGAATACGGGGACTCGAGTTTCATGCTCTGAACAATAAGAAATTGTTTGGAAGGAAGAATATAGTCGATGCGCAGGGTAGGTGAAATATGAATATAACTTCTCCCGATTCCAAAACATTTTGAAATGAATGCATCCTGCAGTTCACCCCGGATATGAAAATATGTGTATGAATTCGGAACGTCATTAAAGTCACCGCAGATCAGATAGGGCAGTTGCGTTGCATCGAGTTGCTTTCTCACCGTGTCGGCCTGGTAGCCGCGAAGACCCAATGCGCTCTTTAGTTTTTTCGCCAGGGAACGCGAAGCCTCCAGCATACTGTCGTCTGCATTACGAATGATTTCCACGCTCCTGAAATCTTTGGGTTTGAATAATACGGATTGAAGATGCGTTGTGAAGACCCGGATCGTATGGCCCTGTACATCAATGTCGGCAGAAATGAGACTTTCTTTCTGCAGAAAAGATTCCGTATTGAACCGGGTTTGCGATGTGGCCTGGATCGGATATTTCGAAAAAATAACAACGCCGGTTTGATACTTGCCCGTATGATTATGATAGTCTCCTGAAAAATAAAAATAATGGAAACCCAGTTGATTGCTGATATAGCGGATATTCGATTTCGCTGAATCATCGGGTTCATAAAATTCCTGGAAGCACAGAATATCGGCTTTCTGCCTTGCAACCAGTTCCATCATAGGCAGGCGATGGCCGGCAGCCCCCGTTTTCTTGGTACTGAATTCATCCCATCGACGCACGTTCCAGGTCATGATACGTATGCTGGCAGAATCCTTTTTTGAGAAATCATGACCCGCCAGGCTGAATCCGAAAAAAGCGTGAATGTTTTGCCAGCCAATGAGCATACAAACCAGCGATATCAGAATATAACGGGGGCATGCAAGTAACCAGAAGATGATAAATGCAATTAATAAAATCAACAACAATGGGAAAACGAATGCGAGCAGGGCAATAAGCCACCATTTGTCCGGATGCAGAAATGCATTGCAACAGGCGAGCAGAAAGATCAATCCGACCCCTATATTCAGCAGAATGAAAAGTCGTTTGGTAAATTTCCGCAGTGTCATCATAAGGAAGAAAAACGGAAGTTACAAATCTTCCTCTTCAGCTGCCCGCCTCAGGATTTCTTTCTCTTCGCTGGTCAGAAAGCGGTATCCCTGCTGATTGATCTTATCGAGTATTTCATCGATTCTTTTCTGGGTAATATTTGGTATTTTTTTATAAGGCTGCGTGCCGGCAACATTATAATAGAACTCATCTTTTTTGTTCTTTGGCTTTTTCTTTTTGTCAGGGTTGAACAGATCTTCGCACCAGTCGAAAAACTGGTTGATCCAGATGCTACCGTCGGTGCCCCTGCGCAGGAGATAAATGAACAGGAATCCCGTACCGGCACCGGCACCATAAGCCAGGTAAGTAGCGATATCCCCATTTTCAACACCGGAGAAATTTATTAAAAGATAAACCAGGGTAAGTATCCACAGGGGGATGCCACCACTGATCATGGGAAATATCCGATAGTCCGGAGAGACAATCGTGGTGGCTACTGCCACCGCAGCGATGGAACAGTTTGCTGCAGCCAGTGCATCTTCGTCGATCCGTACATGTGCATTTGGAATTATGTAATGAGCGAGTGTATAGACCAGGGCACCTCCGATTCCTCCGTAGAGATATATGGAGATCAGTTTCCGATTTCCTGTGAGATCCTGGAGGATATAACCAAAACTCCAAAGCCAGAACATATTGGATATAAAACGGAACAGCTGCTGATCGGTAAACATGAAACTGATCAGCGTCCAGGGTCGCCAGGCAATTTTTTCCAGGCTCGCAGGCAATACGAACCAGTTGTACACATGGGTCAGGAAGGAAGCCTCGGAGGAACTGCCGAGGATGAAGCACACATATACAAATTTCAAAACAACGAAAATCACGGCATTCAGCACCAGCAGCTGGACAAGCGCGTTGCCATCCTGCCCGAGGTACATTCGTTTCCGGTAATTATCCTGTTTTACGTCCATGTCAAATCTCTTTCAATAGCGTTCCCGTTCTGCCCAAATGATTAACATCCGGAAGCCATGCTGGTTCAATAGAAATTTCGCCGGTCCGTTTGCCTCCAGAAAAATACCAGGATCAGACCCACAAGTCCGCCCCCCAGATGCGCCCAGTGCGCCACGTTATCACCTGCATTATTTTTCACGCCCAAAAATAATTCATATAAAACATAAGCCAGCACGGCCCATTTTGCCTTTACAGGTATCAACGCATATATGTAAATCAGGCTGTTTGGAAAAAGCAGACCGAATGCCACCATACAGCCAAAAATAGCTCCGGATGCACCCAGCGTAGCCGAGTTGAAATTGTATCTGGGATCAGCCCGCATCAGGATCTGATCGTGAATAGGCATGTTATTGAGTTCATCAAAGGCCGGTGTCAGTTCGTGGTATATCACCAGCAGATGCAGTAAAGCGGCTCCGATGCCGCAGACAATATAGAATGTCAGAAAACGCTTTGATCCCCAATAGTTTTCAAGTATGCTTCCAAACATCCAGAGTATCAGCATATTGAACAGTATATGAAAGATGGTATCTGTACTGTGCAGAAACATATACGTTACAATCTGATGCGGCTTGAAAAAGGACGAACGAACATCATGCAGGGCGAAAAAATTCTCCATCCAGGGATTTCCGCTTTTCGATGTAATGAATTGGATAATAACAATAATTACGTTCAGTATAATCAGGTTCTTTACTACCGGAGGAATCATCTGGGATCCTCCTAAACGAAAATCAGTCATGTTCAAAAAAAATTACTGCTGCAAGTTAATGTTTTAGGAAAAGAGCAGTGACATTTTCAATATGCAGGGTATGGGGGAACATATCCACGGGCTGAACGGCCGAAATCCGGTATTTTTCGGAAAGCAGATTCAGATCGCGGGCCTGGGTGGCCGGGTTACAGCTCACATAAATTATTTTTTCGGCGGCTATTTCCAGTAGTTTGGCGACCAGTTTATCCGACATGCCCGCGCGGGGCGGATCTGAAATGATCAGGTCGGGTCGTCCATGCGTTTCAAAAAAAGCATCATTACAGATGGCCGTTACATCTCCCGCAAAAAAAGCTGCATGGGATACCTGATTTAACAAAGCATTCTCCTTTGCATCGGCAATAGCTTCGGGGATCAGTTCAATACCGACCAGCTTTTTTACCTGATCGCTCAGGAATATTCCAATACTCCCCGTGCCGCAGTACAGGTCGTATACAGTTTCAGTTCCTTTTAGTTCTGCAAAGTCGCGCACCGTTTGATATAACCGCTCCGCCTGCGCGGTATTGGTCTGAAAAAAAGATTTCGGGCCTACCTTGAATTCGAACCGCTCCAGTTTTTCCACTGCATAGCCCTTTCCGAAAAAAGCGACCGGCTGTAGGTCGTTCAGGCTGTCGTTCCATTTCTTATTGATGGTATAAAGCAGGGTGGTAATGGCCGGGAATTGATCGCGCAGCCGTCCCAGCAGGGCATTCCTCAACTCTTCATCGTCATAGCCCAAAACGATATTTACCATGAGCTCCCCGGAACGGCACAAACGAACCTGAACGTTTCTCAGAAAGCCCTCGTGGCGCTGAATGTCGTAAAAAGTCACCCCTTTTTCAATACCCCATCGTTTTACCTCTTTTCGTATCAGATTGGTGGGTTCATCCTGAAGATAACAGGTATCCACATCCACTATTTTATCGAATATCCCACGGGCATGAAACCCGGCTGCATCCTGTACGGCGGAAATCTGTAAATCGGCCAGCTCCTCCCGCAGCAGGTAACGGCGGTTTGAAAAAGTGTATTCCAGTTTGTTCCGGTACCGGGTCGTTTTTTCGGAGCCCATAATGGGCCTGATCTCCGGCAGCTCCAGCTTGCCGATACGCCGGAAACTCTGCAGCACCTGATCCTGTTTATACTCCAGCTGTTTCTCATAGGGAAGCATCTGCCACTGGCAGCCGCCGCAGATCCCGAAATGTTTACAAAAGGGTGTTATCCGTTCGGCCGAAAAGCCCGTTATCCGGAGCACCTGGGCCTCGGCCCAGTCTTTTTTATTTTTTATCAGCCTCACTGTAACAATATCCCCCGGTACAGCGTTCTCCATAAAAATGACCTTGCCCTCGTGTTTAGCCAGGGATTTGCCTTCTGCCGCATATCCGGTAACCAGCAAATTCTCCAGGACAATATTTTTCTTTTTTCCCACGGCGGCAAATGTAGGATTATCCTAATTTAGCATTCCTATGATCAACCCTTTATCTAAAAAGACTTTTACAGCCTTCGTTATTTTATTGACCGGCTTTAGCGCTTTTTCCCAGGGATACACCATTCATTTAACTTTAAAACCCTTCGTAAACAGCAAGGTTTACCTGGGTTACCATTATGGTAAAGTAAAGGCAGTGGCTGATTCCGTGATCCTGGACGGCAATTCGGAAGGCGTATTTAAAGGCAAGGAAAAATTAGCCGGAGGCATTTATTTCATCGTTTCCCCGAAGAAGGAAATCCTCTTCGAACTGCTGATCGACCAGGCCCAGAATTTCTCTATTTCGGCTGATTCAGCCCGTCTTCCCGCCAGTATTGCTTTTACCGGTTCACCGGAAAACAACGCCTTCCTCGATTATACAGTGTATATGAACATGCACGGGAAAGAACTCTCCGCCCTGCAATCGCAGTTATCTACAGCCAAATCCAAAAACGATTCGCTGGCCCTGAAAGAAAAAATTAAAAAGATAAACGACGAAGTGAAGTCCGAAAGGGAACAGGTGGAAGCCAAAAACCCGAACGGACTGCTCGCCACCCTGCTGCGCGCATTGAAGGAACCTGTTGTGCCTCCGGTTCCTACGCTCGCCAACGGCCGGCCCGACAGCACGTTTGCCTATCGCTATTATAAGGCACATTACTGGGACAATATCTCCTTTACGGACGACCGCCTGCTTCGGACACCGATCTTTGAACCCAAACTGGATCATTATTACAAGGACCTGGTTTCGCCGGAACCCGATTCGATAAACCGGGAAATTGATCACATGCTCCTGTTTTCCCGTACCAACAAAGACATGTTTAAATTCCTGCTGGTTTATTTCGTGCAGAAATATATCAATCCGGAATACATGGGCCAGGACGCCGTTTTTATTCATTTGTTTGAAAAATATATCAATACCGGTCAGGCGGATTTTTTCACAGAGAAATACCGAAAGTTTGTAGACGACCGGGCATATAGTATTATGGCCAACCTTATCGGGCAGCCGGCTGCCAATCTGGAAATGACCGACACGTTAGGGAAAGTCAGGAGCCTGTATGAAATACCCGCCAATTTTGTGCTGGTTTGTTTCTGGGATCCGACCTGCAGCCATTGTAAAGAAACCATCCCGAAACTGGATTCCATTTACCAGGCCAAATGGAAATATGAAGGAGTTCAAATCTATGCGGTGATGGTAGACGGAGGGCAGGACAACTGGCGGAATTTTATCCGGGCCCATAATTTGGGCGATTGGATAAATGTTTATCAGACCACCGCACAACATGATGCTGAAACCGTTGCCGGCCGGCCGGACTATCGCCAGTTATATGATGTTTACCAGACACCGGAAATTTATCTGCTGGACAAGGAAAAGCGGATCATGGCGAAAAAACTCACCTACCAGCAGGTGGATGAAGTGCTCAATCTCAAACTGAAAAAGGCCAATACCCCCTGATATGAAGAATGCAGTACTGCTCTTTTTCCTTCTCGCATATTCAAATGTTTTTTTTGGCCAGACGCTGGTCCGGTATGGGAATCATAAGATCAGCAAACAGGAATTCCTGGCCGCATTTCATAAAAACAACACGAGTGTAAAGGCGACTGATAAAGCATACCGGGATTACCTGAATCTCTACATCCGTTATCGCCTCAAAGTGCAGGCCGCCTTTGATATGAAACTGGACACTACTGCCGGCCAGGTTACCGAGTTGCAAAATTTCAGGAGCCAGATTGTGGATCAGTATACGAATGATGAGAGCAGCCTCAACGCAATGGCCCGGGAGGCCTTTACCCGAAGTCGCCGCGATCTCCGGGTTTCATATATTTTTGTCGCAGCGCCGAAAAACGCTGCTCCGGCTGATACGGCCCGGGCCTGGCAAAAAATCCAATCAGCATACCAGGCACTGAAAATGGGCAGGGAATTTGGCGAAACAGCCATTCAGTTTTCAGAAGATCCTTTTGTAAAAGACAACCGGGGCGAAATCGGATTTATAACTGTTTTTGATCTGCCCTATGCGATGGAAACGGTCGCGTACCAGACCGGCGTTGGGAAATATAGTCCCGTTTTTCGCACTGATGGCGGATATATTATTTTGAAGAAAACAGCGGAAAGGGCCGCCTGGGGGCGCATTCATGTTGCGCAGATTCTGCTGATTTTTCCGTATCAGGCCACCGAAAAAGACAAGGCGGAAACGCATCGCCGGGCCGATTCTATATATCGTTTAATCCGGTCGGGTGCTGATTTCGGAGAACTTGCCCGGAAATTCAGCGGTGATAATTTATCCTATCAGCTGGGCGGTGTATTACCGGAGTTCGGCATCGGCAAATATGAAGGGGGATTCGAGAACACGGCTTTTGATCTGAAAAAAGATGGTGATATAAGTGAACCCTACGCTTCTTCTTTCGGATATCATATTATCAAAAGGATATCAAGAAAACAGATACCTGCGTTCGCAGATCAGAAAATACTGGATGACCTGAAAGAGAAAATAAAATCGGATCCGAGGGTAGCGGTCTCAAGAAAGCAAATGCTTCAGACCATACTCAAGCAAACTCATTTTCAGCAATTGCTGGTTCCGGGCGCCTCTCTCTGGGAGTATACTGATAGTCTCCTGCAGAATAAAAAGCCTTCCCCTAAATCCGGAATCACTGATCAGTCTGTTTTATTTCTTCTTTCGGATAAAAAATATTTTGTCGGTGACTGGATCGCTTACCGGAAGAGTCTGAAATCTGTGCCTGCACTCATAAACGGTAAAACCAATACCGAGATCTTCGATATGTACCGGCAGATTGTAGCTTTCGATTATTACAAAGCACATCTCGAAAAGTATAACGCAAACTTCGCATCACAGGTCAGCGAGTTTCGTGATGGGAACCTGTTATTCGATGTCATGCAGCTACGGATCTGGAATCAGGCTTCGGCAGATACAGCCGGACTCAGAAAATATTTTGAATCGCATAGCAGGGACTATTGGTGGAAGCCCGGCGCTGAAGCCATCATATTTAATGCCCCCGGCCTTTCTTCCATTCAGAAAATTGAAAACGGGATAGAAAAAGACAGGAGTGCGTGGAGGAGGGTAGTGGATAGTCTGGGCGGACAGGTACAGGCAGATTCGGGAAGATTTGAACAAAAACAACTACCCGGTAATAGCCGCGTTGAAGCCGGTCATTTTACGGAAGTAGTTACCAACGCCGATAAATCAGTGCAGTCAGCATATATAATCCGGGAATATAAAACCGCCACCCCCCGAACATTTGAAGAAGCCCGGGGACTTGTAATTAATGACTATCAGAATGAACTGGAAAATCAGTGGATCGCTGAGCTTAAGAAGAAATATCCTGTTGTAATCGACGAAGCTGTTTTTAAGGCGCTCCCGAAGTAGGCTTAACGCTTAACGAAGAACGCTTAACGCGGTCATCCGCCAACCGCCAACTGCCAACCGTCAACCGCCAACCGCCAACCGCCAACCGTCAACCGCCAACCGCCAACCGCCAACCGCCAACCGTCAACCGTCAACCGCCAACCACTTTATCAATCCTGTCAAGTATAGAAGAATCCACCCGGACATCAAATTTCCGGGCCATCAGTTTATCTGTTGAAACCAGTTTATCATAGTCTTCCCCCTTTAGTATTTTGGGATTGGACCCGCCACCCGACCAGTCGATATAATAAAAATTATCATTGACTACCGAGTCTTTGAATTGCGAATTCATGATTAGTGTGGGGATCACAAATTCATCCGGGCCCCAGGTAAACCGGATAAAACGCCGGAGTTTTTTATCTTTTTGAATGAAGTCAACAATATAGGACGCGCAATCCAGGGTGATCGTCATACACATGGCCCGGGGTCCGCCAAAGAGTTTATAGGGCAAAGGAAATTTCCGTGTCGGGAGCAGGGCATTCAGGAAAAACTGGACTCTGTACCTTCCCCGGAAATCGAAATTCGTAAAGTGGTATTGATTTACCCGGGATATAGCGTGACTCCACCAGTCGTTGCCCAGTTCGAAACTGATAAAATTCTTTCCTTTATTTTTTTCGAGCGAATCGTAAAACTGGCTGACGGGCTTGATGGGATAATCCTGCCCGCTCATCACGGTCAGGAAATCATACGGTATGCCGCTGACGGACACTTCCTTTAACGATTGAATAACAGCATTTAAAAAACTGTAAGAAGCCCATCTCACACGAATGCGTTGCTGAATGAAATGCACGTTGGGAATAGTAGCTAAATATTCGAAGGGCCGGGCATTGATCTTTTTGTCGATATGAATATAGAAGTCGAAGGGAAGATGGCTGAATTTTTTTAATAAACGTTCAACCTGGCCAGGTTCTTTATGCGCCATTATGATACACGCGATCCTCATTATGTTCAAGGTGCAAGGGGATTAAACAGGATTCAGGTGTAAGTTGAATTTCAAAGTTGCTATCTTTCAAGCAAAATTAATGCCACTTAAGCACAAGGCTTAAGGCACAAGGCTTAACGCCAAACGCTGAACGCTTGACGTCGAACGCAGTTTAATGAATTTGAAATCCTGGAGCATTGAACAAATGAAGAGAATGGTAATATCAAGAAAACATTTTGCGTACAGCGTTAAGCTTTGTGCCTTGAGCCTCTCATAGTTGTTCATATAAAGCTCTCAGCTTCCCGCGCGTCATTTGTTTTTCCCAATCCGGACCCAGTGCATTTTCCCAGAGCGGTTTCATGCCCAGGGATACATCTATCATGGTATTAAACTGATCGTCACTGAGCCCCTTGGTTATATGTTGTGGAATTTCAATCCCGTTTTTCTCAACCATTCTCTTAAATTCCCGAACACCCTCCGGATAATATTCTTCCAGTTTATCGAAAACAATACAGTTCCCGACTCCGTGTTTTGTTCCCAGCAGGTATCCCAAACCATAACTCACTGCATGTGCAATCCCTACCTGGGAATAAGCGATACTCATACCACCGGCATAGGACGCCATCATGAGCTGGTCATCATGCAGGGGGGTCCACTCACCCTCGCCGAGAAATACTTTCTGACAAAGGCTCAGTGCTTTTTCGCCATATGATTTGCTGAATTCATTTAAGAAAGTGCCCGTAAGACTTTCGATACAATGGATATAGCAGTCCATCCCTGTATAAAAACGCTGATTCACAGGTGCATTGGCAGTCAGTTCGGGGTCGAGCACAATTTGGTCGAAGGGCGTAAAATCGGAATTCATTCCCAGTTTTCTTGTCGGACCTGTTAGTACCGTAGTGCGTGATACTTCGGCGCCCGTTCCGCTTAATGTTGGGATCCCCGCTTTATAAACGCCGGGATATTTTACAAGGTCCCAGCCCTGGTAATCGGCGGAAGAACCGGGATTTCCCATCATCAGGGAAACGGCTTTCGCCAGATCCATAACCGATCCGCCGCCGATTCCGACGACTCCGCTGATGGTTCCGAATTCCTGTTTCAGACCGTTGGACAAAGCATCCACCTGTTTGGTCTTGGGTTCGTGGCTGACGTCGGCAAATATAATTTTGTCTGAATCGCGGATCGGGATCCGGCTCACGAGTGGTTTATTCTCAAAAAAATGATCCACCAGAAAAATCATGGGAGCTTTTTCCTTCCGGTGTGGCGCTAAAATTTCATCCAGCTGGTCAAAACTTCCGCGGCCATATACCACATACCCGACCATTTTGAAATTCCTGAACTTCATAGTTATATTTTAAAGTATTTTAAAGCTCAACGCTTAAAGCTTAACGCGTTCTGCGTTCTGCGTTCCGCGTTCCGCGTTCCGCGTTACGCCTTCGCAAGCGCCGCCGCACCAAATACCCCTGCGCTATCCCCCAGCTCCGGCCTTATCACGGGTACGGTGCAATAATTATTAAAGATGAAATGTTTGAGCGACTTTACACCTTCGGTGTAAATTTCATCAATATTTCCAACACCGCCGCCTACTACAATGATGTCGGGATCCAGCATATTCGTAATAGAAGACACAGCTTTCCCAAAGAAATGATTGAGCCGGTCCAAAGTATGGCGGGCATATGGATCCGACTCTTTATCGCGGACGATTTCCTTGAGCGATTTTTTCCCTCCGGCGATGGATTCATAGAACCTCTGTAAGGAAGGACCGGAGATGATTTTTTCCACACAGCCTACCTTTCCGCAATAACAGGGGCCGCCGGATTCATCCAGAAAATTATGCCCCCACTCACCGGCGATGCCATGATGTCCCTCCCAGATTTTTCCGTCGATCACCAGTCCGCCTCCGACCCCGGTACCCATGATGATTCCGGAAAACAGGTACAGGTGGCCTCGCTGATGCAGGTGATGAAGAATAAGAAAAATATCGAAGATCCGAACTATGTGAAAGTA
>Ga0206903_10308_pt1 | contig 13691 bp, 10 predicted proteins | sample Alteio_BWOrgHeat_45_FD_152959 | JGI IMG/M metagenome (GOLD analysis project Ga0206903, IMG submission 152959) | Enriched cells from forest soil in Barre Woods Harvard Forest LTER site, Petersham, Massachusetts, United States -... | ecosystem: Environmental > Terrestrial > Soil > Temperate forest >... | reverse complement strand
CTCATTTAACCATACTTATAATAACATCCATACGATCAATGCGGTGGTGGGGTATGAACAATACAAAGGAACCTATAATGCGCTATATACGAATGAAACGGATGTAGGCGGAAATTCATTTGCCTATATACAAACATCCGGATCGGCTGTAGGCATTGCCAATGGCGGATACGATCCGTATCCGCTGGTTAAATCTCTCTTCGGCAGAGTAAACTATAACTATGAGGGCAAATATTTTTTGTCGCTCTCCGGAAGGCGGGATGAGGACTTTACCCATTTTGGTCCCACTCATCAGAGCGGTATTTTCCCCGCGGGATCCGTAGGCTGGCAGATCAATCAGGAAGATTTTTTCAAAAGACTATTTCCCTCGGTCAACCTGCTGAAACTGCGTGGCAGTTATGGATCACTGGGCAACAGTGCTATTCCGACCTATCAGTTTTTTTCCGGGTATGAAGTGACGAATGCACAGAATTATTCGCCGGGCGGCCCGCCTACCGTGAATTATTCGCCGAACAGCATTCCCAATCAGGATATCCGCTGGGAAACGACAAAGGAGATTAATATCGGGCTGGACGGAGAATATAAAAATGGAAAATTGTTTTTCTCGGTCGACTGGTACCAGAAAATAACGGATGACATGCTCTACAATCTGCCGGTACCGATGAGCAGCGGATTCCCGAGCATCTATACGAATATCGGGTCGGTACAAAACAGAGGTGTGGACATTTTGATCGGATACCGGGACCGGTTTAAAAAACTGAATTACAGTGTGAGCGTCACCGGATCCTTTAACAGTAATCTGGTAACAAACCTGGATGGAACAAACAGCAGTCCCATACTCGATGGAAATAATAATTATGGCGATAAATACGCGACCCAGGGAGCCATGGTCGGACAAAACATCACCTATACGTTAGCAGGTTTGCCATTCGGCCAGTTTTATGGGTTTAAATCGCTGGGTATTTATAAAACCGATAAGGATGCGGCTGAAGGCCCGCAACAGGCTGGCAAGCTCGCCCATGCCGGCGACCTGATTTTCGAGGACGTTAATAAAGACGGCGTGATCAACGACCTCGACCGTACAGTGATCGGTAACCCCTATCCGAAATTTACGTTCGGACTGAATATCAATCTGAACTACCAGCATTTTGATCTTGCGCTGTTGTTCACCGGCGCGCTGGGTGTCGATCTGTTTAACGGGGTAGCTCCTTACTCAGAAAGTTTATGGTCTGACGGAAACACCACGTCAAAAGTTTTCAATGCTTCTTTTCTCGGCAACAACGGTCTGACTTCACAACCCAGAATCGGTTTGTTAAGTCCCGACGGAACTTCTTTCGCTCCGGATCCAAACGGGAACTATTCTAAAGTGAGCAGCTATTTTGTAGAGAATGGCAGTTATGCAAAATTGAAAAACATCCAGATCGGTTATAGTTTTTCCAACCGGATACTGGATCAGGCAAAGATTAAATATGCCCGGCTGTATGTCATGGGCACTAACCTGTTCACATTAACCAATTATTCCGGGATTGATCCTGAGCTCGGAAGCCAGGACCTGATGACAAATGGCGGCACTACTTCCAGGGGCATTGACGGTCCCTACAAGTATCCGAGCGTTAAAATTTATTCCGTGGGTCTTGATCTGACATTTTGAGTACGATGATTTGAATTATTACTATGCGTGCAAATTTTATCATATTCCTATTATTCATTTTCTTGCTTGCCGGGTGCACGAAGGACCCGGACAGCGTTTCAGACCTGAGCCGGTATGGAACGAATACCTATCCGACACAGCTCAGCGATTTATTGTCGGTACTCGGATCTGCATACGGCAATATCCGTTCACAGGATCTCTACGGTTTTCAGACGCTTTGTAAAACATTTGCAGCAACGGAACATACATCTAACCTTAACTATGGTGGGATGGATTTCTGGAGCGATATCGAATACAACGACATGAAGTCGTCGAATGAGCTGGCCCGGGAATCCTGGGAAGGCTATTACACCGGTGTCAAAGATGCAAATGCGACACTGGAAGCGGCCGATTTTTATCAAAAGAATTATATGGCTGCCGGAGAGCTGACGCAGGTAAATTATATGCGCGGCGAAGCCTATTTCCTGCGTGCCTGGTATTATTTCCAGCTGGAATGTTTTTTTGGGGAAAGTTATATCACGCAGACAGGCGGCGGTGAAAAAATGGGAGTGCCCCTGTTTACAAGTATTCCGAAAACGCTCGATGAATCCAGAAAACCCAGAAGCACGGTGAGGCAGGTCTGGGATCAGATCATCAGCGACCTTAAACAATCTGCACAGCTTCTTCAGGGTGTTCAGTGGGGAACTGAAATGCAGGGACGGGTAACGGACTGGGCGGCGAAGGGGTTACTGGGGAAAGCATATGTATTTACGCAAACCTGGGATAGTGCGAAAATGGTATTAAAAGATGTGATTGACAATAGCGGGAAAACGCTGATGCCCTTCTGGAAATACAGAATGGCATTCAATTCCAATGTCGGTTCAGGTTTGAATAATAATCCCAATGAAGAATTTAACGAGGAATCGTTGTTTGAAATAAATGTAGACCGGGTACCGGCGACCTATGGGATATTCGGAGATGCGCCCAATAAGAACCTGACCACCAGCATGGGCCTTATCTGGTCACCCAGTGGTTTTAATAACGACGGCACCATTCCTGTCGGCATGGGATATGCCAATGAAAATGTACATGACAGAAACCTGGTCCGCTTCGGATTTAATCTCACCCTGCCCACGCTGGTGCCCAATCCGGATTATGATCCGTCGGTAACGAGTCCGTTTAACTTAAAGCAAATTCCCGATACGGCCTTTACAAGGAAATCAAAGGAATTCAGGACAAATAAAACCGATGACCCCAGGTTATATGTATGCGCACTGCAACCCTGGCTGGATACCGTTTATTTTGCATTGCCGGGCAGTTCGGGCGAACTGCGGCCGGTTTCAAAATGCGTAAACATACCCACCGACGCCTACCAGGGCTGGAGCTATAAAAAATACCAGACACTCGACGCCACACTGGATGCGATTCAGCAGGCCGACGGGGCTAACTATTACCTGCTCCGGATGGCGGATGTGTATTTGCTGTATGCAGAAGCCTGCCAGAATTCCGGTGAAGATGCAACGGCGCTGGAATATATTAATAAAGTTCACCGGCGCGCGTACGATCAGCCCATAAATAGTTCTTCTGCTTATGACTACACCAGCCTTTCTGCAGCAACCGTGACGTCTGCCGACGATGTCAACTTATCGCATAACCCACTCCGTTATGAACGATATGCCGAGTTGTTTGCAGAAGGCCACTGGTGGTTCGACGTCTGCCGCTGGCGGATCGGACAGGCCGAAGCCGGTTTTTACGGAAACCTGCTGCCGAATAATCATCCCAGTAACTGGGATGATAACCGTTCCTATTCTTTCCCCATTCCCTTACAGGAAATCAGCGCCAATCAGGCACTGGCGACCCAACAAAACCCCGGCTACTGATCATGAAGAAAAAACTATTATATTTTTCACTGCTGATGATCTGCATTGCCTGCAAAAAATCGGCGAGCCCGCAAACGCCGCCACCGCCGGCCGTTATAGCACCCAAACCGGTTAGCAAGACCGTCAGTAAGAAAATATTTGCCCATATGATGCCCTGGTTTGAAACACCGCAAACGAATGGTGGTGCCTGGGGTATTCACTGGAAAATGAATACCCGCAATCCGGATATTACCGATGCCAACGGACAGCGTGAAATCGCTTCCCATTATTATCCGCTGATTGGCCCCTATGCTTCCAGCGACACCATGGTGATCGAATACCAGTTGCTGTTAATGAAGCTGAGCGGCATTGACGGCGTGTTCATTGACTGGCCGGGTACGCTGAATAAGAATGATTATCCGCTGCTGGTGCGGAATACCAAAGCCATTGTGTCTTTAATGGCGCGCGTCGGTCTTCAGTATGCCATTGTGTATGAGGATCAGAACCTGGTAAACGCGACCGATAAAATTGCGCAGGCCCAGGCAGACATGAATTATCTGCAGTCAAATTTCTTTGCACAACCGAATTATGAAAAGATAGATGAAAAACCAATACTGCTTGTTTTCGGACCCCAACAGATCAAAAGTAGCACAGACTGGTCAACGATCTTTTCCGTGTTGCCGGTTCAGCCTTCCTTTTTTACGCTGCTCTTTCAGTCCGGTGGCGCGGGCGCCACTGCGACCGGGGAATTCTCCTGGGTCAGCCAGGATAACCTGACTACCCAGAATAATTTTTACAACAACAGTTATACTGGAAAGAAAATGGGATGTGCCTACCCCGGATTCGATTCTTATTATGCAGACGGAGGCTGGGGCGGACCCACCTGGGTGATTAACCACGACAGCTTAAATACATTCGGAACAACCCTGGATCTGGCGCTGTCAAAATCTTTTTTAGACTACGTACAGCTGGTTACCTGGAACGACTATGGGGAAGGGACGATTATCGAACCCACTGCCCAATACGGTTATGGCTACCTGACCATGATCCAGCAAAAACTGGGCGTAGCCGGATTGGGACTTGCAGATCTGCAAATGGTTGCCCAGTTATATGATTTGAGAAAGAAAAATGCCGGCCTTCCGGCTGTGCAGACTAAGCTGGACCTGATCAGTCAGTATATGGCCGCACTGGATATGACGACGGCCAAAAACTTATTATCGCAATTATAAAAATTTTCATACCAGCTTTTTAATAACTAAAATAAAAAACAAAATGAAGCACATTAAAAACCGACTGCTGATTATAATGACCGTGTTCATTATAGTAACCATGGCAGATATTGCCTGCAGCAAGAAAGACAATCCGCCGCCACCGCCGGTTATCACAACTCCGACCATAACGTCATTTGCGCCAACGTCCGCAAATCCCGGGACTACGGTTACGATAACGGGTACGAATTTCACGGGAGCAACATCCGTAAGTTTTGGCGGAATTGCTGCCGCTTCCTTTACTGTAGTCAGTGCAACCAGCATTACGGCTGTTGTGGGAACAGGGGCAACCGGCGATGTGAAAGTGGTTACTGCAGGAGGTCCTGCTACAAAATCAGGTTTCACATTAACGGCTCCCCAAATAGACGGATATGACAATTCGAACCAGGTTGGAAAAGACAGTCTGAAAGCACACTGGACTTTTGACGTTTCAAATGTTGAAGATATTTCAGGTAAGGCTCCAGAAAAAGCCGTCGGCGCAAGCCTTGAGACAGGCGTTCTCGGACAGGCACTTAAGCTGACGTCCGGATACCTGGTTTACCCGGTCATTCCTGCCCTGAGCACCCCGGATACTTTGCAGAGTTATACTTTGAGTTTATGGGTAAATAGCCCTGCTACCAGTTCTGCGATGAGTTCATTTTTCCAGATGACCGGCGAAGTGTTTCCCGATATCTGGGGACAGATTGAAATTGCCGCGAATACGCATTGGGGACACGGTGGTGACACGCTCGTACTCAATTCAAGGTTTACGCAGATCGATGGTACCTCACCTTATGTTCATGCGTTTAACTGGGATCTCGATCCGCTTGCCAACGCAGCATGGACCTTTCACGGAGCAAATACATGGAGCTTGCTGACCGTATCATACAACCAGTTTAATGATTCTCTGACTGTATATGGTAACGGAGTAGAAATTGCGGCAAAGAAAACAGGTGTTGTTGTTTCTCCGGCGACATTCATTTTGCAGCAACCGATTCGTGCTTTAATTGGAACATTTGCTTTCTCTGAAGATGGATTTGTGAATGCGCCCAGTGCAACCGGACCCACCTGGGCCGGACACGGAATTTCGGCTTCAATAGATGATATCCGCATGTTCAATGCAGCATTAAGTGCTTCACAGATCAAGGCACTGTACGATCTTGGAAAGGCCGGCAGATAGTTAGCAAAAAAACAGCTCTTGGCATAAGGGCTGTTTTTTATTTTGGTTCTAACGTACACCCCGTTGCTTTTGCCTCGGGGTGTTTTTTTTTAAACCAGGGTCAATGGAAAACCGGGTTATCATCCTTCATAACCTTCATCCTCAAGCAGGTGGTTACCATCTGCCGCCAGGGTGGCCAGTTCATCGCACCGGTTATTATGTGCATTGGAAGCGTGACCCTTTACCCAATGGAATTTGATATGATGTTTTTTGGCGAGGCCGGCAAACCGGAGCCAGAGATCCTTATTTTTTTTTCCGCCCTTGAAATCCGTTGCGATCCAGTTTTTGAGCCAGCCTTTTTCCACACTGTTCACCACATACTGGCTGTCGGAATAAATCTTTAAGGAAACACCTTCTTTTTTAAGGGCCTCCAGACCGGCGATCACGGCCATCAGTTCCATCCGGTTGTTCGTAGTGAACCGGAATCCCGCCGACATTTCCTTTGTATTTCCCCTCCACATCAGAATAGTGCCATATCCGCCGGGTCCGGGATTTCCACGAGAGGCACCATCCGTGTACATTATGATATGATCGTTCAAGATTAATTTTTATTTTTCCGTTCCAACAATTTAGTAGTCGGGAATTGTGGATATGTGGAAATGTAAAAATGAAATTAAAAATTTAAAATTTCATTTCTACATTTCTACATCTCCACAATTGCATACCACCACATTGTTGATTAAACCTGAAACACACCAGTCTTGAATTCCGAAATACAGGAATTCTGATTGGCTGCTTTAATACCTTCTGAAATATATTTCCGGGTTTCCAGGGGATCGATGATTCCGTCAACCCATAAACGGGCAGCCGCATAATAAGGGCTTGTTTGTTTTTCATAACGACCGCGGATTTCGTCAAGCAATTTTTTTTCTTCAGCCGGGTCAATCTGCTGTCCTTTCGATTGCAATGAAGCGACCTGGATCTGTAATAAAGTTTTTGCTGCCTGATCACCGCCCATGACGGCGATTCGTGCACCGGGCCAGGAAAATATCAACCTCGGATCATAGGCTTTGCCGCACATCGCATAATTACCTGCTCCGTATGAATTACCGACGATGATGGTAAATTTCGGAACGACAGAATTCGCCACTGCGCTCACCATTTTTGCGCCGTCCTTGATTATACCTGAATGCTCACTCCGCGTACCGACCATAAAGCCGGTCACGTCCTGCAGAAACAGCAGGGGGATTTTTTTCTGGTTGCAGTTCATGATAAAGCGCGCGGACTTGTCGGCGCTGTCATTGTAAATCACTCCACCCAGTTGTACTTCTCCTTTTTTTGTTTTCACAATGGTACGCTGGTTGGCCACGATGCCAACAGCCCAGCCGTCTATCCGTGCGTATCCGCAGATAATCGTTTTACCATAATCCTCTTTGAATTGCTGGATACCCGGCGCATCCACGATACGATCGATGATCTCGGCCATGTCGTATGGACGGGTGGCATCGGTAGGAATCAGACCATAAATTTCATGCGGATTTTTAGCCGGCTCTTTCGCTTCGATCCGGTCAAAGCCCGCGGATTGTGTATGACCCAGAGCCGAGATAATTTTTTTTATCTGGTCGAGACATTCTTCTTCGGTTTTAAATTTATAATCTGCAATCCCTGAAATGGAAGTATGTGTAACGGCGCCACCCAGGGTTTCCGTGTCGGTCGTTTCTCCAATGGCTGCCTTCACCAGGTAGGGGCCGGCCAAAAATATTGAACCATTGCCTTCCACCATCAGGGTCTCATCGCTCATGATCGGGAGGTAAGCACCCCCGGCAACGCAGGGTCCCATGACGGCAGACAACTGAGTAATACCCATTGCGCTCATCCGGGCATTGTTTCTGAATATTCTTCCAAAATGTTCTTTGTCGGGAAAGATCTCATCCTGTAACGGAAGAAAAACCCCGGCGCTGTCCACGATATAAATAACCGGCAAATGATTTTCCATGGCAATCTCCTGCATGCGGAGATTTTTTTTCCCGGTGATCGGAAACCATGCCCCTGCTTTTACTGTTTGATCATTGGCGAGAATAATACATTGTCTACCACTTATATATCCAATTCCCGCCACCGTACCGGCGGCCGGGCAGCCTCCGTATTCTTCGTACATGTCGTAACCGGCGAACGCACCGATTTCATAAAAAGCTGCATCGTCGTCCAGTAAATATGCAATCCGCTCCCTTGCCGTGAGTTTATTTTTTTCGTGCTGTTTATCGATTGCCTTCACACCGCCGCCCACCGCTATTTTCTGAAAGCGGCTTCGAAGCTGGCTCAGGGCCTGCTTCATGTTATCTTCATTCTTGTTAAAATCAAGATCCATGAGAATGGTATATGCTGCAATATAGGATGGATGCATTAATAATATGTATTTTTAAGGGTATGCAATGGAAACGTTTCAGGCCCTGGCTGATACCGCTGATGCTGGCGGTCGTGATTAAGATATTCTCTTTTTTTCCGCAGGCGGTTGAAAAATATTATTCAGCGGGAATCTATCCGGCTATATCTGTTTACCCGAGGTTATTATTCGGCTGGATCCCGTTCAGCATCGGGGATATTGTCTACACCATTGTTCTGATATACCTGATTGTTTCGCTCATCCGGTTTTTATCGCGGGCATTCAAAAGAAAGCTGCATCGCCAATATTTGATTCTGTGTCTGAAGAGAAGTTTCAGTATCCTGTTGTGGGTGTACCTCCTGTTTAATATATTCTGGGGCCTGAACTACGACCGTTTGCCGCTGGCTCAACAACAGCAACTGGATGTGCGGCCATATTCAAAGGAGGAACTGCGAACGCTGGTGGGTCTGCTTGTGAACCGGATGAATGAAACCGATTCCGCATCGCGGGAAGCGAGGAAAAGCCTCATCAATAACGACAGCATATTCAGGAATTCGGTGATCGCTTATCGCTATGCCGCAAGGGAGCACCCGGCATTATTGTATTTCTACCCGTCGGTTAAATTTTCTTTCTACGGATACCTGGCCAATTATCTCGGATTCAGCGGTTACTATAATCCGTTTACCTGTGAAGCCCAGGTGAATACTACCATACCCCGGTTTGTGCAGCCCTTTACAACCTGCCATGAAATCGGCCACCAGCTGGGTTACGCGAAAGAGGAAGAAGCGAATTTTTGCGGATTTCTCGCAACCAAATCCTCTCCGGATCCGGCTTTCCGTTATTCAGTTTATACGGATCTCTATCTGTATTCTGCGAGTGCCCTGTATGCGCTGGATTCAACGGCGTTTATTCCTTTCCGTGAGTCGTTAAAACCCGATGTCCGCCAGGATCTGCGTGACCTGAAAGCCTTTTATATGAAATACGAGAATCCGCTGGAGCCCATCATTCACCGTATGTACGGAAAATACCTGAAGGCAAACCGCCAGCCACAGGGAATCAATTCATATGATGAAGTGGTCGGACTGGCCATCGGCTATTACCGTAAGAATGGAGCGGCGGCATTTTAGAATTTATTTTTCCACATCATACTTTCCACCGGCCGGTTGGTCTGACCCGAATACTTGGCGTCTTTTTTCTGATTGTATTTCACTTCGATTTCGCCGTCTACCGGAAAATAGATCAGCTGCCCGATCGGCATGCCTTTATAAATACGCACGGGTTGTTTTACGGAAATCTCCAGGGTCCAGTTTCCACAGAAGCCGACATCCCCTTTGCCGGCTGTTGCATGTATATCGATTCCCAGGCGGCCCGTCGAGGACTTACCTTCCAGAAATGGAACGTGTTCGTGTGTCTCCGTATATTCTGCCGTTACCCCGAGGTAAAAAATATGGGGGTACAAAATAAATCCCTCTTCCGGTATTTCGAAGGATTCGATTTCATTGTGCTTTTTGGCGTCCAGGATATGCTCCCGGTAGGTAGCCAGCAGGGGTCCGAGGTGCACATCGTATGAATTACTGCCCAGACAGGCCCGGTCGTACGGTTGTATTTTAATCGTTCCCTTCTCCATCTCCTCCATAATGCGCTTATCAGATAAAATCATTCTTTTGGTTGTTTATTTGTTTATTTGTTTACCCCCGGCAGCTAAACGGAGCGAATTTCGCATTAAGCTTTTTTGTGATGCCCTTATTTTATCAACATAATATCAACGAATCTACGAAGCTGGCGATCTGGCATATCACGGAAGGGGAAGATTTTTTCCTGGAAAAAGTGCCCCTTAAGCGGGATGTGTCCCACGCACAGAAAAGATTGCAGCATCTCGCGGGGCGTTACCTGCTGACTGAACTATTCGCGGATTTTCCATTGGAGGCCATTCTCATTGCCGATACACGCAAACCCTACCTGCCCGATGAGAAATATCATTTTTCAATCTCCCATTTCGGGCAATATGCGGCGGCTATTGTAAGCACTAAATACCGGGTAGGCGTGGATGTTGAAAAAGCCAGCCCGACGATAGAAAAAATCCGCAATAAATTTCTTTCGGAACAGGAAACGGCCATCGCATTCGAAGGCATTGAAAAATCCGGCCACCGGTTGCGTCAGCTCACCCTGCTCTGGAGTGCCAAGGAATCCATATTTAAATGGTACAGCCTCGGACAGGTAAACTTCAAAGAACATATACGCTGGTCCGAGCCCTATTTTATCCGTGCCGGTGAGATGGGAGAACTGTGCTTTGAATTCAGAAAAGAGGATTCTGTTCACCTCTCCGTCTTTTACAAAATGTTTGACGATCTGGTTCTCACATTTGTATTTACGTAGGCGTTTAAAGCGTAAGGCATAAGGCTTAAGGCATAACGCTGAACGCCTAATGTGGTTACCACACTACCATACTACCAGACTAACACACTAAAATAGGTGTTTATTCAATCCCAAGTATCTCATCCGTATCATCAATCAGGTTCATGTTAAATTCATCCTGCCCCGAGATTCCTTCCATCGAGCCCTTGATATGGGCGGCGTTCAGCAAAACTTTTTCGAGTTGTTTCTCCCGGGTCTTCCATAATTTCTCCATCATATCCCGTTCGCGCTGGATAGACATTTTCATGGATGAAAAACCTTCGCGGATCGCCTTCCACTGTTCGCTGAACTCACTGCTCGTTAAATAATCGTAGAGGAGCTGCATTTTATCTCCCTTGTTCTGCTGATTCCGGGAAGCCTGGAAAATGCGTATTATTCCATCGCGGAGAACCTCGGTGAGCGCCTTCACCTCTGAAAAATTACAAACCCAGACTCCGTTTTTTTCACCGAAACAAGTCATATCGCGCGGCATCACGCGGGTAACCAGGATCGCTACCTGGGCGCCCTGCTGCCGCATATCATTTTTTAATTTGTCGACCCAGTCGGTCTCGAAATTTTTAGTTCGTTTACTTTCGTAAATAATCTTTCCGCATTCCTGTCCGGTGCTGTTCCGGATACTCAGGATGCAGTCAGCCCCGCGAACACCTTTGCCGATGGGATCCACCAGGTCGAACGGGAAGGCGGCCTGCAGGAGTTTCTCCAGAGCCAGCTCCTGCACTTCGCCCTGCAGCTGCATTGAACCCTGGTCGGCCCGGCGCTTCATCTCTTCCGCCAGTTTCTTCTGATCTTCCAGTTGTTTTTCAAGTTCTTTTAACCGAAACTGAAAATCCGTTTCCCTGGATTGATTTTTCTGCTCTTCCTGGCGTCGTATTTCTTCTGCGATCCGGGTACGTTCTTCCTGGAGCTGACGCTGAAGGGAAAGCTCCAGCTCCGCTTCCTTATCATTCAACATCTTTTCTTTTTGTAAAAATTCCAGCTCCCGCTGGCGGGCGGCTTTCAATTTCTCCTGCTGTTCTTCGTTGGATTGCTGCAGCAGGGAGAGACGGTTTTCAAAATCACCATGCAGATCCTTGCGAATATTTTCTTCCAATGACTGCTGAATGATTTTTTTTTCTTCATTCATTTTTTTCCGGAAAGCTTCTTCCTGGTCAATCAGTTGTTTTGACAGATCCCTGGTTTTTTTCTGAAACTCCTCATCTTTTTTCCGGGTGAATTCAATCATCTGATCGCGCAGATCCTTTTTATATTGTTCTGAAACGGCTTCTTCCATCGCAAACTCGTGACGGCAATTCGGACATTTGATGGTCGTAGGCATGCAGTTTTTTGATAAAGTTAATTCATTCGATGCAAGGTCTCCCGACGGGGCAGACAGGTGATTGATATTCAATAATAAGAATAATTCGTATTACTGAATTACCGGATCAGCACACTGGAGCCGCTCAGAAAGATTTTTTTTGCTGAAACACCATCTGTATATGTCAGCGTCCACACATATGTTCCCGGCGGTTGCGGTTTGCCGTTAATCGTGCCGTCCCACTTGCGGGCGGGATCCCTGGTTTCAAAAACAAGCTGGCCGAGGCGGTTGTATACGTTAAACTCCAGGCCGGAAACATTCCATGCATTCAACGGATAGAGATAGTCGTTTATTCCATCCCCGTTCGGAGTAAAGCCGTTGGGCACATTAATATAACAACTTTGCATTTTTGTAATCGGAGCAGAGACCGTATCGTAACAACCAAAAACATTTTGAACCACCAGCCTGACATTATAAATTTCCACGGACCGGGTGTCCGGATACAAATGCGCATCGGGCTTTTCGAGTGAACTGCTTGTTCCGTCTCCAAAATCCCAGTTCCAGGATTTTATATTTCCGATGCTGATATCGGTAAACTGAACGAGGTCTTTCGGGCAAATTCCGGCGGGCGCCTGGAATCCGGCTTTCAGATTATTATCCAGGTTTATGATTTCGGTAACGGTATCATGGCAATTTGCATAGGACGCGACATGCTGCACCAGTACGGGTCCGAAATCATGTTCGATAATAGTGGGGGCGAGCGAAGTGCCGGCATATGTTGAATCGATCCACCATTTCCATTCATCCGCACCGTCGGGAAGGTAGTGCAGTGCAATGGTATCCGCCCGGCATCCATAGGCGATGTCATAACTGAAATCGGCTGATACACCGCCCCCGGTATTGAACACAATCGCTGCTCCGGCCGGCGTTTCTGCCCCGCATTCATTGACGATCGTGTTTCCGTCACTGCCGGTTGTCAGGATAAGCTGGTAACTACCGGATTTGACCAGTGGGGAACCCAGGGTAAGATGAATTTTTTGGGTAAAACCCTGGTCGCATTCGCCCTCCGCTTTTGTAACTCCAACGCCCTGAAACCCGAGGATTTTAAAATCGGATCCGTCGGAAGCGATCGAACTGCAACTTATCAGGCTTGAAAATACAAGCTGAATGGTATTGGGTGCGCAAACGACCGGCGAGAGGCTGTCCAGCGGAGTCGGAAGGGTTGTAGTTATGCTAAAGGGAACGCTTTCACCAACCGGTATCTGGCTTGAATTCGCATCTACCAGTGTGTTACCATCTGTACCATTTTGCATAGTAACAGAATACGTTCCCGGCGACATCGGATTGCTCAGGGTGATCCAGACAGTATCTAAATCGGTGCTGGAGACACAACTGTTGGCTGAAGCAGATGCCACCGTGAAACCTGTCAACGGAGAAACAACAAAATCGGATCCGTCGCTTGACAAACTGAAGCACTTCACGTTTTCGCTCAATACAACGATTATAACCTTGTTATTACATTCGGCGACCACTTTTTTTATATGAGGCAGTGTGGGGTCTGATGCGGTGCCTGTAATATGTGTGACAGGCTGACCGGCAACCGCAAAGGCCGGGGACATTCCGCTCCCCAGCGATAGCACCATCCATCCGATCAGTACATTTTTCACAATTAGCAGATAAATTCAGGAAAGGCAATGAGCTGCG
>Ga0206903_10307_pt1 | contig 13694 bp, 13 predicted proteins | sample Alteio_BWOrgHeat_45_FD_152959 | JGI IMG/M metagenome (GOLD analysis project Ga0206903, IMG submission 152959) | Enriched cells from forest soil in Barre Woods Harvard Forest LTER site, Petersham, Massachusetts, United States -... | ecosystem: Environmental > Terrestrial > Soil > Temperate forest >... | reverse complement strand
CCCCAGGCGGGAATTGAACCCGCACCCGCGTTGCGGCGGACAGGATTTTAAGTCCTGCGTGTCTACCAGTTCCACCACCAGGGCAATAAAAAAAGTTATTGGCTAACAAGCTTTTGTTATTAAAGCATTCAATAACAAATAACCTATAACAAATAACTTTTAAAAGAGAGCGGAAGACCGGGCTCGAACCGGCTACCCCGACCTTGGCAAGGTCGTGCTCTACCAAATGAGCTACTTCCGCATTATGTATAAGAACTTTTAAAGGACGGCAAAAATAGTAATCTGCAGCAAACTGCAAAAAAATTTTAAGCCAATTATTTGTATTGAGGAGTATATAAAGTGTTTGATGGCACTTCTACATCCGGTTTGCCTTTATACCTGTAGGTATACAGGTAGAAGCACATCCCTGTAGAAAGAGCAACCAAACAAAGCACCTGCAGGTAAAATAAAAAACGTGAAGAGTTTACCCAATTATAACCAAACTCTTTCTCTTTATAATCTATTTCGTGTGACATGTTGAAGGTTTACGTTGCAAAAGTAAGGGCTGCCAACAAATATTATTTCTTCTCATTAACAATTTCTGAAAAATGTTTTTTCCTGCTGATAAAGTACGCCCAAACAAGTGAGCCCCTGTATACTCCTGGTAATTTTCTTAATTTCCTTGAAGGAAGCCTGGGATATTTATACTGAATAAATATCCATCGTAAAACGCCGGCATGCGCTTTAAACACAGCCGCAAAAGATCGCACATCTTTTTGCAACAAACTCTTAAAAGCAAATATCCAGTCCAACAAAACACGTAAAGGAATTTTCCATAAAGATTCAAAGAAAGAAAAATTCTTAAGCAGCATGATGAAATTGTTCCTGAAATTTAAGAATGTTTTGCGGCTGTTTGTTTTTGGTAAAGTGCCGCCGCCAACATGATAAACAACAGATGAAGGACAACAATAAACTGAATACCCTTTGCGCTGCAAACGCCAGCAAAGATCTATTTCTTCCATATGCGCAAAAAAATGGTTGTCGAAACCATGCAATTCATGAAATATTTCTGACCGTATGCATAAAGCAGCACCGGTTGCCCAAAACACTTTTGTAAGCGAATCATATTGGCCATTGTCTTCTTCACAAATATCGAACACCCTTCCACGTGCAAAAGCATAGCCTAATCCATCCATCCATCCGCCACATGCGCCTGCATGTTCAAAAAACTTTTTGTTGTAGTACGATAGTATTTTGGGTTGGCAAGCTGCAATGTTTTTATCTGATTCCATCAGGTTTATCAAAGCTTCAAGCCAGCCAGGCACTACTTCAACATCCGAATTTAAAAGAATATAATAGTCTGATTTAACTTTAGATAATGCTTTATTATAACCACCGGCAAAGCCATAATTTTTATCGAGTAAAATAATTTCAGCGTCTTTAAAATTATTAGCGAGATACAACACACTGTCGTCGGTAGATCCGTTATCAGCAATTATTATTTTTTTACAGGGATAGGTTGATGCGAAAACAGAAGGCAGAAATTTTTCAAGATAATTGCGGCCATTATAATTTAAGATCACTATTGCAACAGAAGGAAAGTTCAACGCGTTTTATTCAAAAATAAATTTAAAACAATCACAATAAGCAAGTAATTCGTTAATCATTTTACTTAAAAACAATACAAGCAGCTTGCTCATAATTACTTTTCTTTGCAAACATACATTCCGAATATGCTCTACTCAATGACAGGATATGGCCGTGCAGAAAAAACTATAGCCGGCAAAACCTTTTTAATAGAATTACGTTCGCTTAACGGCAAACAATATGACATTCGCCTTACCATGCCCGCGCTTTTAAAACCTTACGAATTTGAAATAAGAAATATTTTAAATGAAGGTTTAATGCGTGGAAGTATTGAATGCGTAATAACACTTTCACAAAATGGTACCGACAAAGCCAGCCGCGTAAATAAAAACATTGTAAAGGCTTATTACGAACCTGTTTTTGAATTATCAAAAGAACTGGGCTTATCACAGGAAAATATTTTAAGCGCTTTATTACGCCTGCCCGATGTTATTGGTACATCAACTGAAGTAATTGCAGAAGATGAATGGGAATTATTTTCAAAAGTTTTGAACGATGCTATTAATGATCTGAACAGCCACCGCATAGAAGAAGGCAGGAGCATGGAAGATGATCTTATTATAAGAATTGCAAACATTGAATTACAACAGGCGGCCATTGCTTCGCTTGAACCGCTGCGAAGAATAAAAATAAAAGAAGGCTTGCAGAAAGTATTGGATGAAAATTTGGGTAAAGAAAATTATGATCCTAACCGGCTGGAGCAGGAACTGATTTATTACATTGAAAAGATAGATATAAGTGAAGAGCAGGTGCGTTTGAAAAATCATTGCGCCTATTTCAGGGAAGTGCTTGATGATAAATCTATAATTAAAGGAAAGAAGCTTTCTTTTATTCTGCAGGAAATTGGCAGGGAAATAAATACAACGGGCTCCAAGGCTTATGATTCCGATGTGCAGAGATGTGTAGTGCTTATGAAAGATGAACTGGAAAAAGCAAAAGAGCAAATATTAAATGTGTTGTAAGCATGCAGCTTTTTAATTACAAAATATTTATCGTTGCTGCTTTAATATTTACATCCTGCAACACTATTGATGTGTATGAAAAAAACAGCCCTGTCCCAAAGCATGAATGGAGCAGCAATAACCGCTTATCATTTACATTTAATGCAACCGATAGTTTGGCGTATTACAATATTTACCTGGTATTGCGTCACACAGAATCTTATCATTTCAACAATATCTGGATTGATTTTACCTATAGCATCCCAGGCAAAAAACCACAAACACAAAGACTTAATTTGCAACTCACCAACAGCAACGGATGGATGGGCGCATCCATGGATGATATTATTGAACAGCGTGTATTACTTTTCAGTCACCCGTTAAAACTCAGCAACGGTGATTACACATTTATGTTGCAACAGGTAATGCGTGAAGATCCGCTTCAAAATATTTTAAATGCAGGAATACGCGTTGAGAAAGTAGTGCAATGAGACAGCATTTAATTCTGTAGTTGAAAAAATCAATTTTATCTTTAACTGTTGATCATAAACCCTGGTCATTTATACAACCCGGTCTTTATTCTTTATGTATGAGAATTAAATAAAGATGAAAAAAAATAAAAAGCTTTTCATACACTTTGATCCTTTAAGTTTCCTTTTAAAATTTGGTGGCCAACCTTTCTGCAGGCATGTATTTTATAACGCTTACAGAACAAACCCGGCGAAAGAAGAACAATAAAAATGATAAAACAATAGTGATATGAAACCCTGCCCGAAGCGCTGATCTGTAAACTAAAAACACCTGTAAAAAGGCGAGAGCTTTTTAATTTCTTTTTTGCGAAAAAACAGCAGGGCGATGTATATCGTAACAAAAAATTATTATATATTTATATATTAATTATTTTATATTTACCATCGCTGCAAACTAATTTTATTATCTGCTATCCTGATTAAGATTGCTTTGCAAATCAACTAAAAATTATTAGGAAAATTATTGATGAAGAATATTGCTATGCCTTTTGAAGTTGTTTTTTAAATTTTAATTTGACGCTGCTTTTTAAATGGGAAAATATCTTTTCAAACCCAATACTGTTTTATGAGCGACCATATCAAAAGGCATTGCATTGTCTTGCTATTCATTATTTCCTTTATTGCGACAAAGGGCCAAACTGCAAACAGAATATCCGCAAATGACGGGATATGGCAGGACTACGGAACGCCCTTAAGTGCTAAAGCTTACCCTGAGTTTTATGGCCGGCTTGCAAACATTAACTGGTCTGATATTGAAACCTCTTCCAACAATTGGAATTGGACTATATTCGACAGCGACGTCAATCAGCATATCGCAGACAGCATGCCTGTTATCGTTCTTGTCTACACTGGCCCTGGTGCGCCGGATTGGATATACTCCAATGGTGTGCCCAAAGTTACTGCAACTGATAATGCAGGTGATTCAGTAGCATATTCGCCCTACTATCTTGATAGCAATTATAATAATTATTTTAAGAGAATGATTGACAGTGTATGCCGGCACATTCAAAATTATCCTTCATCAACAAGAAACCTGGTCACAGGCATACAAGGTTGTTTTGGAAGCACCGGAGATCCCATAACATATAAAGGCATTGTTCCTGCCCAATATCAAATAAGCCCTGCGCAGTTTGATAGTTTATTCAGGGTGTATTCTGCATATTATTATAATGAGTATAAAAATCTTATTCCTTCCATCCGTTTGTTGAGTAATCCTGATCCTTCAGATTCAACACAAACATACTGGCTGTTGAATAATTGCCCGGGCGGATGGCTAAAATGCGGGAGCTTTGCAAAAGGCTCCCAGATAAATATGGAACTTGACAAACAAAGCTGGCTCTACCATATTTTGAATCAACCTCAGAATAGCCAATTTATAATGTCCAGGAGCGAGATTGTCGGACAACAATTATATACGGGCTGGTGGTTAAAAGATCACTACAAAGAAATGTTTGGCATTATGTGTTACTGCATTTATTGGGGGCTTGATTGGCCAAATGAAACTTCAGATTTTATAAGCGATCCTGACTATGATTCAACATTTGCATTCTTCAATAAATATGCAGGGCAAAAAATACCCGGCCTTGCAACCAATGCTATGTGTGCATTAAAGGATGTGCTTGATGCTTCTGACAGCATAAGGTTTCCTTCAATTGCATACGGTGCTGTTAGTCAAACCAACGTAAGCAGGTATATGAACATATATAGCGCTTACAGCAGTTACGGAGCAAAACTGGAAGATACTGCAGCTGCAATAAGTTACGACTTAGGCAGCCTGGCAGCCAACGGAACGAATGATGTGGGCTGGCATTTATTGCCGGGCAATTATGAAAGATACCTTCACCAGGTAAATGCCAATGCAACAAGCGCAGGATATTGGAATGTTGATGATGCCGACAGCATTGTTATGTATGGACGGTATGCCCGGGGATTTGATGTGGCGAATAAAAAAAACGCATTGTACTTTGATGTTGATGATAATTTTTTAAGGAATGCCCCTTTGAAAGGCCTGTATCCTGTAGCAATTGAAATAACATACTTTGACAGCGGCTACGGAAGCTGGGCATTGTTTTACGATGCTGTTGGTAATAGTAACAAAACTTCCGGAAGGGTAGTTTGCACCAATACAAATACATGGAAAAAATACAGGGTAGTTTTACCGGACGCAAATTTTGGAAACAGCTCTTCAAAGAATTCTGATTTTTATATACAAAACACAGGCAGGCAAAATGTAATTTTCAGTGTGGTTGAATTATCAAGACCCCAGCTACCCGATGCCGGTTTTATAACAACCTTCCTCAGCTCATTTGATACGGTTTGCGTTAACTCAATTGTTGCATCCAACCCGTTTGTATTACATGCTGCATTTTTAGACAGCAGCAATGTACAAATAGGTCCTTTTAATAACTGTAGCTTTTCAACTTCAGCTACAGGAAATTTTACTGATACCTTAATCATTAGTAATTACGGCAACACCATCAATCAAACTATTTATGTAAAAATAAATACAGCCAATGCAGGAGATATTTCAGGTAATATTCCTATTACAGGTGGCGGCAAAAAAAGAGCTTTTGTGCAGGTGAACGGCTCTGTTTTAAACTCAAGTCCCGCGCTTAATGCAGTTGTTTCCAATGTAACCTGTTTCAACAATAAAAATGGCTTTATTGACCTGCAGCCTGCAGGAGGAACAGGGCCGTTTACCTATAAATGGACAAACAATATACAACCATTCTGGTATGACACAACACAAGATATCAGCAACCTGCAACCCGGCAATTACACTATTGTAATAAATTCCGCTTATGGATGCAGTGCTTCAAACACATTTGCAATAACCCAACCACAGGCGGCACTGGTAACAACCGTTACGAATAGCAATAATATTATCTGCAAAGGCGGGTCAACCACAGTTACCGTGCATGCATTGGGAGGCACCCCACCTTATACAGGAACAGGAAAATTCGTACAGTATGCAGGATACCAGCTATATCCTGTAAGTGATGTAAATAACTGCAGTGATACAGATGGAATAACTATAAATGATGGCCTTTTAGTTAGCCCTCCTGAACCCGACGGAATAAATGGCCCCAGGAACGTTAAAAGTAATCAGGCAGGAATAACGTATAAAGTTAAACACGCTAATGCCGGTAATATTTATCACTGGACTGTAATTGGAGGATTTATTACTTCCGGCCAGGGCACATCCTCTGTTATGGTAACATGGGGAACTTCTCCGGGAACAGTTTCAGTATATGCAAGTAATCCCTGTGGAATTTCTGATTCAACTGTTTTAGCAATAAGTATAAAAAAGAATAGTTTAAAAGATGATCCTGATTTCAATATATCGGAAGCAATCTCAAATAAATTTTTGGCAGGTAATGCAATTACCCTGGTGCCTAACCCGGTTAATGATATTGCGATCGTAAGATTCTTCACTACAACCAGCGAAACCTGTTCAATAGAGATTAATGACATTCATGGCAGAACGTTATTGATACAAAAAAATATTTCCATTCCGGGCATCAATCTTAAGCAATTAGATGTAACACATTTTTCAGCAGGTATATATTTTATAACACTTATAGAACAAAGCGGTGAACGAAGAACGATACGAATGATAAAACAATAAGCTCACTATAAGCGCAGGAAGCGGCCACTCATTTAGACAACTGCTCAATAGCTCTTGTTTATCGCCTGACAAAAACTCCTGTAACGGGTTATTCATACTTCTTCATCACCTCGAATAACACTTTGTATTGCGCTGAATCAAGCCCCGGCAACGTATCCTGCAACCAGTGGCGTTTAAATGCAACGATGGCTGCGGTAGTGTCTTTAATGTCATACCCGATAATGCGCAACGCCTGCAGGTCATTAAAGTTTGAAGGCAACACCAGGTTCGTTGTATCAGCATACCAATAACCGTAACCACTGTCAGCAAGCCTTTTCCAGGGGAAAAAAACATTAGGATCATTTTTTCTTGCAGGTGCAATATCAGCATGGCCAATAAAATTTGCGGCGGGAATATTGTATTGCTTCTTTAATGCAGCAAGCAATTTCAATAAGCTGTTTAGCTGGTCATCAGTAAAAGGTTCATAACCGTTATTGTCAAGCTCGATACCAATACTATTGCTATTTATATCAACATCATTTCCCCATTTGCCAACGCCGGCGTGCCATGCGCGCATGTAATCGTTAAGCATGTGATGAACAGTTCCGTCTTTACAAATAACATAATGCGCACTCACCTGCGTTTGTTGCGTAGTAAATGTTTTCAGCGTTTGTTCGCAACTGTTTTGCGCCGTATGATGAATGATAACAAAATTGGGTTTGCGTAAATTAAAATTGGTAGTACCTATAAAATCAGTACTGCCAAACGAATCTTTAAGCGGGTATTGTTTTAGTGTTTCGGCCAATTGTTTGGCTTGCTGCTTATATATTTTGTTGGATGAAGCATAAGGTTTTCTTGCACAGCTCAGGCATACAATGAGTAGAAAGCAAATAGTATATTTCATTTGAAGACGATCTTCAACTAAGATAATGTGAATTCGGGATAAAGCCAATGTTTCAATCAATATGAAATGCAATTGCATATAGCAATGCTGGTTTCTCCGTTTGCCCTGTTACCTCTGTGCGATAAATGCTGCGCACAGAGATAAGGAGATAACAGAGGTAAGATTTCCCCGGATCATAGAATTTGAATTTAAACACCGGCTTGGCACAGGTTGAATTATTTTTAAGTTACCACACTTAAAAATATTATCAATGCCCACCCTGGCCGCATTAAAAAAATGCCCGCAATATTTATATATTAACTATTAACGTCTTATTGCATTACCTCGAACTGTTTTGTCTCACCGGTATTGTTATTTTTAATGTAATACAATCCTTTTGCAAAGGAAGTAGTAGCGATAGTGGTAAGGCCATTTACCTGTTTTGTAAGCAGTATCCTGCCGGATGCGTTTGTGATGGTGATGTTTGCATTTCCGTTCAATTGTATATGCAATACATTACCTGTAACAGGGTTAGGATAAACTATTAAAGATGATGTAACAGTTTTGCCAATCGCAGCATCTATACCTGTTGTTGCAAGCGGTATTGAGTAGGTGATGGTATCTGTGCTGAGCGTCAAATGTGTTGCAACAGCATTTTTGATCCGTGCAAAGTAACGGCCACTCTCTGCAGGCTGAAAAGTGGAATCACCCACAATGACTGTACTTGTTGTTTTACCTACTTCGAACCAGGTGTAAGTATTATTGCCGGTTGTTCCGCCTGCAGCTACCATAAGCGTGGTGCCATGCTGGCGTACGGGAATGGTGGCCTGCGGCGAATAGGTAAACTTATGATGATAGGTTGCCGCGATCGATTCTATGCCATTAAATGTAAATTTATTGGTACTAAAATTCAGCGTACCCAAAAAAGGTAAACCGGAAAGATCAAAATTGACATTTTGTTTGAGGGTAAGCTGGTTGCCGCTTATATCCAGTTGGCTGAGATTGTGAAGACTCAGGATAGTTGTTGGCAGGTCACCGCTTAGCTTATTATCCTGGAGATTAAGGAAAGAGGTACTGAATAAATTGCCTATTTCAGAAGGGATCGGGCCGCTAAGCTGGTTATTGTTTAGCGACAGGGTTTGAACATTCATGTGGCCGATGGACGCCGGAATTCTTCCTGAAAGCTGGTTACCAAACAGATCCAGTTCCCCCAATAAAGAAAGTGTGGTAATGGAATCAGGAATAGGGCCTGTAAGCTGGTTATCGCTCAGGTCTAAAATTACCAGGTTAGTCAGCCTGTCAATGGCATCAGGGATACGGCCACTGAACTGGTTATCGTCTAACTTCAGAATTTGAAGCGAAGGAATATTACATACGGCGACAGGAATTTTTCCTGAAAGCTGGTTGAATTGCAGTTGTAACCATTGCAGCTTCGTTAATTTGGTGAAACTGGCAGGCACGGTACCGGTGAATTGGTTTTTGTATAGCTGTAACTGCAACAGGTTGATGAGATTTCCTATGGCCGGAGGAATAGTACCGGTGAGCTGGTTAAAATCTAACACCAGGTATTGCAAGGCAGTAAGTTTACCGATGCTGGTGGGCAATTGGCCCTGCAGGTTATTCGTGGAAATCGCTATCCACGTCACCCTGTCTCCTGATACGGTTATTCCTGCCCAGGTACTTACAGGAGTTGCAGTTAGCCAGTTAGCATGATTGTTCCAGGCCGGCCCGTTGGTGTTGTTGTACAAATCTACCAACGCCAGTGAATCCTGCCTGTTAATGGCTTGTGCATTAAGCCTGGTTGCGAAAAAAAAAATGATGCCTGCGAATGCGAAAATGAAGGGTGTAAATTTTATTTTCATATGTGTACATTTAGTTTTGTATAAATGTACACATACAATTTAATTTATGAAAACATCGGATGAATTATTGTTGCAGCCTCTTAATTACCTGTAATACGGATGGATCATCCAGTAAACAACCGGACCGGTTACTGCAACATAAAACCAAAGCGGCCATGTTAACCGCGCAAGCTTTTTGTGTTTTGGATATTCTGCGATCAGTGCGCGGTAAGCTGTAAATAAAATAAACGGCAAAATAACAGCAGCTAAAAAAATATGTGAGAACAATATGATGAGGTATATAGTTCTTGATGAGCCCACCGCCAGTTTTTCTGTATCACTCAAAACACCGTCATGATTTGCATCGCCATAAATAGCTTCACCTGCCAGCAAATGATGTGCGATATAAGACACGAGAAACACAACAGAAAGAATTAATGCAGTAAGCATAATGCGTTTGTGCAAAAGATATTTATGGCTTTTTACTGCTATTAATGCAAGCAATAACAGTACGGCAATGACCGAGTTAATTATAGCATTAGCCAAAGCAAATACATGTACGTTAAAAGGAAGATCGAAATTGAATTTAACCTGCGTTAAAAAACTAACAGCGGCAAATACAACAAAAGAAAAAACAATTATCAGTAAGGTTGCCTGCTTATCATTCTTGCGCAGCGAAGGTTGCGGCAGTTCATTCATGGGTATTCTTTTTTCTGAAAATAAGTCGCGTTACAATGATGGTAACTACAAGAGCTATTGCAAAAAATATAGCCATCAAAACAGGGTCAAAAGGTAAGTCTTCAGGATTATCATCCACCGCAAGCATTAAAAGCCCTATGTCTTTTGAAAGTTTATCGAGCGAAGTTGAATCAAGGCCGTCATAGTAACCACGGACATTGAAATTTTTTATCGATCAAAACAAATCTTGTTGTATGAACAAAATCAGGATTGATGGGAATGGTATCAAACTTATCAACCTTTAATTCCTGGAAAGCATAGTTATAAATTGAGTCGCGGTTGCCGGTAAGCAGCCACCAGTTGTCGGGATCAATTTGATAATGGTCTGCATATTTTTTTAAGCGCGCAACAGAATCAGTTTCCGGGTCAACACTAAAAGAAACAAACTGAACGATGCTTGAATCAGGTGTTGACATATCATCTCCGCCTTTGGCAAAAGACTGCTGCATCTTCAGCATATTCTGTGTAAGCATTGGACAGGTGGAGCGGCAGGAAGTGAAAAAATAATCCATCACTATCAGTTTGCCTTTAAGATCATATAAGCTCACTGTATCGCCAAGTTGATTGATCAAATGAAAGTTGGCAACTTTATGCCAAACTGTATCATCTGTCATCTTGCCTTTTTCAATGTGATTAATAACTGTATCAGGTAAATAATGCGCAGGCATTATAGTAGCATTATCACTTGCCTCTTTAACCCAGAAATAACTTATCAACGGAATTAATACTGCTATTGCAAATGCGAGTAAAGCTTTTTTATTCATTAGGAGTTTGCCTGTTAAGAACGGTTAAAATTTTTATCTTAAATGATATCGTAAGCTTTTGGGTCGTCATACCGGGGACCGGGCATCTCTGTTACATAATTAACTTGTGAACAATGCAGAGATTTCTCCTGTCGTTACAATGACGTGCTAAATGGTATGCTATTTTTAAAGCCTAAACACTTTCAGCAAATAAAAAACCATCGCAAAGGTGCGATGGTTAATGTTTATTATTTCGTGTTTCACAAAAATTTTTATCCGAGCTTATGTGTTCCTTCATCCTGCTTGGGCATTGGTTCCTTGCTGCGTTCCAGGTGATTCCTGTCCCACCTGTTCTTATCGTTTTTAAAAGAATTTCCATCGGTAAGAAAAGCTGTGATAAACCACACAAATAAAAACAAAGGCACACAAACTGTCATTATAAGATTTCTTACCTCGTGCCTCAGATGCATAAAATATCCAACAATATAAAATGCTTTTGCAAGCATGAGTATTATAATAACTCCTTTTATAAAATGTTTACCCAGGCCATCCTGCATGCCCATCATTGAAAACCCGAAAGCCAACTCAATCAATGTAAGCACTGAAAGAATAATGGTTACTTTCCATATTTCTTTTTTACCGCCGCCTACGTGTTGCTCTGCTGCTAACGATTCTAAAGTATGATCCATTAGTATGTTTATTTAGATAAGGTAAAAACAAGTAAATACAAACACCCAGACAAGATCTACAAAATGCCAGTATAAGCCGGCTTTTTCTACCATGAGGTAATGCCCTCTTCTGTCAAATGTGCCTTTCAATACCATTGTAAGCATAATGATATTTATAATAACACCTGAGAATACGTGAAAACCATGAAAACCGGTTATGGTAAAAAAGAAGTTGGTGAAGTTGGTTGTACTGAGGGTACCATCGGCATTTGGAAAAGGATTGCTGCCCCACCATGCGCCTTCATGATATAAATGTGTCCACTCCCAGGCCTGGCAGCTTAAAAATGCAAGGCCTCCGATAATGGTAAGGACAAGATATTTTGCCACACCTTTCCTGTTCATATTGTGGCCTTCATGTACCGCAAGCACCATGGTAACAGAACTGATGATCAAAATAAAGGTCATAATACTCACGAACACTAAAGGCATAGGCTTGCCAAATACATCTGACAACGGGTATTTATCAAAAACCTCATTTGGATTGGGCCATCCGTTGGTTGCAAATCTTGTAGTTCCATAAGCAATAAGAAAGGCGCCGAATGTAAACGCATCGCTCATTAAAAAATACCACATCATCAATTTACCATACTCAACATTAAAAGGGCTTCTTCCACCCTTCCAGGACCCGGTAGTTGTTGTAACAGTTGTATCCATGATTGATCAAAACTTGTATTGCAGCAAAGTTATTGGCTAAGGCTTAAAAAATATTAATTCGCTGAACTTTATTTTTATTCACTTATTCAACATGTATTGCTTCATTATCATCAAACTGATGATACGCACAATAATCATCTAAAACCATTTTAAAAAGATGAAAAGATATATCCACAATATATCTACAAAATGCCAGTAGGTAGCAGCAATTTCAACAGGCGTTGCGGTATAGCTTTTTACCTTACGGCTGTAAGCCCTGAAAAACACTGTCATTAAAGCTATTACACCGCCCAGCACGTGAAGGGCATGCAAGCCAACAATAATACCAAGAAATGACGCGGAGGGGTTGCTGCCTGGTCCCAGTATCTGTACGCCGTTTTGATATAAAAATTTAAAACCTTCGTATTGTAACCCGGCGAAAAGAATACCTGCAATTGCAGTAATGGTTATCAATATTCTATACCGCCGCATTTCTCTTGCTTTGAAAGATTTTAAAGCGAGGTGCATGGTAAGACTGCTGAATAAAATAACCGCAGTGGAAGCCCAGAAAACAGGAGGAAGATCAAATTGCAGCCAGTTAGCGCCTGCCTGCCGTACAATATAGGCGCTTGTTAAGCCTGCAAACATCATTACAATACTACCCATAGCCACCCACAGTATGAACTTGTGGGGATGGATCTTTTTACGCTCGTTGCTGATTACACCCGCCATCATTATTTATTAATTAAATGTATGTTCTTAAAAGCTGTTTAAAAATGATTTCAAATATTTCGTATGCAGATATTTTTACCACAACAGATACACAGAAAATGCACACATAGGTAAGTCTATGTGATCCCTATGCGTCTATGATCCTATGTGGTTCAAATGCATATTGTATTCATTTTCTTATAAAGATGTTTTTGCAAACTATAAATTTAAACAGCTTCTTAAGATCGCCGCGAAATTAAGGCTTAGAATCTATTGTTCACATATGATTATAATCAAATTATACGCAACTGTATAAAACAACAAAGCCACCTTAAAGGTGGCCTTGTTTTATGGTGTCTTAACAAATTTTAGTGTGCTATTAATAAGTTGATCTTCCCGATAACCAATCCATCCTGCTGCACAGCGATATAATAATAACCATTATGCAGTGAAGAAAGATTGTTCAACCGGTAAGTATTTGAACCTGTGTTCTGGTTGCCTGCCTTATATACTCCTTTCTGAACACCGTTCGCATCCGTTAATGTGAACGTAATGTTGCCTGCTTTGGCAAGTGTATAATCCAGTTTTACAACAGAAGATACAACAGGATTGGGCGAAACGGAAACAGTACTTAATAATGCAGAAGCTGAACCATCATCAGCAATAAGACCACTGCCCCCTGAAATATTTACCGTGTAATCTTCCACTTCGCC
>Ga0206903_10302_pt1 | contig 13830 bp, 16 predicted proteins | sample Alteio_BWOrgHeat_45_FD_152959 | JGI IMG/M metagenome (GOLD analysis project Ga0206903, IMG submission 152959) | Enriched cells from forest soil in Barre Woods Harvard Forest LTER site, Petersham, Massachusetts, United States -... | ecosystem: Environmental > Terrestrial > Soil > Temperate forest >... | reverse complement strand
CCCACTGCCGGAGTCTTATTGAAGTAGGGTTTGGGAATGTAAATGAACTGCAGCGTGGAATCCTCAGCAAAACCCAAAACGTTCAACATCGGTACCGGTAAACGCCAGGTAGCCACATCTCCTAAAGCGGATTGGCGCAGGTCCTTAGGGTTTACGATATCGGCGTAATAAGCACCGAAGGCCTCGCCCCAAGCCACCGCCTGATTGCCGGCTCGAATTCTTAGCGGGCCTTCTCGATATTGAAGGTAAATTTCCTCTGGAATCACATCGAGAGATTCTGCCTTGCCCACGACTGCGCCATAGCGCCCTTGATTGGTGGCGAAAGCTCCTTCTGCATAGGTCCTCACTCCTAAAACGGCGGACCAAACGGAACTGAATTTCAAGTCTTCTTGGGCTTCAATGGTTTGTCGCTGGGAGGCGAGATCTTGGGGAAAGAAGGTGTGATAAGCCAACTGAGAAACAAAATCCAGTTTGTACTTGCTCTGAGTGGTAGGACTTTCGCTCTCCAGACGCAATGGAGCCGAAACCCCGACTAATGCCCAGCCGGCCAGCCCAAAGCTAAGCCACTGCGTGAAGCGTTTAAGGTAAAGACTCCTTGGAGAAGAGGCTGGCATCTAAACTTTCTCGACGATAGTCGTAATATTTGAGTTCGGATTGTCGTGCAGGCTCTAAGGCATCGCGGATGACAACTCGGGTCATCCGCTCTTGGCCTAGTACCGGCTTAGGTTCAGAAAACTCACTCACTTTCATCAGCTTACCCGAGATAGCAAAATATTCCGCCCGTAAAGGGCGGAAACTTCGAGCATGAACCCAGAGCTGAATTTTCCGGTAGGTCGAATTCTTATGTCGGGCAGAAAGCATCACCTTGTAATAACGCTGACCTTTGACCTTTTCCGTGCCCACCATCTTGGAAAGATAGTCTTCGTGGAAATTCGTCTTGGACAAATCTCCGTTGGAAACCTCCCCGGTCAGACGCTGTTGAAAACTAATGCGGGTGGGTTGTTTAATCGACGGGAGATAGAGCCAAAGATCGTCATCCCGCATCAAGAGTTTTCTGCCTTGTAAGCGCTCAGGTAGCTCGGTCTCCACCAGGACGTATTTTCCGCCCTTAGAATAGATATGATAGACATTCGTTCGGAGCAGCGAACCGGCGTTGAAATCTTTAACTTCCACTCTAAAGGAAACATCCCCCGAAGGGCCGCGAGCTTCGTCCGCCTTACGAACAATTTCCTCCACCGGGGGAGTGCCGGCCAGAACCAGAGAATTAAACTGAGAAAGTAAGCCGACTGAAATAAAAATCGCGCTGACCATTGAGCTTGGCATGATTGGTTTCGCTGAACGTTAAAGGAAGGAGAATTATTTTATTTATGATAACACCCTTCGCTATCGCCCTCAATTGCCGGGCCCGATCATTTCTCGGTTAATGGCTGACGCGCCGCAACCACTTCATCGATCGGATATTTATCGGCGACTTGATGGGCCTCTTTGCGAATCTGCTTGAACGTCCAATCGGGATGTTCCGCGCGGTACTTCAATCCCAGATCCGAGAGCAGGGCATCTTCGACGCTCCCAGTCCAAATTTTGCTCGGAGCTAATTTTTCCAAAAGTCCATAATCCGCATCCCAGAAATCATACTCGGTGTAGTGAGTTCCCGTGCCCTGGGCTTCTAATAGGATGAGGCCGTCGAATGTACGCAACGATCCGGGTTCTTTTAATTGGAAGCGGTAGATTGGGCGGTCCACCTGGCTATGATCCACCAAGTAAAGGATCTCGTATTTCAAATTAGAAAGAAAAAAGACAGGAATAATCTGTTCCCAAAAAGTCAGCCAACGATTGCCGTCCTTTTTCACGATATGAATATCTTTGTAATCGGGGAAGAGCTCCTTGTACTCGTCGATATTTGCCAAAACCGCGTCCATTTTCGCGACCGGCACCGCGACGACCATTTCCCCTCTTACCCCGACGTAAGATTTGCTGCCCGGAGTGTTGTAACATTCCATTTTCACTTCCGCTCCGGCTAACTTTGCGGTCAAACCATCTACAGGGGTGGCAGAAGCTGAGGCCGAGGAAGGCACTGATGCCACGGCACGAGTCGCTTCGTCCGATTTTGCTACCCACCGCTTTCCGATGGCAATCAAACGATCGGTGTAGGGACTCTTTACCCCTTCAAGCAACGCGTCAAATCGGCTATCCGGTAAGGTGGCCGGTTCTCCGGCAGCTCTCGCGTTATGGGATCCACCGGAACTAAGAAAACAAAAAATCAAAACGACTAAGACACGATGCATGGAATTCCCTCCTCCGATGAGAGGATGATAGCACGATTCGAGGATGGTGAAACGCACTTGACCTATCATCAAAGTGAACTCGTCTTCCCGCTAGCGTGTCGCTAATAGGGTAAAACTTGGTCCTCCCGGAGAATTTGTCTCTTCGGGACCGACGGTGACTTTCGTATAACCAAAATGGGCCAAAGCACCCAGGATGTCCGAGCGACTTAACCAAGCACTTTGTAGCGCGGTACCGCCCCAGAAAGTTCGCGTGCTTAATGCCTTGCCGTAATTCTGCCGGTGCAACCGATGCGGAAAACCGGCGTGCTGATGAGAAACGCCTTCCGCATCGAAGTGACGGAAGGTGGGTCCCTGCATGATTTTAGGATCGAAGTAATGAGTCCAAAGCAATAATCGGTCTGAAGCGCGGGAGAGCAGTTCAATCAACTCAACCGGATTTTCCATATGATAAAGGATGCCGGAGGCCAGGGCGAAATCAAACTTGGCCCGCGATTCCCGCAAATAGGTAAGGCAATCGCCACAGAGAAAATGCGCGGGGGTCAGCTCGAGCAGTTCTTTGACCACCAGACATTTTAAAAAGGCCCGGGTATTTGATTCGATCGCTGTAATCGATTGAGCTCCCGCTTGGGCAAGGAGATAGGTATGACTGGCCTCCAACGGTCCCAACTCCAGCACGGTTTTCCCGGCCAAACTTCCCACCTCCGCCAAGCCCCAGCGAATGCCCGGATGTTCGGTGAGCTTCATTTTTCCTGCCCGCAAATGTGAAAAAGGCTCAGGAAGAATGGAGGCCCAATCCCCTTTGAAAATATCTACCGCGACCTGGGCACTCGGGGCTACATTTCGCTGCAAGCCCAGAGCATTGGCCGACTTCGGAGTTAGCCGATAGAAGGTATTCACGGCCTTTTGCCGTAAGCTGTCCCATCGAGACCATCGAGAAAGGGTATCGCCAAGTAAACGCTCAAGTGCCATGCCGGTGAAACTAGCCTTCACGCCAAACCGTAGTCAATGCCGGTGACGTAGACATCACTCAGTCGAAAATGGTATATTTCGCCGCAGTGCGCGTTCTTCTTCTCACACCTCCCATGACTCAAATTAATACGCCCTATCCCGCGACGGCGTATCTCACCGGTTTTCTGCGAGAACGTGGAATCGATGCGGTCCAAGCGGATCCGGCGATTGCTCTGGTGCTGAAATTATTTAGCCGATCCGGCTTAGAAGCCATGGGACAGAGGTTGGCCTCCCGCTTCGGTGAGAACTCTGCGCCTCCGCCTTCGGTGAAGAGCTTCCAACATCAACTCCCCCAGTACCTTCGCACCGTCGAGCCCGCGATCCGATTTCTCCAAGGACGAGATCCCATGTTGGCCTATCGGATTTGCCACGAAAATTTTCTTCCCACCGGCCCACGATTCCAAGCGCTATCGCAGCTGGATGCACAATTCGGAGAAGCCGAGGGAAATGGCTTAGCCTGGGCTTTCGGTTTTCTGGGATTGCAAGATCGGGCCCAGCACTTAGCTAGCCTTTACATCGACGATATCGCCGATGCGATCCGAGAGGGAATCGACGAACGGTTTGAGTTATCGCGTTACGCCGAAAAACTTGCCTTGGCGGCATCTAGTTTTGAGCCTTTACAACGCTCCTTACAGGCGGCACCCACGTTGGTGGATCATTACCTCGATGAAATCACCCGCGAGTTAATCAAGACTCATCAACCAACGGTCGTGGGCCTAACTGTGCCGTTTCCCGGAAACGTCTATGGCGCATTTCGAATCGCACGAGTGATCAAATCCGAATGGCCGGAAATCAAGATCGTTCTGGGCGGTGGGTATGTAAACACCGAATTGCGTGACCTGCGGGATCCCCGAGTCTTTGACTATATCGACTATCTCACTTTAGACGACGGTGAACGGCCGTTACTTTGCATTTTAGAGCAGCTTTCAGGCCAGCGAAAACCCGAACAGTTATTGCGAACTCAGAGGCGTGAGCAGGGAAACCTGGTTTGGATCAATGATCCCACGGTGCACGACATTCCCTTCCGGGACTGCGGTACGCCAACCTATGACGGACTGCCACTGAATCATTACCTCTCTCTTTGCGAATTGCTCAATCCCATGCATCGACTCTGGTCTGACGGCCGATGGAACAAACTCACTTTGGCCCACGGCTGCTATTGGAAAAAATGCAGTTTCTGTGACGTTTCACTCGATTATATTGGACGCTATGAAGATTTAGATGCCGCTCGGATTGTGGACCGCATGGAAAAACTCATCGCGGAGACAGGTCAAAGTGGTTTTCATTTTGTCGACGAAGCCGCCCCACCCAAAACGCTTGCCGCCCTGGCCAAGGAAATCCTGAAGCGCGGTTTAACCGTAACTTGGTGGGGAAATATTCGTTTTGAAAAAACCTTCTCGCCGGAGCTAACCTCGCTACTGGCTGCCTCCGGCTGCATCGCGGTCAGCGGTGGCCTGGAAGTGGCCTCAGATCGTTTACTAAAGCTCATGGAAAAAGGCGTTACCGTGGAACAGGTAGCTCGAGTGACTCACGCTTTTACTCAGGCCGGAATTATGGTTCACGCCTATCTTATGTTTGGGTTCCCCACTCAGACTTTAGCCGAAACCATCGATTCCTTAGAAAGAGTTCGCCAGTTATTTGAAGCGGGTTGTTTGCAATCCGCCTTCTGGCATCGCTTTGCTTGTACCATCCACAGCCCGGTCGGACGCCATCCCGAGCGCTATGGCATCACGCTTTTGCCGTTGGAATCCACCTTCGCCCAAAATGATATCGGCTTCGAGGATCCCAGTGGCGTCGATCATGATTCACTTCACCCCGGGCTTAAGAAAGCTCTGTATAACTACATGCACGGCATGGGACTGGAAGAGGACGTACGAACCTGGTTTGACTTTCCCGTTCCCAAAGCCAAGGTACCTCGGGGTCTGGTGCGCAAAGCACTTTCCCTACCGTCGGCAAAAGCAGGAAAATTTCGCTAGCCTTCCCCCCGACGTCACTCTTTCCGTTGACTCGGACAGAATCCCGGACGAGCGCTATTAGAGGGAAACTGACGACAGATAGAAGGGCGACGATCATAGACCACACAACGCCGATTTCCGTCCAGAAAAACACAATCATGACCGTTTTTCTGCTCGAGGCGAAACAATCGTGTCCGGTCTTGATACGAGCGAATGATCCCCTGCCGAATCAATCGTTGGGCGATGCGTTTGAGTGGCCCATTCACTTCGTCCGCTTTGAGATACCCCAGATGATAGAGCTCTTCGGCAGTCACCAGTACGGGCAAGGTACAACATCCGGCCTGACATCCCTGACAGAGAGAAGGTTGATAACGAACCCAAGTCTTCGGACGAAGAATATCCACTTTTTTCATCGCGCCCTACTATAGGATGGTTCCAAACCCCGGTGCAATCATTTCGGCCGATAAGGGCAATACCCGGGTTTCGGTCCGATTTTGGGAAATTGGCGACAAATTTCAGGGCGAGTCGCATACACTGTGCAACGGCGCTTTTCGTCTAGAAATAGGCAATCGCGATTGCGTTTTTGCCGCAAGACAAACACCACCGCTTCAGGGCGGGAGGGCCGTAATATTCCTCGCCTATTCAACCGTCGGACCGCTGCCCGCAAATTTTCGCTGGCCTCTTCTTCATCGAGGAGTCCCAGACGGATCAGATCGGGCACACTCACCTCAACGGCCATCCCATGACAGCAGCTGGCCCAACAGCTGCGACAGAGATCTTTTTTAAAGCGAACCCAGGTTCGCGGCTGGTTGGGATCGGCAGATTTCATAGTGTCTCTTTACGATATTGCGATTTCTTCTATATAAGTACGGCATGCCTATAAAAATGGAAACGTTATTCCCTACTCAAATCGGACGAGGAATGCTAACCGGGGCCTCCGCCTTAAATCGCCGGTTACTCAGAGAAATTAAAACTTTCTCTGCCCAAGACACCATGGGGCAGTCATGGTCGAAACAGAATTACCGCGGGGGCTATACCTCCTATGGCTCGCTAAGTGATATGCACCGGCGTTCCCCGGTATTTTCTCAGTTTGCCGATCTACTGCAACCCGAAGCCGAAGCCTTCGCCAAGGCCCAAGGGTGGGATTTGCGCGGCTTTCAATTGGAGATGACGGCCTGTTGGATGAATGTGATGCCCAAGCACACCTACCACACCCTGCACTTACACCCACATTCCGCAATCAGCGGGGCTTATTACGTCGCGACCCCGAAAGGCAGTGTTTCGCTGAAATTGGAAGACCCGCGGATGGCGTTTTATATGAATGCACCAGTACGCAGTCGTTCCACCAAAACGGGAGGACTGTATCACGAAATCCATCCCCGTCCGGGGAGCTATGTCTTCTTTGAGAGCTGGTTGCGACATGAGGTCCCCCCCAATCAATCGGCGGTGCCGCGAGTCAGCCTCAGTTTTAACTATTCCTTAGAACCCAGAGAAGATTAATTTCTGCGATGCGCCATTCCGGGAGCTTAGGCATAGACCCGATGGCGGTCCGGATAATCCGGAAGGCTCACCAAACTTAGCCAATTTTCTTCAATGGATCGAATGGTGAGATCAAAGCGATCCAAATCTGAAGGCTTGGTATAAAAACAATTGGCGTGCAATTGGTAGGAACGGTGGATGTCCTCGTGGGCATTTGACGTACTGAAAATGATCGTCGGGATGCAACAAAGATCAGCGGATTCTTTGATTTCCCGCAGCACCTCTCTCCCATCTTTTCGCGGCAAATTCAGGTCCAAGAGAATCAAATCAGGGCGGACAGCCTTTGCGTAACTCCCCCGTCGATGAAGAAAATCCATTGCGGTTTCCCCGTCGCTCACGAAATGCAATTCGATTTTGGCCCGGGTGGCCTTAAAAAGCTCTGCGATTAATCGGGCGTCTGCGGGATTGTCTTCAACCGACAAAATGATAATCGGCCTTTTCGTCTGTCCCTGAGAGTTCATAGTTTATTTCTTATTTTGGATAAAGTTCGCCTTTTGAGCGCGGCCAACTCTAGAACAAGCCCAACCACGTAACGAAATGCTAATCTCTACTGAGGAGGCAGGCAAGTTCAACCTTGGCCTGCTTCATTTCATTCTTTCAAACCCTCCAGCAATGCTACTCGATGTCATTGCTCGAAATGATTTGGCGTCTAGTTTGCAGGGATCTACAGAAGGAGGCCAGATCATGCCAATTCAACATTTTAGCCCATCTCGACATTTTCGTGAGCAACGCCTGCAAAAGATCAAAGAGATCATGGAACGACGCCATACTCAGGTAGATCACGATGAGGAATCTTCGCCCGCCTGGGATGACAATGAGCTTTCGGGTGACACCGAAAATCCGGAAGTCTTTGCCCACGACGGACGACTTAACCAAGACTTGCCCCGGCGAATTCCTATCGGTATTGGGGAGCGCCCCTTTGGTGAACCGATAGTTTCGCTGGAAAGTCATGAATTGATTCCGGCGGAAACGCCTAAGCGGGTGGCTTAATCGGAGTCATCCTTCACTCTGATTTTTTTTCTTGGTCGCCCCCTACCTTGACGCGCCACTGTTTCTACGATGTCATGTTTGATATTGCCTAACCAACCCATTGCCTTTGAGTAAATATTCACTGAGGAGACCCTCGAGATGAACTATTCTATCAATGAAGTGCCAGGGCGCCTCCGGGTGACGACTCCTATGATGCTAGGCAACCCATTGCGAGCCGCGGCCGTTCAAGTCTATTTGAAAGCACTGAACGGGATTCTTTCCGCAGAAACGAATCTCAGCGCGGGGAGTATCGAGATCAGGTACGACGCTCAAATCGTCCGTTCCGAACAAATTATCCAAATCTTGACCGACCGAGGTTATCTTTCTCCTATCCGCCTAGACCAAGATGCCCAACTCCTCAGCCGCAAAATCTCCATCACCAAAGATAAAGGCCGAACGATCGTAACCCACATCATGACCGCCGTGATCCCCTAGGCGGTCGAAGTCCTGAAAAGGATGAGGCCCAGCAAGAGATTAGCTTTTGACCGATTTGCGTCGGTGAAGAGCCGATTTACGGCGCTTTCTGGCTCGAGGGTGGGGTAGCTCCTGCCTATCCCGACTGTGCATTAAATTTGCATCTGTGCAATGTCGGTTGAGAGAGGAATTGCAAATCCGAGGACATCATGACCACTACTGAGAACGTAAAACGTTTCGCCCTAGTTGCCGCCACCACTGGGTTATTGATCTTTGCCGCGTGCAGCAAAAATGATTCCGCATCCATTGAAGTCTCAAGCCCCATGCCTCCTATCGCCATGTCGCCTCAACCCAATGTCCCGGCAATGCCCTTGGCCATTCCTATTTTGCGCGGGCAAAGCTTAGCTACCGCACCAGGAGAATCACATCGGATGGAGCGAGTGGCTCGCCCTATGCCACAAGCCTCGCCGACTCGGAATCGATAGGCGGTGAAATCCGTTTTTTTCAAATCGCATCTCGTGCGACCATCTTAGTTTGGTGAAGACGGGAGTGTCAGGCCGGGCATCTGCCCGGCCTTGGATTACGAATTTAGGTTTGAGCAATGAGGGCACGCACCGCGACCGAAGCACAGACCATCCCGAAGGTCCCAGTCACAAATCCGGCATTGCCCATGATGACGTTTCGTCGGTCACAGGTGAAATACGGATTGTCTCCATTCGGACAAACGCAGCGAAACCCCTTGCCTCCGTCGTAGTGCAGCTCTATCGGATCAGTGTAAGGCTCCGCGGAATACACTGCTGGAATGCCCCAAGGAACGCCCTCCTCCGGAGTAAACCCATACTTGAGCCTTAAGATCTTTCTCAATTCGCGAGCCAAGGGATCGACTTCGGTGAAGGCAAGATCCGTCACTTTGACTTGAGTCGGATCTAATCGCCCCCCCGATCCCGTGGAACAAACCACCGGGACGTTCTCTGTCCGGCAATAGGTCAGCAATTGGCATTTGGCCGTCACACTATCAATCGCATCGATGACATGATCGGGACGAACCGAAAAAACCTCCGCCTGGCTTTCCTGATTAAAAAATTTCGCTAAGGCCCGGATCTCCACTCGCGGATTAATCTGGCGTAGCCGTTCGGCCATGACATCGGTCTTTTGTTTGCCGACCACCCCGGCCAGCGCATGAATCTGACGATTGGCATTGGTGACACATATCTCGTCGAAATCAACCAAAGTCACTTTGCCGACGCCAGACCGGACCACCGCTTCGGCGGCCCACGAACCCACCCCGCCTATGCCGATGACCATCACATGGGCATCCATCAAGCGCTTCATCTTGGCGTCGCCAACCAAGCGTCCCATCCGGTCAAAACGGCGGTGAAGCTTATAATTTTCAAGTTCCTGCTCCGTCATGGGCAGAACTGGGGAGCCTTGTGGTGTTTGTTCCTGATTCATAGCTTAATTCCAAACAATGCTTTTAAGTTGGCCGCACTCTGGGACAGGATTTCCTCGACCGTTGCACCCCGTATCTGAGCCACGGCAGCCGCGATTCGAGGTAATTGAGCCGGTTCATTTCGCTGGCCTATAGCCCATTGCGGCGACTGATCCGGTGCATCAGTCTCTATCACTATCCTTTCGAGTGGCCAGCATTCTAGGGCTTTTTTTAAATTTTGAAAACCCTCTCGTGTTACCCCCCCCTCCCACCGACAAGGTCAACCCCAAGGCAAGGTAGGCATCTCCCGCAGCGCGCGAGCCTGAAAAAGAATGGACGATTCCTCCCTGCGGGAAAGGGCCATGGCGATCCAAAATTTGCAAAGCCTCGGGATGGGATCTCACTAAGTGAAGGACCATCGGTTTCCCGGTCGACCGAGCGAGTTCGAGCTGACGTTCAAAAGCGGCTTGCTGGCGCAAGCGGGATGCCGTCTCCCCGTGTTTCACCCCAAAATCCAGTCCCAATTCCCCGATTCCCTTCGCCTCCGGCAAAATCGAAGCGAGTTTCTCCAACGCGATTTCGATTTCCGCCTCGCTATGACTCGCTACCCACCAGGGATGTAGCCCATACACCGGAACGAATGCTTCCCCTAACTGGCCATAAAGCTCTGCCTGGCGAGTCCAATCCTCAGGGTCAACTCCCCCTTGGATCCAGGCCTCGACCCCCGACTGCCGAGCCCGCTCTAAAACTTGGGGCAAATCCGCGGAAAACTCCGGAGCCGCTAAATGACAATGGGCATCTATCCAAGCACTCATCCTGCTATCTTGATCGATGCTTACTTGCTTTGCACTCTAAGTTTCCGTACATTGCTCCCGATTTCACATGGCAACCCCAATCCTTTTGACCACCCTCAACGCGACCTACCAGCACTGCGCCTTTGGTCTGCGCTACCTTTATGCGAATATGGCCGAGCTTCAGGCAGAGACAGCGATCGAAGAATTCACCCGGGATCAAAACCCCCAAGACATCGCCGAAAAATTACTGGCTCATCACCCAAAGCTCATCGGTTTCGGGGTCTATATTTGGAATACCCGGGAAACCCGAAACGTAATCGCCTGTCTCAAACGGATAAAACCGGAACTGGTCATTGTGTTAGGCGGCCCAGAAGTGAGTTATGAAGCGGAAAACCAATCCATCTGCCAGCTCGCTGACTTTATCTTTGCCGGGGAATCTGATTTCCTTTTTCCCCAATTTTGCCGGGAATATCTCCGCGAGGGAAAACTTCCCTCGGGCAAAATGATTTCTGGCCCCCTACCTGAAATCAAGCAAATTGCTCTGCCCTACGCTTTTTATAGCGATGAGGATCTTCGCCACCGAGTCCTATACGTCGAGGCCTCGCGAGGGTGTCCCTATCAATGTGAGTTCTGTTTATCCTCGTTGGATAAAGCGGTAAGAAGTTTTGATCTCGATCGATTTCTCGGGGCCATGGAAGTGCTGATTACTCGTGGAGCCCGGCAATTTAAGTTCGTGGATCGCACCTTTAACCTCAGCGTAGCAACCAGCACCCGTATTTTGAGTTTCTTCCTGGAACGTATTCACCACGGACTCTTTCTTCACTTCGAAATGGTGCCCGATCGCTTGCCTGCGGAGCTGAGAAGCTTAATCCGGCAATTTCCTCCCGGCTCTTTGCAATTTGAAATCGGTATCCAAACCTGGACTCCTGACGTGGCAAAGCTGGTTAGCCGACGACTCGACTATCCAAAGATTCGAGAGAATTTTGCCTTTCTGAATGAAACCGGCGTTCATCTGCACGCCGATTTAATCGTGGGTCTTCCCGGCGAAACTCTGCAGACTTTCGCCGCGGGCTTCGACCAGGTGACGGCACTTGGCCCTCACGAAGTTCAAGTGGGAATCTTGAAACGCCTCAAAGGTACCCCTATCATCCGACACGATGCTGCTTGGGGAATGGTCTACGCCGACGAGCCTCCCTTCCAAATCTTGCAAACCCGGACCTTGGATTTTGTCACTCTGCAGAGCCTTAATCGATTTTCAAAGTTCTGGGATCTCTACGCCAATCGGGGGAACTTTCCTCATTTCATGCGACTTTTGCGCGAGTTATCGCTACAGCATCATCCGCCGTCCCTGTTTGCCGAGTTTTACGCCTTTTCCGAATTTCTCTCCCGAAGGCATCTTCAACGCCATAGCCTGGCTTTACTAAGTTTAGTCGAATCGGCGTGGGTTTACCTTACCCAGGAACGAAAACTAGATCCTGTCCGAGCTCGGGAGATTCTCATCCAGGATTACACCGGCTCAGTGAAACGAGATATCCCTCGTTTCTTGCGGGCGGAGACCAGCGAGCTGCCCTTGGTTTCTACTAAACGCCTAGCCAATAATGCGACTCCTCGCCGTCAAAATCGACATTTGTCTCAGGGGGAAGCTCAAGGTTCGGCATCATGAAAGGATTGCCATGCCCACCATAGCCTGTTCCCATTTGGTGATTGCCACCGACAACGTACCCCGAATGATGCATTTCTTCTCAGTCGCCTTTCAGCTTACCGCTTATTTTGAAAACGACCAATTTGGAGAGTTTGTTTTACCTAGCCGATTCCGGATCGCATTTTTCAAACCGGTGGGGAAGGCCGCCTTGCACTTTCGGGCGGACTCCAGTCGCGAAAATGCTTCTTATGGAATCACCGTCACCAACGTGGATGAAATGTATCAAGCCCTCAATTCCCGACTTGACGAATTAGGCATTAAATTCAGCGGGCCGCCCAAGGAGCATCCCTGGGGCGAAAAAAGTTTCCTCCTCATCGATCCCGATGGGAATCGCTGGGAAATCACTCAAACCCCCAGCACCGACGGTATGCTGGTTAATCGGTAAACCCTTCAATTCTCCCAAACCAGACAGTGCACACTTTCCAGTAACGCACGCAACGACACCGGTTTCAAAAGAAAGACATCCCAGCCGAAATCGTCCTTTCGAACCCGGGGCTCTACCGAACTCATTAAAATGATCGGCATCTGGCAAAAACCAGGGATTTTTCTAATACGTTGGACCAATTCCAAGCCACTGATCAAAGGCATCATGACGTCGGTAATCACCAGATCAGGATGGAACTCCAGCAAAGCATCCAAGGCTCCCCAGCCATTGTTTGCAGTTTCCACCCCGTAACCCTCGGCTCGAAGCAGACACTCCATCGTGACACTGATTTCCACATCATCATCTACGATCAAGATCTTCTTCATCGGCCTATCCCTTGAAGTTGTCTCTAGTAGCTGAAGCTAGCCTGCGCGGCAATGTCACCGACATGTAAACCACTATCGGTAATTTGCAGCTGGCGAATCGTGGAGTCGTAGACCGACTCTCTTACCTTTAGAATTGAAATCATTCGACGCAGTTTCGAAGAGGCAGCCTCGTAGCTCAGAAAAACTACGTTTTCAATCACCGCCGCGAGATCTTTGACCAGCATCGACATTTCATTCCGGAAGAAATCGGTTTCCTCCGAAAAAACTGCCGTGACTCCGCGACCCCGCAACTCATTGGTCAAAGCGGAAAGAAATGCCCCAATCCGATCCGGATAGACGGTGGCACTCTTGAACCCTTGCAGCCCATCGATAAATACGCGTCGAGCCTTGGTTTTGGAAATGGCGTCGAGCAGGCGCTGAGCCAAACCGTCGAGCAAATGCTCCAAGGGGGGCTGCCAAATAATATCGAGGAGACCTTGGTCGCGGAAATGCTCGACCCGCAATCCGACTCGACCGGCCTTGTCTACCAGTCGAGCGGGAGGCTCATAGAAACCAAAATAGATCCCTTTTTCATTTTGATTGGCACCCGCACAGAGAAAGCTTAGCCCCACTAGCGTTTTTCCGGTCCCTGGAGCCCCCCAAATCGTCGTCATCGAACCCGATAACACTCCCCCATCCAACATCCGATCGAGTTCACCGATACCGAATTTTTGCCGCACTCGGTTTTCCGATTCGATCTCAATCGGATTGGCGAATAAAACCTCGGTGCGAGGAAAAACCGATAAACCGCAGAGGGAAATATCGAACGTATGCTTCCCGCGCAGAAAATTACTCCCCCGAAGTTTTCTCACTTGCAATTCACGCAAAGCGCGAGGACCAATCTGCAAGTCGGTGAGCTCAATCAACCCATCGACCATCGTCTGGC
>Ga0206903_10014_pt1 | contig 13863 bp, 15 predicted proteins | sample Alteio_BWOrgHeat_45_FD_152959 | JGI IMG/M metagenome (GOLD analysis project Ga0206903, IMG submission 152959) | Enriched cells from forest soil in Barre Woods Harvard Forest LTER site, Petersham, Massachusetts, United States -... | ecosystem: Environmental > Terrestrial > Soil > Temperate forest >... | reverse complement strand
TGCCGGAATGACTCCGAAGCAATTGGAAAGTCTTCTACGAGGGATGCAAAGCGCAGCTCGAGCTAAAGGGTCTTCTGTCGAGTTCGTTTGCCGTCCAGTTAAAACGCAGGTTTTCCAAAAGGACCCGGTAGGGTCTTCCTTCGAAGTTCGAGTTCAATATTCGTTTGAGATCCCGGATATCCTCAAACGATTGGATGTCTGGAGTCGTGAAAGACTTCGAGCCGCTAAAGAGTTGGGAGACCCTTTTTATACGTTCGATCGAATGATATCTCCGGACAATCCAGTAGAACTGCATATCAGAGTGACCCCGCATGACCGGGGTAGCCCGGAATATATTTACCGGAAGCGACCCCCGTGGCCTACGCCCTCCTTGATTGGGCCGTATGAGCTGGAAGGAGAGTCGATGATTAAATCAGCGGTGGAGTTCGGGCAAGAAGCCTGGGGCTGGTCGCCGGCAGCCGTTTCCGCCGCACGATACTACCTTTCAGGGAAATACTCGCTGAAGGAAGCTTCCGCCCGTATGGCGTCAACGGCTACAGATATGATTGGTCAATCCATGCTTAACCCGGCCAGCATGTTTATGCTTCGGGCGGATCCTGAACAGACTCCTGAAAAAGAAGTCATTCATCAACTCTTGGAAAGAAAAATTACTCGTGAACACGCCGCCCGACGGATATCTCCTGAACAATTTCAAAGGATATCCGCGGCTCAATTGGTGGCCACTGGCCTTGGAATGAAGCAAGGTCTTGCTCCCATCGGCTGGTTTGGGATTATGGTACATCTCACCAACATGATGACCGTGAACGACGCTGTTGATTTCTTGAAAACCGCGCATCCTACGGCGCTTTCGGGAATTGTCGACGATGAAGAATTTAAAGAAATGTTTAAGGAGGCGGATGATTATTTTGAAGGCCGCCAGCCTAAAAAGCCCTCAGTGGCCACGACATCGACCTCCTACGATGTTCGGCTTCCCTATGAAATCGCCGAGGACTTTCATCTGCCTCACGCCATCGTCATTGACCGGTCTCGTTCCTTAGCGCCGGAAGAGCTTATCACTATAGCGAAAGCAGAGTACCCCGTACTCCTACGCTTTGATTTCGTCGTCGAGACAAATGCAGTCGACCAGCTCAAGGATCGTCCTTTAGACCCTCACTATCCGGCCCAGCTGCGCTACATTGGATCCGTTGCGACACGCCACTTGGAGAGTGTTCCCTTGCCGAAGTCGTCAAAGCTGGAGAAGTATTTTTCTAACGATGCGCCGAAGCCAAAGGGTAATATTATCGGGAAAAAAGTGACGCCAGTCGAAGAAGAAGCATGGCGGAGAAAAATCGCTGAGGAGAGCGATGAAGTTCGAGCCGCAAATCCTGAGATCGTGGAATTGGTAGAGAAACGTGCCGCCCGTCTGTTAGAACGGGAACCTGAACTGACGAAAATGCTGAAACAAAAACATATACCTGATGAATCTATCGATGTCGTGATGAACGCACTCCAGGATCCTGCCCGTACCTTTCAATGGTTTGATGCCATCTTCGAAGCGCCGGAAAAATACATACTTGGCACCGAAAGCGCGCTGTCCGCTAATCTGATTCGATATCTCCAGGATCAGGAAGCGGAATTGGGCTACGACGATTTGATTGACGAGTACATTCTCCATGAAACCATGGAGCGAACGAAGCTTGATCATGCGAAGATTATTATTTTGACACGCGAATTCTTCGAACGTGACCGTGAGAACCCATTAGGTGAGGCATTAAGGGGTTGGTCCGACGCGAGGTATTTTTCGGATTATAAGCCCCGAATATCGGGGAAAGCGATGGCGGCACTCGTTCGACAAATACGGATGGATGTAGACCAAATCCATGCACAGCTTGATGCCGCCCCGACTTGGGTTGAAAAGGCCCAAATATGGTTAAGGTATGATGGCATCGTTCTTGCGAATAATGAATTAAATGCGCAAGGATTTGAAAAGTTATTGATGGGCCGCCTGGAGGAGAAATTTGATCGTTTTGGAGATACTGGTTATCCCGACAATAGCGTTCTATTTGTTGCGCGAGCGATGATTGAATTGGACCGCCAGCGAACCCAGCGTTTTTTTAAAACCCTTCTGAGTAACTCAAACGCGGACACGCGCCTGGCTGCGGCGGACATCCTGGAGGCGGAACTTGAGTGGGAACCTCGCAAGCCGGCAGACGAGTCCATGATGCTCATGGCCCTGCAAGAATGGGACGAATTAGCCGCTTATGGAAAGGACCACCCCACAGAGGTTATTGCGGCTTGTCGAATTGCCTTATTGGGTTCAGGGTACGATAAGACATCGGGCGATGCCCGCTTTGTGTTTGAGGCGGCTGCCGTGATCCTCGGAAAATTGGCCCAGCCTTCAGAATCCGTCCTTGCTGAGGGTCTGCATGCTGTTATGAGTCACTTTAGCGACCCGCACACACTTGGGTATGAATTCGTTGCTGGTGTCGGGTGGGATTCCCGGCTTTCGGTTGTGGAAGCCCTGAGACAGATTCCTCATCCAAGCGAGAAGACAATAACAGCGCTTGATCAGTCCGTGGCGCAAGCACTGGCCGATAATGATGATTTTTTCGCGACGGAGGCTGGGCGGACACTAGAGAATTTGAGGGAGGCTCACCGTAAAAACAAAAATCAAGATCCTTCAGACAGCAGCAAGACTGGCTCTATCGAGCCGGCACCGCACACCCTAAGTGCGGCGGCTCGTAACGACAACGGCGTCTTTGAAACGAAAATCGATGACCAAGGTAATCCGCTCGCTACTGCGCCGGAATCGCGAAAATTACAAAGAATAAGAAGGTTTATAGAGCTACTCGGTGTTGAAGACGTGCAATTAACTCGAATCCAGGAAAGAGTGCTCATGTTCATCCGCGAAAATAACCCAACCACGGCATATGAGATTGGAAGGCAATTCGGCTTTAGTACAAATATAGGAGAGAGAATCGTTTACGGCATTTTAAAGCAATATAAGGAAATGATTAAAAGGCTTCGCTCTTCCATTAATCCAGTCGATAGAGAGCTCGCTCGCCGCGCCGCGTGAAACGCTCTATGTCAAAATTTCTCGCTCAAATTGTCGCTTTTCTCTTGATTTTCTGCTTGGTCGTGGATCTTGCGATGGCGGCCAATTTTGCATCGGAAGTTCGCATCGCCGGTATCCAGAGTCACCTGATCTTGGACGATTTCGCCACGCAGGCGTTTGCTCTGACAATTATGGCTGATCCGCACGAGAAACCACGTATTCCCATCGCAAGAGGGGTTGAAGCCCTTTATGCCTCACTTCACAGGACAATAGGAGGTCCAAACGATGAGGTAGTTCCGGCTGTTGTTGGGGTCGTAAAAAACGACGTTAAGGGCAAGCCCATGGGATATGCAACGGCGTCTGTGGTGGGCGAAAACGCAAAATATTGGTTTATTTTGACGAATTGGCATGTCATCAACGGCGGATCGAGCTTCAGTGTATTTTTCCCTAACGAAGATTCAACCAAAGAGAGTCAAATACAAAATTCGAATTACATGAACGCCTCGGTAACCGCTATGGATGAGGATGAAGATCTGGCCGTTCTCAGATTTCGGAAAGCGAGTGTGCCGTCAGGTTATTCACTGAAGAAGCTCATACTTGCTGTATGCAACAAAGCAAATTACGTAGCCGAAAATGAGCCTGTGGTTATTTGGACATTAAACTATGCTCAGTGTAAGCCCGATCAGATGTTTGCGGCCTCACGAGTGCAATTGCCTTCGGTCAGAACTCGTACCGTGGTCAAACACCCCGTCTGGCCTGGGTCGAGTGGCTCCCCCATTACGAATTCGAACGGCTATCTCGTGGGTCTCCTAAAGCAGGGAAATATCAAAAACGGTACAGTAAGACTTGCTTCCCTGCCCTCCATCTATCAGTTTCTGGTAGCGGCTGGTGTGCCGGGGGTCCGGGTGGAGGGAAGTCAATGGCGGAAACTGGTCAATGTAGGTGTAGTTAATTGGGAGGCGCTCAGAATTCAGTTCGTTGATTCTATCAGCGAAGAATCCATTCCATTTTCTACGGATTTGATCAGCTCACCGCAGAACCCCTCTCGTCCCGCCGCGCCTAAGCCGGAGAGGATATTCTCCAAAGCCGTACACAGAGCGGCCTGATCCACTCGACGTTTTCGTCCGTCAGGTGTAAGCCTTTCGGGGATTATTTCGGATGTACTTCCGTAGTTTGTCCAATTCCACCTCGTTGCGGATTATGCGGTCATTGTAATTGCGCTGCCAGACTTTCTGCTCCGGTGTTCCTCGTATCTCATTAATTCGTCTGGTTGTCGTGGCTTTGAATTGGGCGATCAGGGATCCTAATGTTCTGGGCTGCCGATTTAACTGGTTGGCGGGCGCACAGCGGTGCGCCCCTACAGTTCTTTGGTCCCGATGGATCTCCATGTCTATGAACAGGATGGCGTGGAAATGGTCTGGCATGATTATGTATTCATCGATATAAACACCCGGCCTCACCGATGGGGTCCGCAGCCATTCTTCCTGAACAATCTGCCCCGCATCAAATAATTCAACAACGTTGTTGACAATCCTGCCAAACAGCTGCTGCTGGTCAACCGCAACAAGGGATATGAAATAGGCACAAGATTGCCCATAGTCGAAAGACGGCATTCGGATGGACAACCGATAAGGGTAAATGGGATCCATTAGAAATGTAGGGGCGCACCGCTGTGCGCCCGCCATAAATTAGAGGTAAAACAGGCAGGAAATATTCATTTATTTTTGCTCTGTCCCTGATAGCATCTCGCTGTTCGGGGTAGGCACAGGAGCCACGGGACTCCCCGGCAGGGGCGTCGCCAATATCGCATCGGCCATCTGCTTAAAGAATTCGGCGAAATCCTGTTGAGTACAAAGAATTTCGGACCCCACGTTAAAGACCCATTTCCCCTTTCGAAAGGCAACATCCCAGTAGCCTGAACCCTTGATTGTCGTGTTGGTCATTAAGCCCGGCCATACAAAACCCATGGGGTCTAAGCTTGGTCGGCCCATCTTCTTCCCAGGCGCTTTGGCATGTTTTAAAAGATTAGATACCTGTCTTCGTGTGTCTTTGACCGACAAACCATCTACGATCTTCTTTGCCATTTGATCCCTGACATCGCCTGCCGGTAATAGAAGAAGCTGCTCCGCGTGACCCACGGTAATTATGAGACGTCTCATATTTTGCTTTATCTCTTCAGAGAGATCTAAAAAGCGAAGCGATCTTGAAATCTCACTTTGTGATTTTCCAATTACTTTGCCGATTTGCTCCTGAGTCCAGTGGTCGTCTTTCAAGTCCAGCATCGTCTGGATGCCTTCGGCCTCTTCGATGGGGTTCAGGTCCTCGCGTTGAAGGTTTTCGATCAAACCCTTGGCCGCGGATTCGGCTTCGCTGACCGTTTCGATAACCTTGGCCTCGATTTCGGTCCAGCCGAGGAGTTGGGCAGCCCGAAGGCGACGTTCGCCTGAGACTAATTCGTACTGTATCGGCATTTCTGCGTGTGTGGGTGACGGCGTAACTCCATTCTCCAGCTGTGACGCCGATACGCCGGTACGCCCGAACGCCGTTACGATCCGTACAGTGATGGCTTGTATCAATCCTTCCTCGCGCATAGAATCGGCGAGGCTGCGGATGGACTCCTCGTCGAAATCCTTGCGCGCTTGGTGAGCTGACGGTTTGATCTGACTGATAGGAAGGTGTTGCAGTACGGCGGCGTCTTTTGGCGTTTCCATAGGTAGGCCTCCTGGAGCGGCTTAAATGACGGTTAATTTTTTACCAAATTCCAGGCTTGCCGCCAATGGGCCGATGGGCCAATTTATGGCTAGGCGTGAATGGTGAGTTTGGCGAGGACTTCGTGGGCGAGTTCGATGGCGTCCCGGCCATGCTGGCCGGAAACAAGCGGTGTTTTCCCCTCCCGGACGCATTCCAGAAAGTGCTCCTGCTCTATGTCTAGAGGGTCCATCTTTGGCAGGCGAGGTTTGAGGATCTGAATGTCGGCGAGACTCTTCACAACATCCCTCTTCTTCTTATAAATCTGCAGTTCAGGCGCCGCAGATACGCGATGCGGATAGATCCGCGATGCAACCGCCCGCGAAATGGAGCCGTACCTTGGCGATGTCTTCATGGTTCGAGAGAACTTTCGCTCCAAAGGCTTCCACGCGCGTGACATTCTCCCCCACTAGGAAAAGAACAATATCAAGATCATGAATCATGAGGTCTAAAATCACTCCCACCTCGGCGACGCGTGGATCATAGGGTCCCAGCCGGTTCACTTCAATGAATTGCGGGTGACTGATATGGCGGGCGGCTTCCATAACCGCTGGGTTAAAGCGTTCGATATGACCTACCTGCAGGATAGCGCCCGAAGCGGTAGCGGCGGAAATTAAAGCTTCCGCATCTTCTAGAGTGGAAGCTAGAGGCTTCTCAATCAGGCAGGAAATGCCGGCCGACAGAAGCGGCCCTCCGATGGATCGATGGGTTGAGGTCGGTGTCGCGATAATGGCGGCATCAATCTGCCCGATGAGGGCGGAAGGGTCCGCTAAGGCCGTTGTTTTGTATTTTCTGGCCAGACTCTCGCGTCGTTCTGCGGAACTGTCCACAATGCCGGAGAGGGTCACCGAAGGGTTTTTGGAAAGATGTTTGAGATGGAATTGTCCCATGCGCCCGGCGCCAATGACGGCCATGCGCAGAGGGGATAAGGCGGGCTTTTTATCCCTGAACTTGAAGGCCTGTAAGAGTGAGTTGAGAGGCATCGGCTTCCTTGATGAGTGCATCTTTATCGAGAAGGAGCGTCTTCCCCGCTTCGAGCGCCAGTACCCGGGCGCCTGACTGAGTGACCGCCTGGATGGTGCGCAATCCCACCACGGGTACATCAAACCGCGGATCCTGGCGTGGGCGGGCTACTTTGATCACAATGCATCCCGGCCCGGCAATGTCTCCGGCGCGGCGGATGCAGGCATCGGTCCCTTCCATGGCTTCCACGGCAATAACAGACTTATCCTTTACAACGATGGTTTGTCCGATATCCTGCGCGGCGATGGCTCTCGCCAGCGGAACGCCGAAGGCGATATCGGCTTCTTGTTCGGGACTGAGCCGGCGCTTCGTCAGAATGCCTTCCGGGCAGAGCCAATGCTCCAGATACGTTGTGGATGAGAGAAATTGAATGCCATCTTCTTCAAATTCCTGGATCACGAGTGACAGGATGGATGCCGCTTTTTTGTTCACGGTCTTGGCCAGAATTTTGGTGGCGCGCAGATCCGGGATAATGTTTTTAAAAAGCTGGGTGTGTTTCACCTGCCCCGCCATCACAGCATGCGTCACCTGGTGGTCTTTAAAAAAGGAAATGATGTGGCCAAGTTGGCCGATGGAAAGCCAGGTGATCTGGTCCGCATGCTTTTCGACGATGGTATCGGCTTCTTCTTTTAAGGCGGCGACGATGACACGGTCCCCGCTCTTTTTGGCTTCCTGGGCAAGGAGGATCGGAAAAGCGCCATTCCCGGCAATCAGGCCGAGGGTTTTATTCATCTAGGGAGGAATCTTCCTGGGTTGAAGCAGGCCGGCAGATCCCACGCTGGCTGGCTTGAATGAAAGAGAGAAATTCCTTTACAGGGGCGGTGCGCTCCTGCGCGCTCAGACGGGCAAGATGCTCTTTGATGGGAGCGGATGAATCAAATACTTCTCGATACACATTTTTTAAATCTTTAATGATCTCCGGGCTCATGCCCCGACGTCTTAGGCCGATGAGATTAAGACCCGAAAGACGCGCGCGATCTCCCCAGGCCAGCGCATAGGGCGGAATATCGAGGGGCACCATGGCTCCGGCGCCAATCATGGCTAGTTTTCCAACACGAATAAATTGATGCAGACCGACCATCCCTCCGATAATCGACCAGTCGCCCACTTCACAGTGGCCGGCGACCGCGACCGAGTTAGCCAGGATGACTTCATTTCCAATAATGCAGTCGTGCGCGACATGGGAATAGGCCATGAAGAGACAGCGCGAACCGATTTTGGTCAGGCCAGTAGCGGCTGTGCCGCGATTGAGAGTCACCGATTCTCTGACAACGCAACCGGGGCCAAGGATGAGTTTTGTTTCTTCTCCACGATATTTCAGGTCCTGCGGCGCCGTGCCGACAAAAGCTCCGGCATGAATACGGCAGCCTTCCCCCACTTCGGCAAATTCAACCACGGCATGAGGGCCAACGGTCACGCGCGGTCCGAGAACAACATTTTCGCCGATCACAGCGTAGGGACCGATTTGGACCGATGCCTCAACTTTGGCCGAGGGATGAATGACCGCGGTGGGATGGATTAATGTCGATTCGATCATTATTCCGGTTTATCCACGATCGCAAAGCTAAACTGTGCTTCCGTCGCAAGCTTTCCGTCCACGTAAGCTTCGCCCTTTGCTTTGCCGTATTTGTCCCGCATCTTCAGGACTTCAACTTTAAGCTCAAGCCGGTCGCCCGGCACGACGGGTTTGCGGAATTTGATTTCTTCCATGCCCATAAAAAAGGCCAGCTTATTTTTGGCTTCCGGTTTGGACAAAAACAAGGCGCAGGCCACCTGAGCCATGGCCTCGACGATCAATACGCCTGGCATGATGGCGCGGTCTGGAAAGTGTCCCTGGAAAAAAGGCTCATTACCGGAGACGCATTTGATGCCAGTGGCAGACTTGTCCGGCTCGATGATGGCTACCCGATCGATCAGAAGAAAGGGAAAGCGATGTGGGATTGCTTTCTTGAGGGCTTCGAAATCAAGTTCGATGGACGGCATGCGTATCCTCCATTAAAAGTTTTTCAGCGACCATTTTGACGAAATTGACATTATGACCGTGTCCGGGCCGGACCGCGCGCACATGCGCTTCAAGGCGGCGGCCTAAAAGAAAGAGATCACCCAGAAGATCCAGAGTCTTGTGCCGCGCAAATTCATCCGGGAAGCGCAGCTTTTTCTCCTTGTTGTGGATGCGGTCCAGACCGACAACCACCGCGTTATCCAAAGACCCACCTTTGGCTAATCCCTGTTTTTTCAGGGCCTCAACCTCATAGTCAAAGCAGAAGGTCCGCGCCGGCGAAACTTCCGCTCGATAGGTCTCGGGATCCATGGAAAACGACACTTCCTGCGTCTGGATCAAGGGATGCTTATATTCCAAGACGATGGTAAGCCGCAAGGTATCGGAAGGTTCAAGCGTCACTTCCGTATCACCGCTCTTGTATTCCATTCGCTCGGTCAGGCGAAACACTTTACGCTCGGCGGACTGAGTGACGATCCCGGCTTCTTTGAGCGTGTCGAAAAAGACTTTGCTGGAACCATCCGCCACAGGGGGTTCGTTAGCGTCCAGTTCGATGATCAGATTATCAATTCCCAGAGCATAGACGGCCGACAGGACATGTTCGATCGTATGAACGCGCATAGTGTCGTTCCCAATTGTGGTTCCTCGGATGACACTGGTGACGTTCGAATAGAGGGCCTGAATTTGCGGACGTCCGGGCAGATCCGTTCTTACCAGTGTGACGCCGTTATTTTCTGGAGCAGGTTTGAAGATGATCGTGCACAAGTTTCCAGTGTGCAGGCCGATGCCTTTGTAATAGGCGTCTTTTGTAATGGTGCATTGCGGACTTGTCATAAAAGTTTCTTCTTCAATTGTTTGACCGTTGAGTAAATATCTTCGAGCTTGCCGTAAATGGCCTGCAGTTTCATCGCTTGCTTGATCGGTCGAACGGGACTGCCGAAAAGAACGGCACCGGGCTCCACATCACTCATGACGCCGGATTGGGCCGCAATCACGGCTCCATCTCCGACCGTTAAATGGCCGCTGATTCCGACTTGGCCGCCCATCATCACATTATTCCCGATGCGGGCAGACCCGGCGATTCCGACTTGCCCGGTGATCAGACAATCGCGGCCGATCTGGACGTTGTGCGCGATATGCACCAGATTATCGATCTTGGTGCCGGCCCCCACGCGAGTCGCGCCAGTGGTGGCGCGGTCGATGGCTACATTGGCGCCGATCTCCACATCGTCTTCGATGACCACTTTCCCAATCTGAGGGATCTTATGATGGTGACCGCCTTGCGTGGCAAAGCCGTATCCGTCCGCGCCGATCACGGTTCCGGCGTGGATGATCACCCGATCGCCGATCTGCGCGTCTTCCCGGACCACGACATTCGGATAAAGGATGCATTTTTCTCCGATACGAACGTTGTGGCCGATATAGCAGCCCGGGTAAATAGCGGTTCCCCCGCCGATCCGCGCCGTTTCTTCCACGTGGGCTTTGGGATGGATTCCTTTTGGGTGATGCTGTCTTTGTTGATCAATCAATCCCAAGACCTGGGCGAAGGCCCATTGGGCATTTCCGACGCGGATGAGTGTTTTACCTGTTGGCAAAGGAGTCCCATTTAAATCTTTTGGAATCAGCACGACGCGTGCGCGTGTCTTTTGGAGAGACTCGATGTATTTTGTGTTGTGAAAAAAAGAAATCTCGCGTTCGGAGGCTTCGTCTAAGCCAGCGGCGCCTTCGATAGAGACCGAACCGTCTCCGTCTAAATCACCACCGACCGCGGCCGCGACCTCTTTGGCCGAGATCGCGATCATTGGTTTTCCTGCTGGAGGCGCTGAATAAGTTTGTCGCTTAAGTCGACCGTGTCTTCGCCGTAGAGGACATAGGCTTTATCCATGACAAGCGTCACGCCTTCATCTCTCGCCAAGGTCTGAAGAACTGCGTAAATCTTGGACATCACATCGTACGTTTTCTGAGTCTGCAGAACCTTCATGTCGGCCACGGCGTTGCCGCGGAAATTCTTAAAATCGACGATTTGGCGTTCAAGCAATTTCTTATTGGCATCAATGCGTTTCTGAAGCGCCGAAATGGCATCCGGGCTGAGAGGCGCGGGTGTGCTGGAAGCGGCTAGCGTCTTGAGGATGCCTTTGCCCCCGTTATCTTTCATGCCGGGGAGTTGAGTCGATCCCTGGGCGTGCTCGGGAAGCGTTCCGGAGTCATGCCCGGGAAGTCCGGCCAGCGGATCTTCCATGGGATAAGGTTCTACCGCGACGGTCGTGGAGGTTTTGACGGTCGTCGTGCTGGCTGCAGGGGCTGGTGGTGGCGGAGGAGGCGGAGGTCGGAGGTCCGGGACATTATTGGCCGGGACTTGGACCGAGTCGCCGGACTGGGCCTGGGTTAAAACGGTTTGATCCGTCGAAATCTGCTGTCGAATAGTAGCGATCAAATTTTGTCGCGTGCCGAGCTCACGTTTGCGCTTTTCGATTTCTCGAAGGAGATCGCCCTCGGCGAAGGATTTTTCGGGATAGGTATCGAAGACCTTCTGCAGATCGACATACCCGATCCGTGCCGGCGTTAAGGACTCAAGCGGAATTTCGACCGCAATCAATCGAGTCAAGCCCACCGTCAGCAGGATAACAACCATGAAGAGTATCTTTTTATTCATTAAAAGAGGCTCCCAACATTGAAATAGAACTGCGTTGCGGCTTGTCCAGGTGCACGGTTGAGAGGGATCCCGAAGTCCAACCGCAACGGGAAGACGGGCGTTTTAAAGCGGATCCCAAACCCCGCCCCTTGCTGCAAGTTGAATGGTCCTGTACCCGTTCTGTAGGTGACTTCGTTGAAATTGTCCCAATCACCGCCGATATCATAAAAGAACACGCCTTGAAGAAGGGTCTTTCCATGTTCATCCGGTGCAATCGGAAATTTATATTCCACATTATACACGTTCATGACCTGCCCACCGGGATTCCCGTTCTGTCCAGAAACACCCACCGCGCCAAGCGCATAGCCGCGGACCGTGTCCGCGCCGCCGACGTGATACAGCTGAGTTTGAATGTCAGTCAAGGTGGAGTCGCCATAGGGCTTGATGTACGACCACTGCCCATGGAAAGACAACACAAATTTCCAGAACGTCGGGAAATGGATGCTCGCATCCAGAATTGGCTTATAGAACTTCACACTATTGGCCGGGACCAAACCACCTTCAATGAGGGAGAGTGACTCTCGGTTTCCGCGCGTGGGATCAAACTGGTTGTCCCGGGTGTCACGGATAAATTGTTCTGTGAAATTGGAATACAGCGCGTGGAATTCGTCGCAGAGACCTGTGGGGTCATTGGCACAGTCCGGTGACAAGACAGCCGCGCGAGTGGCCGAGTCCGGTGAGACGTTATAGCGTTCCTGATTCGAAAACGAATACCCCATGGAAACCGTGTAGATGTCGGAAAATCTTGGGGCGAGGGTCATGCTGAAGCCGCGGTCCAGAGTCCAGTAAGCGTTTGTGATGGTTCCCAGTTGCTGCAGGCGATTGGTTCTGAAAATATCGACTCCAAAGCTCATGGGTCTTCCCATAAACCAGGGTTCTGTCCACCCGAGATCGAAACTGTTGGTCCGGGCGCCAAACTGCCATTGGAAATTCACACGCTGCCCGCGACCCAGAAAGTTGATGTGTTGAATTTGGAGGGTCCCAATGAGACCGTCCACCGAGGAATAACCGGCTCCGGCAGACAACATCCCCGGTTTTCCTTCTGTGACGGTGAAAATGACGTCGGCTTTGCTTGGAGAGTTGGGCTGTTGAACATCGACGTCTACGTTATCCAAAAAGCCGAGATTGTAGAGTCTTTCCACGCTCTTGCGTGCCAGAACGGAATTAAAAGGATCGCCCTCTTTCAATTTGATTTCCCGGCGAATCACATAATCTTTCGTGTGCGTATTCCCCTCAATGCCGATGTGGTCGACATAGACCACTTCGCCTTCCGTGAGTTTGTACTCGATATCCACAATCCCTTAGAATCCGAGACCAAGCATCAGACCGATAGAGGATTCAGAGACAATCCCGTGGGTTGTCACCACACCTTCAGTCGCACCGGCCGCTGTAGGGGAAAAATCCTTCCCGATTAGTTCCATCACCTTGTATTCCGCTCCCACAAAAAACCTTGGCGTGAGATAGACGTGCAGGCCGATCGCTCCTTCGAGCGCGGGACCGATATGGCTGCTATCGAGAAGCCGTCTGGTTTCGGTGGTGGGTGTGTCCGTCCAGGTTGATGCATTAATGGGCGTTCCATCCAAGCTGAGACTCGTGGACTGAGCCCCAAGACCGCCCTGAATGTAGGGACGAACCCGCCCTTTCGGATAGGCAACTCTCGCGATGATGAGGCCGGTCGTATTTTTGGCGGAGGACTGGGTATATCGATTGGGCAAAAGAAGATAGGAATTATGCGAATCAAAATCCGCATGGGAAACGTCAAACCCAAGCGCGATGCAGGGATTATCGCTGATGTAATACAGGAACTGGCCTCCTATGACGCCTCCTCCATCGGCATAATCCTGTTCATCCTTGCTGACCCCTGGCTGGTGGTAGCGTCCGGAGAGCACCGCACCGCCGCCATAGATCTGAAACATCGTCATCCCCTGGGTGTAGTCAGCCTGAGCCGAGTTCACGGCCATGATCACTAACAATGACCCCAGAGTGAGTAAAAGATTGATTTTCATACTTGTATTCTACTTTTTCCGTGAATTGACGGGAACATACCTGTGTTATAATACGTCGAATTCAGAAGCATCCAGGAGTGTTCTTGGTTTATTTTTCGAAGCGATTTAAATGGTCACTCTGTGTATTTGTCGGGGTAATAGCAATCAGTGGAAGCGTACGGGCTGCCGACAGTCCGGTCGTCTCCACTGCTCCTGCTACTAGCCCTGAAACGACGCCCGCCGTCGCCGCCTCCACCCCGACCTACATCATTAAACAATCCACCCCGATTCCTTCCGTTCCCGTTTCAACCGCTCCTGCTTTGGGTAGCTTTCCGGAGCCGAGCTTTTTATTCCCTTTAAAGTCGATCTTTTTGATGATGGG
>Ga0206903_10301_pt1 | contig 13913 bp, 12 predicted proteins | sample Alteio_BWOrgHeat_45_FD_152959 | JGI IMG/M metagenome (GOLD analysis project Ga0206903, IMG submission 152959) | Enriched cells from forest soil in Barre Woods Harvard Forest LTER site, Petersham, Massachusetts, United States -... | ecosystem: Environmental > Terrestrial > Soil > Temperate forest >... | reverse complement strand
ATATTTTCAATTCGCTGTTCTCTTGATTTCATATGTTTTAGTTTGAAAGTCCGATTACAATTATTGGGGTTGGAATGATTTCTTTAAATTGTGCCAAATCTTTAACTAGGCGTTCGTATTGGGCATAATTGGCTCCCATTAATTTTGATTCATTTTTTTGTGGAACGATCATTATTCCAACATCAATAATTCCTTTTTTATTTAACTGACTCAATTTTAAAATATCAGCATAAGTTCTTGCAACATTGCCTATTTGAAAGCATATTCCTACTTTCTTTTTTAAAAAATTAATTGTCAAGTTTGAGGTGCCAACTTTTACTTTATCTGCCCATCCATTTTGATTAAATCGTTCATTTGTTTCTGCTTTGATTTGATTTGGTGGAGTAGTGCCGAACTTTATATCATTATTATTTAAAGCATCTTTAATTTCCTTAAATATTCCATCTTTAGTTTGAATACGTTCTAACCCTTTATGATGATTATATTGATTTACTATTTTCATTTTTATGAATGGGTCTAATAGAAAGTTTTGATTGTGTATGATCGTATATGGGTTTTTCTAAGGGACGAAATTTTAATAGTCCATTTTCTAGTTCCTTTATTCGGGCAATGCCTATTTCTTTATATTTTTTTACTTTTTCAATCCCAACTACATTTCTATTATTTTTTAATGCGGCTAAAATTGTAGATCCCACACCTGCAAAGGGGTCTAAAATCCAGTCATTTTCGTTTGTCAATGCAAGCAAACACCTTTCAACTAATTCAATTGGATATTGGCAAGGATGTTCAGACTTTTCAATATGATTTGCTTTTACATTTGGGATATTCCATATCTCCTTTTCCCAATCATTTAAAACAATTTCCCAAATGTCAGAAGGATTTTTGCCACTGGGGTTACTTGAAAATTCTCCTTTTTTAGGTCCTTTAAAATATTTTTTCCCTGGATATTTTGACGGAACTCGAACTGAATCCAAATTAAATGTATAATCATCGCCTTTTGTAAACCATAATATGGTTTCATATCTGCCCGAAAATCTTTTTGAAGAATGAAGGCCATGACCAAATTGCCAAATTATTCTATTCCTTAGTTTAAGGCCATGAGTTTTAAAAATATTGTAATAAAATATATCAAGTGGAAAAACTTCTCCTTTGTCAATAAAATTACCGACCTGCCAACAAATGCTACCTGAAGGGTGGAGCGTTCTAATTAACTCCTTTATAATTGCATTTTGTTCAATAAGATAATTTTCAATTGATTTTTTGACTTCATATTCTTTACCAACATTATATGGAGGTGAGGTAATAATCAATTTGAATTTGCCATCCTTAAATACCTTTAGCTTCTTAAGAGAGTCACCCAATATATATTTATAAGCAGTCATTTTGTTCTTCAGCATGCTTCAAATTTAAGCAAAACGTGTTGGGCATCTTTCGCAGGCATAGGTTCTTTTACAATTTGGCATTAAGTTTCGGTTATAGGTAGCTTGAAATACGACTTGTGCATTTGCCATCAAAACTATAATATTTTCAATACTTCGTTCTTCTTTCAAATATCCCAATCCTTTAATACCTCCGGTTATCCTATAATTAATTATAAAAGTGATTTATTATTTTAGTGAAAAAGTAATTATGGATTCTGACATCAACTCTAACAAAAATGATGATTTACTTTCTTTTTACTCTGAATTGTTAAGGCATGGTGCTGGTATACTGGCTTCAGGATTCACTGATTTTATAATTTATGAGGGGGAAGGAGATATTGTAGAATACTGCGTGCATCGGGGTTTACCAGCTACTCAGGATAATTACGATAAAGGCGTTTCGCATTTTAAAAGCACAATATTATTTGACAAAATTTATAAAGAAATTGCATCAATAAAGCCGATTAATGAAAGACAGGAGTATTGGAAAAATTTGAAGCCAGAGATTGAATTCTATGTAACCAAACTAGCCGATAAACTTAAAGCCTACCCATTTTTTTCAACTGATTTAAATCAGGTAATAGCAGATGTTGAACTACGGTTTAAAGCAGTTACTAATACTTCCTCCTCACAAGAAACTTCATCGACGAATAAAATAAAATGGCTTTATACAACAAAGGCGCTGGCAACATTATTTTACGACCTCTGGAAAGGTCAGGAAAGGCCAAACAATTGGTTAAAGAATCTTGTCTGCGTCCGTTTCAAATTTGTTCTACCCAACAGAAGTTTCCAACAGTGTCGCCTTAATATTATTTCGGCAGTAAATCAAAAATTGTAACCTCTAAAGCCTGCGCAAGTAATGATAAGTAGAATATAGTAAGATTAGCAGTTCCGTATTCTATTTTTTGTATTTGAGTGTAATGAGCATCATTGCATTTCAATGGAAATTTGGTTTGTTTTATACTACTGGTTATTTCTTCCAGATGGGAACGATATTAATGCATCTGGTTATTTACAGATATTCCGATACCTCATAATTAATTATGATTTGATTTCAGTATTTGAATAAAAAAGGGCAGATAAACTGCCCTAAAAAATAAAATGTTTCTTTTCTTACTACATTTCCTTCACTTCCTTCACGGTTGCCAGAACGAAATTTTTTTTTCACGATGCGGCTACTTTATCATTAAATGGGCTTAAACAAATATTTTATTTTGATAAAATAGACGGCGATTAAAAAAGCATCTTCTATGCTTTTATCCTTCAAACACATAGTTTATTTTTTTTCCTCTTTTTTTCTTTGGTTTTGCATTATGTTCTTTTAGCCATTCTTGTATGTTGGATATAACATATTTAATTCCGCGTTCTGTGACAAATAATTTTGGCGATTCTGGCATTAACGTAAAAGTGATACGTGCCTTTTTTACAATTTTGAAATAGAAATATTTGCCATATTCATCTTTATCTATTACACTATAATTATCACTGATAATATTTTTCATTCTTAAAATGCTGTAAAGAATCTTTCTTCCAACTTTTATTCCTGTTCTGCTTTCGATTTCTTCAACTGCCTCCTTGGGCGTATAATCATTAAAATCATCCATTGTTTAAACATATTTTAGGGCGGTTAATCCCGCCCCATTTAAAAAAAATTATTTATTTATAATGCTCAAGTCCTTCTTTTCATTTGCATCCGACGTTTCTGTATCAGGAGACGGTTGTAAAACTTCATTAAAGGATATTTTTTTAGCGCCTACTACGTTACCGTCACGTTTTCTCTCCAATTTATAACCCAGTTGTCGTAAGCGCGAACTAAACGTTTTCGATGCGCGGGCTTTGTGTCTATAAGTTTTACAATAATCAAAATACTTCAAATACATATCTTTTAAAGATATTTCTTCGCTTACGTCTATTATATATCCATCTTCTTCTAAAAATAACGTAACCGAATCTGATTGCTTTTTGTATTCTTCAATTGCGGCGTTAACTTTTTCTGATTTTGTAAACCCCTTCTGTTGCAATAGCCGATTTAAGCCCTGAAGTACCCAATTAAGAACACCAGGCAACTCTTGACTGATTATCTTTCTTGCCAGCTCAGGATCTCTTTCATTGTCAGGGATTGTTACTTCAAAAGGAATGATAATAAACCGTCTGAAAAATGCTTCATTCTGCTCAACGTCTTTAGGAAGATGGTTTGTATTAAACATTAATTTGGCATAATGTTCAATAATGAAAGGGTCTTTATACGGCAATCTCGCTTCTACCGGTTCTCCACTCACCAATTGTTTAAAAATAGTGGAATCCATACTTGGCGAAATTTCTGAAGCATAATTGAGAAGCTTACCTGAAATTTGAGCGCGTTGATAGCCCGTTTCATTCGTTAAAGATTGCAGACTATAATTGCTAACATTTTGCGTACCTAATAAATGTGTTATAATATCAAAAAAGACACTTTTTCCGTTTGCACCCGTTCCGCAAAGAATTAAAGCTTTTTCCAGCTTTAATACGGATTGCTTTATAAAAATATAGCCTATAAATTCTGCCAATACATTTTGCTGACTCTTATCAGGTAAAACTTCATTTAGATATTTTTCAAACTGAGGTGCGGTAGCATTCTCATTAAATTCAAATGGCAACTGGTATCTTAGAAAATCACCTTTATCGAATTTCTTTAAACATTGCTGCTCTGAATTAACGGAAAATGTACCATTTTGAAGATTTACAAGTACTTTGTCAGTAGTGTCGACAATACGCTGAATAGATGAAGTCGAAAAAAATTGTTTTACTAATTGGCTTCGAAACTCATAGTAGTGGGCATCATACTTCGGCACCCCTAATTTTTCTGCGGCCTGGCCAAGGAAATTTGAAAGTTCTTCTTCCGGTGTAGTTTTCCAATATGCTCCATTGTAAACATAAGCCAATCCATTTTTTGTACATATCGAACAGTTTGATACATCAGCTTTCCTCAAAATTTCTTCAATGGATGTTATTATTAAATGTTTTTTTACTAATTCCTGCCCTGGCTGTAATCCACATTTTTTTCTGAAATTAATTTTCTGAACTTTTGCCAGCAACAAATTCAACACCTCTTCATGCGATAATTGGGAATGCTGTGGTTTGTGCGTCTTTATTGCAAGCGGTTGAAAATTTCTGCTTGGTATTTTGATTTGACTATCACTATTTTTATTTAACTGTGCAGTCTGCAACAGGTATACTTGCTTGCCATCCAATATAGGCCTGTGTTTTATTATATTATTGGTCATACTATAATTACTTTTTCTTTTACGTTGATGTTATTTAAACAATTGTTGTGTGTATCAGGATACTCCCGAACCTGCAGATGCTGTGCCCATTCACTCATATCACCTGCATGAGAATCTTTCAGGTGAAGCTCTTCTTTCTGGAATGTGCCAAGTTGTTTTACAAACACCTTTACGTCGTTAGCCTTCATTTCTGCCATTAGCTTTTCAATCCACTCTATTTTGCATTCCCGATAGCGATATTTGCCAAAATCATTACCACTTTCACCACCGATGATGCACCAATGAATATGTTGTAGAATACTTTCTTTGCCTGCAGCAGCAAAATCAATTTCGCCAATTAACGGCTCTGCACTGACAAACCTCATATGGGCAGGAATTTTAGATAGTATTTCTGCCCTGTGTAAATAAGCCTGATTTTCTATCGATACCCCTATCCATACATTATTATAGCCGCTACCCCAATCATCTGGCAGGCACTTTTGTATGCGCTCAGGCCTTTTTGTAAGAATCTGCCATTGATGTTGTGGTGTTTGCTTGATCAACTTCCACGCGTCTTTTCGCCATTCATCTGCTTCTGCCAGGAAAAAATCTGACATGGAGCAAGTAAAAATCCTCCTTGGCTTTTTCCAATCATATGCTTTGTAAAATGTTTCATATCCAACTCGCTGAATTGAATTGCCACTTTTTCCATCTTTTTCCATCATCCTGTACATGTAACAATATTTGCATCCTGTACTTATCTTGTTACATCCCATCCAAAAATTCACCGTGGAATCAGTCCACTCGATTTTACTTTCTTTCATACTCTTTTTTTAAAATAAATTAGTTTGCGATTTAAAATTATTTTTAATGCGTTAGGAATTCTTGTGAGTGCCTTTGGAACGTTAGAGGCAGACGACGAAAATATCTTTAAGGAGTCTTTATTTTTGAGAAGAAATCGAGAAAATGATAGCTATAGGTGATAGATTTATCATCAAATACAACAATGAAAATTTTTCATTTAAGTGGGGGTGGCAGGTTATTCAAATTACGCGACAAGTAAAAAAGCAGATTGTCCTAATGAAAATTTTTTTTGTTATACGCTTTAAGTAAAAAATAGATAATTATCGCTATGCAATTGCATTGCATTTTGTTTATTACAATTTTGTAAAGCAGCATAAAACATTAAGAATATCTCCCTCAATGAGGGCAGATATAGCAGAAATATTTATGAGCATTGAAGATATTGTTAGATTAGCTGATTAAATACTGCTTATGAAAGCATGTGTAACTGGTATTTTATTTATTTTATCATTTATTTTATCGAGTAATGCTCAAACTCGTTCTGGCTGTCTTCCTTATGATGATAGCAGTATAGTTTATACCGAGATTGTAAATGTAGATTCGTTTGATATTTTAAACTTGGGAAAAAATGCTAAACTATTTTTCTCAAATGCTGCTGATGAATACAACGCCACTGTTCATCAAAGTGTTCATAAATTGACTGATTATATTATACAACTGGAGAGCCAATTCATTTTATCAACTGCGGAGATGAGAAAAGGGATAAATATTTTGTAGATAATGGTTGGATTGTTTTGAGATTGACAGAAGAACAAATTTTGAACAGCCAGAACAATCTTGTTTCATTCTTAAATAATTTTGGTTCCACCATTTATGATAATTTTGACTTATCCTCAAAACAACTTCAGACTCAAATAAATGAATACAGTCAAAAATATTTCAGATCAACTAAAAGATGGACAAAAGATGAAGCTCATAAAATGGCATTTGCCCGATACAGAAATGGGTACTTAGGATTTGAATTGATTGAAAAACTAAACAATGAAACCCTTAATATTGATTGAAAGGGTTATTGACAGCACTATAAAGAAGTTTCACCTATGCTTACACCTAATACTAAAAATATAATGCATTCAGAGGAGAAATTAACGCTGGTTCGAATCCAGTCATCCCGACAAAAAATAAAGTCCGGTCAATTCCGGGCTTTTCACATTTTAAATCTATGCATTGTTGTACACTTTTATTACAGGCTCACGAACTACTAAAGCCTCATCTGTACAATGCCAGTAAATTACATCAGCAATTGATTCCGGTTTAACCCAATTATCAAAGTTAGCGTCAGGCATAGCTTTGCGGTTTTGCGGGGTATCGATGGTGCTCGGCACAATAACACTGGTTACCACATTTTTTCCTTTCGCTTCATCATTCATTAGTTCAGCCAAACGAAAGATTAAAGATTTTGCCAAACCATAAGCCACCATACCTTTCCCATTTCTTGCATCAAGTCCTGGTTTGGAACCAATAATAAAAATTCTTCCGCTGTTCTGTTTTACCATTTGTATAAATGCCGGGCGTGCAACGTTGTAAGCTGTCTCAAAATTCAGCTTGTATTGTTTTAAAATGTCAGCCGTTTTTGTGTCTGCAATTTTTCCCATCACAAACCCGCCAACCGTAAGAATAGCTGCATCAATGCTTCCGTGTTTGGTTACAACCGACTCAATAAATTTTTGCGAGTCGTCTTCATTCATTAAATCCACTACTACTTTTTCAAATTTATCCGCAGGAAAATCTATCGGCACGGGATCATTTGGAACAATAGTTCCAACAACAAAATATCCTTCGGCAATAAATTTTTTTATAACTGCCTGCCCAAGATTACCGGATGCACCTGTTACAATTGCTGTTTTACGTGTAGCGCCTGAAGCCTTGTTTTCTTCGTTCATACTGTTTGTTTTTGTAAACTAATTTTTTTGTGTGTGTTAAAAAAATTTTTTTCACGCTTTGATCAAATGCACGAATAAATTAGTTCAGTTAAAATCATATTTTAAATACATTTCAGAACAATGCCATTTGTGCTGGTTTTGCCTGCAATTCTTCTTTATTAAAAAAATAAATGTGGCCATACTCGCCATCATAACCTGCTGTAAAATGTTTTTGATTAATGCGAAGCCGTTCAATGGCAATAGATAATTTTGAATGATAACGTTGAATATCTTCTAATGGAACATGGTGTAAAATATTGAATTCATTGCCAAAAAAAGAAATAGCTTTTGAGTAAGATTGTATTACACTTTTTGTTTCCAAAGGGTTTTCTGCTTTAATACTACATAGCTCAGCAAATATTTCAGGCAACGGTAATACATATTTAAACGACTGAATATTTTCTTTTGCTTCAGTTATATTACGGTTAGCCAATTGCTCAACACGATGCGCAACCCCAATTGTCAACGGCTTTCCACACACACAACAAATATTGTCACTTACTTCATCAACACTCAAAGACACCTTGCATTTACGATGTCCGTCATTATAACATTTACCTTTCTGTGGAAAATATTCATACGTACCCAAAAAGCCTTGTTTTGTTTTAAATGCATTGAATATGCTGTCATAACTTAATTCCGTATCTAACAAATTCACTTCGCGACCGAGATTGCGTGGAGAATGCGCATCGGAATTTGAAATTAATGCAAGATGATCCAATGCATCATAACGGCGGCACATTAATGGATCAGCAGAAAGACTTGTTTCAACGGCAAACAATTCATGCGTTACATCTTTAAAACAATCCTGCAAAGATGTATGTCCTTCCATTGCGCCGATAGAGGAACACCATGGCGTCCATATATGCGCCGGCACAAAATGAGCACCGGGTATATTTAAAATCAGTTTGAACAATTCATGAGATTGTAAATGCAATGTTGGTCTGCCATCTGCACTTAAGTTGCCATACTTTGATAAAATTTTATTGATGCGATGTACAGTTTCAAAATTCTTTGCATAAATCAATTGATGGGTTCTGTACTTTCTATTGTTTACAACATATTCGCAGCTTACTTCAACAGACAAACAGAAGTAAACTATTCTGCTTTGCGGTTTTATACCATGCAATACATCTGTTGATGGTAATTCTTTCAATGTATACAATCCATTGTCTGCAGGCTTTAATTTTTCCTGCAATTCCTTTATCCATGCAGGATGTGTAAAGTCGCCGGTACTTACTACATCAATACCTTTTATTAATGCCCATTGATATAATGTTTCCAAACATAACGACGGGCTTGTAGCTGCAGCATATTTTGAATGCGTGTGTAAATCAGCAATATAAAACATGTAGCGAAACTACTAAAATGATTAGTAATTTTTTGCTAAAGATTTTTTTAAATTTAGTTGTTACTCCAACACATTCTTTCTTACATAAGTTTTATTGAGTTGATCCAACAATTGTATCAGGTTTTCATTTGTTGAAATTTCATATTGCATATTTGCTTTTTTATCATCATCCAATGATTGATAATATCGTCGTTGCTGCACTAAATCTTTCTGAACCGAAGCAGTAACTTTTGCAGCAAGCTTTGTGTCGCCGCAACGATAACAGGCTTCGAGAAAACCAAGCGATATCCGATTGTGATTATTGTTGGTTGAAGTCATTCCATAAGGCATGTTTTTTTCCAGTATCATTTTATCATCATGCTCCAAAACATTTCTCGCTTCAGCCAAATTGTTTTTAGCAATCAGATCAAAGGCAAGATCAAGATCAGCATTACGTATGCTCAGCAATTGTGTACGGTTGATCTCATCATAATAAACATTGCTTAATTGTGCATTGCCGTAACTCCACTTCTTTCGATCCATAACAAGATCATACATTCTACCTGAGTTTACAGTTGGATTTTCAACAGGCACCAATCTGTAAGCCAAGCCATCACGGCGCAAATATTTACCAAAGCCAAGACTTGTGTAAGGCATGGTGAAATATATTGGCCGCTTCCATTTATTGGCAGCAATAATGTTGAGTATTGCCAGATCGTTTTTCAATAATAAATTTTTATCCGGCAATTGAAAACGCAATGCATCCACCAATTTATCATCAGCATTTACTGTTCCATTAGCATGCACAAGCGCTTTATCAACAGGCACAGCAACTTTGTGTACAGGAAAAGTATTAACGATATCACCATCACCTCTGTCATACATTTTTGATGGATCATCACTACCCACCCAATTCTTCATCATGTCATACAAATCGTAATACCTGTTATCAGGAAACTGCGGGTTAGGCTGGTAAAGAATATAATCTCTTTTATTTCCCTGCACCTGGTCAGGCGTCCATATCACATCAACAGGATCGCTGTTATTTACTTTATGCATCAGCTCATCTATCATCCAGTCTGTACCCAGCAATGTTGTAATAACAATGCGTACATCAGGACGAATGCCTTCTACTTCCTGCGCATACCACAAGGGATAAGTATCGTTATCACCAATCGTAAAGAGTATAGCATTAGGCGCACAGCTTTCTAAATAATCTCTCGCAATATCTCTTGACAACTGCTTCTTATGCCTGTCATGATCATCCCATTCCTGCACACCCATTAATACAGGCACAAGCAATGAAATAATAAATGCTGATATGATAATTGCCTGTTTGTTTTTTAAAAATTGCAATATGTATGGAAGCCCGGCAGCTATAAATGCAATGAATGCAAATGTGGCAATACCAACCGTTATGCCTGCTGCTGCACCGTAACCTGCGATCATAATAAAGATCATAAGTATGGCACTGATTGCAGTTGAATTGATCAGCACATTTTTTAAAAGCTTTTTATCCCATGATGTTGCGAGATCAATAAAATATAACACAGCCAATCCGATCCATATTGCAAAAACATAAAATGATCCCGTATAAGCATAGTCGCGTTCGCGCGGCTGAAAACCGGGTTGATTAATATAGATCACAATTGCAAAACCTGTAGACAAAAAAAACAACATATTCACCAACGTATCGCTTCCTTTTTTCTTTGCCTGGTATATCAAACCAATTATACCAAGAATAAACGGCAGCATATACATTACATTATGTCCTTTACTTTGTTGCACACTATCGGGCATCATGCTTTGATCACCGTATAAAACATTATCAATAATGGGAATACCTGTTATCCAATTGCCGTCTCTTACATTGCCGGTAAATATCCCCTGCACATCATTTTGCTTACCGCTGAAATTCCAGAAGAAATAACGGATGTACATAAAGTATGTTTGATAACTCAGAAAAAAACGCAGGTTCTCAGCAAAGGTTGGACTACGTTCATACGCTCCATCGTTGCTCTTTTGAATGTTTGCAAAGAAGGCGTAATAATCTGCATGGTTCTGATCATTGGTCATATCCCACATCCGTGGAAAGGTCATTTTATCTTTCGGCAGAAAAACATAACTCACATCTTTACCTGAGGGAATGTATGTATGTTCTCCTTTCTCATACTTCATGCTGCTGTACGCATAATCTGCAGGTTGTGCATTAAAGCTCTGTCCGTATAATAAAGGAAAATCTCCATATTGGTCTCTTCCCAAATAACCAGCAAGTGCTTGTGGATTATCAACATTAAATATATCAATGGAAGGATCTGCATTGCTGCGGATAAGCGTTGTAACATAACTGCTGTAACCAATTAATACAAATGTTACACACCATAATGCAAGGCTTAAATGTGAAAGTTTTTTTCGCGATGAAAAACGCAATCCCCACCATATAGCAACACCCACCAACACAAAGAAAAAAGCAAAGCCGGTGAAGAAAGGAAGACCAAGATTATTCACAAAAAATATATCGAATGCGCCCGCAGCTTCAATCGAATATTGAATTACGCCTTTCAATATCACACCAAATATTACAACACCCAGCACCATAAAAATGTAAACACCACCATAGAGTTCTTTTTTATCTTTTTTAATTCGCTCTACAAGAAATAATATTCCTATCGCAATTGGAATAGCAAGAAATACAAGCCCTGCAACAGTTCCATCCATTGGTATTCCTCTTGCAGCATCTACTTCTGATTGTGCTGCTGCCAAAGCAATTAATAAAGCTGCAACGCCACCAATTAAAACAATGCGTATAAAATATTTTCTGATGACAGAATATTTAAAAGAACTTCTTCTTTTAAAATAATAGATCATCACAATTGCAGGAATACATAACAAACACAACAGGTGCACGCCAATTGAAAGCCCAATCATGAAGAAAATAAAAACGATCCATTTATCTGCGCCGGGTTCATCTGCAACACGTTCCCATTTTAATGCAGCCCAAAAAACAATTGCGGTGAAGAAAGAGCTCATGGCATATACTTCGCCTTCAACAGCGCTGTACCAAAATGAATCAGTAAATGTTCCTGCCAATGCACCCACAACACCTGCAGCCATGATGCTTAATATTTGTTGATTGGTTAACGCTTTTGATGTATCTCGCTGAACAATCTTTCTTGCAAAATGTGTTATCGTCCAAAACAAAAACAAAATAGTAAATCCGCTTGCCAATGCACTCATTGTATTCACTGCTTTAGCGGCAGTCATCGGGTTGTTGCCAAACAACAGAATAAAAATTCTGCCAAGCATAACAAACAATGGTGCACCAGGCGGATGTGGTATCTGCAACTTAAAACAACTGCTTACAAATTCGCCGCAATCCCAAAAGCTGCCACCGGCTTCGCTTGTCATAATGTAAACGGTGCAGGCAAAGCAACACATTGCCCATCCCGTAATATTGTTGATACGGTTAAATTTCATTTCGTTTATAATTTATATGTGCTTGTTTTATTTGTGCGTGATATGTATGTAACAGGCTGCAGTGCAGGCATGAATCGCCCGTTGCGTCGCACACTTGTGCGTTCCGTTCATTGTTGAGCTTTAATTAACTGTTGTTAGGACAAAACTTTCCTGCTTCTTTTTAAATGTGTTTTAAAAAGAAGAATACCACTTGTAATTATTAATGATGATTAAATCTTGTTCTGCCTGCTTGTTACAACAGCAGTTGAAGCAACTGCATTATTGATATTTTGTTTTGTTTGTACTTGTGATGAATGAACATCCGTATTTATCTTACCTGTTTGTTTTATATCGTTGAACGATGATGATTTTCGCTGCAGATCAATATTTATTTCGATGGCGCAACGGTTATTCTCAAAAGTTGAATCAATCAAAAAAGTTATTGCGTGGCTGTTGATGTTGCTGTATCCATTTTTTTCAAGCAATGTTTTTAGCCTGTCTTTTTCATTCATTATGGTAGTAAGGTTAAATTCTTTGCCCAGCTTTAGCAAGCTTTCATTCTCTGCATTTTTTACAAGCTTGTCAATATTTGCATCCTGGATATTATAAGTAAGTTCACCAAGCATAAATGCTTTATCGCGACTGCTGCTTGTTGTATTATCGACAGGTGCATCATCATTCCTGAAGGCAAGCATCATCACAACAATCAACGGCAATACAAATAACAGTTTCAATAAATGTTTTTGAGATGTGCGTGTTTTATTCATCATATAAATGCGTTGCTTGAGCGATGATAATTTAAAGCTGCTTGCAATGTTCAACGGCGAATAACCTGTTACTTTCAATAAAAGATATTGATATGATCTTTTATCAGCGCCATGTTTTATTACGGTATCATCTGCAAGAAATTCCAGGTTTTGTTTGATGGCTTTTTTTATCAACCACACAAAAGGATTATACCAGTTAAGCATGCAAACAATCTCAGCAATCATTACATCAATGGTGTGGTGCTGATTTGCATGAACAGATTCATGTTTAATAATATCATCTAGTTCTGCCAGTGTATGTTTATACTTGTTTATATAAACAGCTTTGCCAAAAGAAAAAGGCATAATGTCCATATCAATATGATACAATCTTATGCTTTGTGTCCTGCTCATCAAACTTGCATTAGCTGTAATTTTTCTGAAAGAAATAAACTGCATAATGAAATGCAAAAGACAAATAACAACGCCGCTTATAAAGACCGTTACGGGTATAAATGAAATGTCGAAAGATTGTGTTTCGGATAGATTTGCATCCGCCGCATTAATATGCAAAGAAGGAACATAATTAATAATGCCTGATTGACTGATAGTTTGCGGATTAACAAAAAGATCAAGCCGCAGTAATGGTATTATAAATGCAAGCAATGCAGTTGCCAATAAATACAAGCGGTTGCTTTTATAATTGGTAAGCCGTCTGAGCACTAACCAATAAAAAAGATATATTGCAGCATACGATGCGGCTATCTTTATCATGTATTCAAAAAGCGTTTGCATACGATTTATTTTTTCTTGTTTTTGATTTCGATCAATTCAATAATTTCCTGCAGGTCTTTTGATTTTAATTGCTTTTGCTGTACGAAAAAATTCACCATCTCTTTATAGGAGTTATTGAAATAGTTTTGAATAAATCC
>Ga0206903_10299_pt1 | contig 14120 bp, 3 predicted proteins | sample Alteio_BWOrgHeat_45_FD_152959 | JGI IMG/M metagenome (GOLD analysis project Ga0206903, IMG submission 152959) | Enriched cells from forest soil in Barre Woods Harvard Forest LTER site, Petersham, Massachusetts, United States -... | ecosystem: Environmental > Terrestrial > Soil > Temperate forest >... | reverse complement strand
GGGGCGGGACGAAGGTGAACGTCGGATCGTTGCCGGTGGCAAGCCTGGTTCCGTTGTGGTAAAGGGACCAGTAAAAGTAGAACGGCGCGTCGTTGAAGCCCGGATCGGTGAAGCCGGCGGTGAGGGTCAGGGGCGAGCCTTCGGGAACGGCGGCGGTCGGCGCGTTGAGGATGGTGGCGGTTGGAGGAACGTTGGCGATCACATAGCTTTCGGAGTCGGATCCGGTGTGGCCGTTGGCGTCGGTGACGGTGACGGTGACGATCACTGTTTTGTTGTCCGGAGGCGTCCAAGTGATCGATGGGCCGGTGTGGTCGGCGAAGTGCTGGTGGCTGAAGGGGTCGGTCACGGACCACTGGAAGGTGAGCGGCGCGGTGGCGGATGGATCGTTGACGACGGCCGAGTATGTCTCGGGCGTGCCCTCGACCAGGGCCGCGAGGGGAGCGACGATTGAGACGTTGATCTGGGCATGGAGGACCGAATCGGCGGTTGTGACCCCGCCGTTCATGTCGGCGACGCGAAGATGAACCGCGTAGTCGCCCAGGACGGTGGGCGTGAAATCAATGGACGGGTCGGCTCCTATTGCGACCACCGTGTTGTTGAAGGAAATGGTCCAGGCGTAGGTGAGCGTCTGTATGTTGACAACGGAAGGCACGGTCACGTCGGCGGAGAAGTTGACATCCTGATTGATATGGGTGATGTCGGGGCCGGCGATGGAGACGATCGGAGCGACGTTGAGAACGATGAAGTCGGCGGAGGCGGAGACTGAAGCGCCATCGATGTCGGTGACGGTGACCGATGCGGTGTATTCGCCGATGTTCGACGGAATGAAAGTGAAGGCTGAACCGGTGGAGTTGGTGATGACCTGGCCGTTGCTCGAAATGGTCCATGCATAGGTCAATTTGTCGTGGAGTCCGGCATCGGTGGCGTCGACGGAGATGGTGTATCTCGCGCCTTCGTTGGCGGTTGCCGGGACGGTGACGACGCTGATGACCGGCGGCGCGTTGGCGACCTGAAGAGTCATGACGGAGGTGGTGACGTCGCCGCGCGGCCCCGTGACGGCGAGGTTGACGATGTAATCGCCGTAGTCCGGGGGCGTAAAGTCGAGCGCCGGCGCCGTGGAGACGATGTCGGTGTCGTGAGGACCTTGGATGGTCCAGGCATAGGTGAATGAGTCGGGTGCGCCCGGATCGGTGATCTGGGCCGAGAGGTGAATGGCGGAACCCTCGACGGGCTGGGGCGAATCGGTGACGATCTGCAGCCCGATGGGAGCCACGGCCTGACGGACATCGGAGCCGGTCAGGCCCAGGGAGTCGGTGACCAGGAGGCTGAGCGTGTAAAGCTGGTTGTCGTTGGGAGTGAACGTGAAGGTGGAATCAAAGCCGGTGAGAACGGTTTGCCCGCCGATCTGTAGCAGCCAGGCGTAGGTGAGCGGGAGGTTGGAGTCGGCGGTGTGGAGGTCGGCCGAGACGGTGACGGATTGTCCGACCGGGACGGTGGCCGCCAAGCCGTCGATGGCGACGTCGAGGCGGACGGGGAGGGTTCGCGTGGCGGTGTTGCTGGAGAGACCACCGTTGTCGGTGACGACAAGCGATGCCTGATAATCGCCGTAGACGCCGGGGGTGAATGTGAAAGAGGGCGTGGCGGTGGTGGCGTAGACGACGGTCTGGTTGGCGAGGGCGATGGTCCAGGCGTAAGTGAATGTATCCAGGGCGCCTGGATCGGCGACGGTGGCGTGGAGGGTGATCGGGGCTCCCATGACCAGCGGCGACGTTGCGACGGGGTCGATCGAGGCGGTCGGGGCGACGTTTTGGACGTTGAGGGTTTCGATGTCGAGATTGGAGACGGCGCCATTGGAGTCGGTGACTTGAAGTGAAACGACGTAGGTTCCAAATTGAACGGCGTTGATAATGATCTGGTCAAATGCAGGCGAAAAGTCGACGTGAATCGGGTGGGTCACCGAGAACGGTTGCCCGTTGAAGGTGACGTTCCATGCGTAGGTCCAGGTTTCGCCGGCTCCTGGATCGGTCAACTGGGATTTGAGCAGGATGACGTCGCCCTCCTTGGGGGCGGCGGGGATGTTTTCAATCGCGACGATCGGGGCGACATTGGCGGCATGAAGAACGATGCTGGCCGAGGCGCTGGCGCCGCGCGGGTCGTAGGACGTGAGGTAGACGGTGTAGACGCCTTGGTTGTCGGGCGTGAAATAGAAGGTCGTCGCGGTGGTGTTGAAGAGTTGGGCGGCGGTTTGGCCGTTCTGGTAGATGACCTTCCAGAAGTAGGAGAGCGGGCCGCCGTCGGGCGTGACGGTGGTGACGGCATAGGCGAGCGTGTCGCCTTCGTTGGCCGTGGTCGGGCCGGTGAGGGTGGCGATATACGCGACATTGAAGTTGGCGATCGTGGTGGTGACCGACCCGCCGGCGTCGGTGACCCGGAGGGTGGCGGTGTAGGCGCCGGGGTGAGTGGGCGTGAAGGAAATCGAACTTTGCTGTCCGGTCAAGGTGGGAGCGCTGTCGGTCAGGCCGACGGACCATTGATAGGTGTATGTGTCGTTGGGGTTGGGGTCGGTGACGGCGGTGGTCAGGATGACGGCCGACTTGATGATCGGCCCGGCGGGATTGGCGGAACCCACGTTGATCGAAACCGTCGGCGCGACATTCAGGACATTGACGGATTTATTGACCGTGGAGGACAGGCCGTCGGAGTTGGTCAGCACGGCCGAGAGCACATAGGCTCCGGGGTCCGTGGGTTGGAATTGGATGTTAAAGCCCGTGCCTGAAAAATCGGTCTGTCCATTGTGCGAGACGGTCCAGGCAACGGTGACCGCGGGGCCCGCGCCCGTGCCGGAAACCGTCACCGGATAGAGAAGCTGGTCGCCGTTGTTGGCGTTGTCCGAACCGGTGATTCCGCCGACCGGGGGCGCCTGGTTGATGGTGATCGGGGCGACGGCGGACCCGGTGTCGCCGTTGTTGTTGTCGGTGACGACGACTGTCGCTTCCAGGTCGCCGGACGTGATGGGCGTAAATGTGACGGTCGAGCCGTCGCCGGAGGCTATGGAGGCGATGGCGGCGCCGTTAAGCATGATCGTCCAGCTATAGCTCAGCGTGTCGAGGATTCCGCGGTCCCGGCCGTGGGCCTGCAGGGTGATGGGTTCCCCGGGGATGGACGAAGCGGTAGCCCCGGTGATGGTGACGGTGGGATTGGCGCCCGCTGCCTGGAGATTGGAGGATGTCGTCGCGGAGTGGCCGTAGGAATCTGTAGTGACCACGGCGATGTTGTAGGTGCCGTTTTCGACGGGCACAAAAATGAAATTCTGGCTTGAACTGGTCAGGTAGGGGTCGCCGTTTTCCGTGATGTTCCATGTATAGGAATAGGGCGCGGTCGTATCCGGGTCGTTGGTGGTGACGCCGACAGTGACGATGTCGCCCTCGACGACGCCTGTGTTGGGGGTGACTGTGATGGTTGGCACGGCTACGACGAAAGTGGCGATATCCGTCTGGTAGGAGGTTCCCGAATCGTTGGCGGTGGTGACCAGGGTGATGTCGTAATTGCCGCTGTTCTGGGGCGTATAGCCGAGGGCGGCGTCCGCACCTGACGCCACGTTGACGCCGTTGCGCGTGATGCTCCATTGATAGGAATATTCAGCGGAAGCGACAACTCCATCGACGCTTGAAACCAGGCTCCACGCCGACCCGATGTAGGACAGCGCCGGCAGGCCGGCGACCTGAATGTTATGGGCGACCTGGAGATCGACCGGCGACGCGGTGCCGCTGCCGATCAGGTGGCCATCACCCGAATAAACGGCGGAAATCAAGTGATCCCCCACCGCGAGGCTGGACGTCGTAAACGTCGCCACGCCGTCGGGGCCGACCCCGTCGATGCTCAGAGGCGTGGAACCGTCAACGAACATCACGGTTCCCGTGGGCATCACTCCAGTGTCGGCCACAACGGTCGCGGTGAACGTCACGGACTGGCCGTACTTGGTGGAGGGGGATGAACTGGCCAATGTCGTGGTCGAACCGGCCTGTTCGATCGTGACGGTGGACGCAGCCGACGTATTTGCGGCAAAGTTGTTGTTGCCGGGATAGGCTACGGTGATGCCGTGATCGCCGATTTCAAGAGCGGAATACACGAACTGGGCCTTACCGGCGGTGTTGAGCAAAACGCTTGCCAGTATGGTCGTGCCATCCAGGAGGGTGACGCTCCCGTTTGGCGTTGCGGTCGCGCTGACGGTTACGTCAAAGGTGACCGGCTGACCAAACGGAGCAAGGCCGGTCGACGACTCGACGCCCACCGTCGTCACGGCTTGGCTGACAGTGACAACCGCGGCCGATGGCGAGGAACTGCCGGCGAAGGTCGGATCGCCGACGTAGACGGCGGAAATCGAGTGCGTGCCGACCAAAAGTGCCGAAAGCGATATCGACGCCAGCCCATCGGAACCGACGGGTTCAGCGCCCAGGAAGGTCGTGCTGTCGTAGAAGTCCACATCGCCGGTGGGCGAACCAAGCGAACTGTCGCCGGTGCTGGTCACGGTGGCGGTGAGGGTTGCGGTTTGGCCGTAGCTGGTCGTGCCGGTCGAGGAAGTCACTGTCGTCGTCGAGCCGGCGTACGCCATCGTCAGCGGCGCCGCGGACGAGTCGGAGGAGTTGAAATCGGTGCTGCCGTCATAGTGGGCCGTGATCGAATGGATGCCGCCGCCGAGGGATGAGGTGGCGAAGGTGGCGACGCCGCCGGTCAAGTCGGCGGTTCCGATGGAGACCGAATTGTCCAGGAAGGTCACCGTTCCCGTGGGGATTCCGCCGGCGCTGGTGACGGTGGCGGTGAAGGAAACCGTGGAAAGGATGATGCTGGCAAGAGTCGACGCGGCCAGCGTGGCGACCGTGGACGCCTTGCCGATCGTCAGTCCGGCCGAAGCCGAGGAACTGGAGGAATAGTTGGAGTCGCCGGCGTAGGACGCAGTTAAGGAATGGGAACCGGCGTCCAGAGACGAGATCTGGAACGTGGCCTGGCCCGCGGAGTTGAGGCCGCCGATCGCCAGAACAGTGGCGCCGTCGAGGAGAGTCACGTTGCCCGTGGGCGCGGCGCCGATGCCGCTCACCGAGGCGCTGAGCGTAACGGTTTGACCGAAGGTGGAGGCGTTTGGGGCAAGCGTCAACGACGAAACCGAACTCGCGGGGTTGACGGTGATGGTTGAGGCTGACGAACTGCTGGTCGAATGGTTGACGTCGCCGGCATAAGTAGCGGTGATGGACTGATCGCCGCCGAGGATCGCCGCGGTGGGGAGCGTGGCGACGCCGCCGCTGAGCATCGCGGTTCCAAGGACGGTCGCCCCATCGTTGAAAATGACGGCGCCAATGGGAATGCCGATGGACGAGACTACCGTCGCGGTCAGGGTCACCGGCTGGCCGTAGGAGGAGGTATTCGAGGAAGTCGTCAGCGTGGTCGTGGACGCGACGCGATTGATCGTCAGAGCCATGGGCGTCGAAGTCGAGGTGCCAAATGACAAACCGTCGCCGGCGTAGTCCGCGGTGATCGGGTGGCCGCCCGCGTTCAGGGAGGAAATGGTGAAGCTTGCGCCGCCGCTGCCATCGAGGGTCTGGGTGCCGATCTGGGTCGTGCCGTCCATGAACGTGACGGTCCCGTCGGGGATGCCGCCGGAACTGGTCACCGACGCTGAAATGGTTACGGGTTGGCCAAAGTCGGATGTGCTTGGCGAGAGAGTCAGGCCCGTATTGGTCTGCGCCAACGTGACGGTCAGGCTGGAGGGGGCGGAGTTGCCGGGCGCGTAGTTGGTGTCGCCCGCGTAATCAGCCGCAATCGTGTGGTTACCGATGGCTAGCGTCGAGGCGACGAATGTGGCGACACCGCCGCTGTCCAGCACGTCGGTGCTCAGAGGCGTCGAACCGTCGAAGAAGGTCAGGTCGCCGCTGGGGGGCGTTCCTTCGCTTGCCACGGTGGCCGTGAAGGTGACCGACTGGCCCAGGGTGGGGCTTGCGGGCGTGAATGCAAGCGAAACCGCTGAATTGGCGCGGCTGGTGCTCACCGTGGAGGGGGCTGAATAACTTCCAATGAAATTGGCGTTTCCAGGGTAAGACGCGGCGATCTGACGCGACCCGACCGCGAAACCCGAATAGTAAAAGACGGCCAGCCCCGAACCGTTTAGCAAGGCGGTTCCAAAGGGCACGCCCTCATCGGTGAAAGTGACGTCGCCGGCCGCAATGGCGGTGCTGCTGGAAACGGTTGCGGTGAAGGTGACGGTCTGGCCGTACGTCGGTGTCGAGGTCGAGGGAGTCAGGGTCGTCGTCGTGACGGCCGGGTTGACCGTCAGCGCGTAGAAATACGAGGATTCGCCGGTGTAGTTGGCATCGCCGGAATAGGTGGCCTCGATCGTGTGTGTCGAAGCGGCGAGTACCGCAGTGCTGAAGGTCGCGACGCCGCTACTTAGGCTTTCCGATCCAAGGTCGGTGGATCCGTCGGTGAACGTGACGGTTCCGCCCGGAGGGCTGGATGCGCCCGCGGGACCGGTGAGGGTGGTGGTGAAGGTGACGGTTTGGCCGTAGGTGGAGCTTTGGGTGGATTGTTGCAGCAGGAGCGTGGGAATCGCCGCTGCGATCGCGGGGTACACGGTCGAACTGGTGCTGACGTCAAAGTACACGTCGCCCGAATACGAGGCAGTAATGGAGTGAGTGCCGGCCGAAAGTGAGGAATCGACGAACGTCGCCAGACCGGTGCCGTCGAGAGAAACGGTACCGATCGGGGTCGATCCATCGCTAAACGTAACGGACCCCGTGGGAATATTGCTGTTGCCGATGCCGGTGACCGAGGCGGTGAACGTCACCGACTGGGCGTAGGTCAGGGAATCGGTCGGCGAATAGGCCAAATCGGTCACGCTCTGGTTGCGCAGGACGGTGAACGATTGGCTGGCGGTTCCCACGCCGCCGTTGTCGTCGGTCACGGCCAGGCTGACGTCGTATTGATCCGGCTGGCTTGGCGTAAAGGCGAACGAAGCAAGTGGCGACGAAGCAAGGAGCACGCCGGCGCTGCTGACGTTCCATTGGTACGTGAAGGAATCGTGTACGCCCGGATCGGTGACCTGCGCTGCCAATTGGATCGGCACGCCTGCCGTCGGGTTGGCGGGAATGCCCAGGATCGCGGCGGTCGGGGGAACGTTGTCGACGACGACGGAGGTCGAGGCGGTGTCCTGGGCGCCGGCGTCGTCGGTGACGGTGACGTTGACGGCGTAAGGAGCGTTGCCCGGAAGGCTGTCGCCGTAGACGTGGGGTATGTTGAACTGGGCGATTCCGGTGGAGAAGTTGACGGTCTGGGTCTGGTTGTCGCCCCAGTCGACAAGGAGCGATTCGGCGTCCAGAGTTCCCGGATCGTAGATATTGCCGGTGAGGACGGCCGTCCCGCCTTCGAGAATCTCGGCGGTGATGGCGACGTTGGATAGAACCGGGGCAACGTCTGCGACGGTGACTGTTTGGGTCGCGACATCGCCGTAGCTGCCGTCGCTGACGACGGCAAGGGAGACCTGGTAGTCGCCGTCGTCGGGCGGCGTAAAGGTAAGGCTGGGCGTGTAGCCGGTGGCGAGGCTTTGTCCGTTGCGGGTCACGCTCCATAGGTAGGTCAGGGTATTGGCGGTTGGATCGCTGTAGGTGCCGGTGACCGACGAGTCGAGGATAATCGGCGAGCCTTCATACAGCGGCGCGGCCGGGACGATGATCTGGACATCGGGACCGATATGGTTGACCGAGACGGGAACGGGTGACGCGGCATAGGAGCCGGCCTCGTCGGTCGCGGTGGCGACGATGTTGTAGTCGCCGCCGAAGATATAGGTGTGCAGGGCGGACGAGGGGTCGCCGCTAATCACTTGTGGAGTCGTGCCGTCGCCCCAGTCGATGGACCACTGGCTGATGGTGTCGGGCCCCGGATCGCTGCTGGCCAGGTTGAGGGTGTACGGCGTGCCCTGGTCGACGCTGGCGGCGCCGGTGACGGTGAGCGTGGGCGCGACGTGGTGGATGTTCACCAGGGCGGTGGCGATGACGGTGTTGCCGTCGCTGTCCTGGCCTTCAACGGCAATGAGCCGCGAGGCTGGGCCGTCGAGGTTGGTGGCGTCGAAGGTGACGGACTGGCCGGTGGCGTCGACGTTAAAGTTGGTCCCGTCGTAGTTGAAGTCCCATTCGAAGCTGCTGCCTGGCGCGGCCTGGCCGTTGAGCGTGATCGTGCTGCCCTCGTTGACGTTGTAGGGGCCGCCGGCGCTGACGAATCCGGGGTTGACGGTGTAGACCGCGTCCTGGGGACCCTGCGTCGCCGCAAAATCGGACCAGCCGTCGACGTTGAAGTCGGCGATCAGGGCGGAGTTGGGGCTGTTAAAGTAAAGGCCGTTGTTGTAAGAGTAGACGCCCGTCAATGGCTGCACCGTGAAAGTCTGGTCGGAATTGCCCAGCAGTATGTCGACTCTGCTCGTGTCGGTGACGTAGAGCAGGTCGGCGTTCTTGTCGTTATTGAAATCGCCGGTCCCGATCCACGCCCCGCCGAAGCCTCCGTAGAAACCGTTCGGGTTGGGCAGGTCGCTGGGGTCGGTGTATTCCAGCATCGCGGGATCCAGCGTGCCGTCGGCCTGCCCGAACTGCACATACACGCTGTTCACGGGGAATTGTTGGGGGCCGTAGTTTGGATCGTTGACGGTTTCCATGTCCTGCTCGACATAGGCGATGTCGTTGTATCCGTCACCGTTAAAGTCACCCACGACGGCGGATGACGCATAGGTCGAGGATATTTGCACATTGGTCGAGATGGAGCCGTCGCCGGCGCCGTAGCTCACAAAGACACCCTGGTATGAAGCGTCTATCACGTCAAGGTTGCCGTCGTTATTCAAATCGGCCAGCGTGATCTGTCCATAGGGTACGCCCGTGAGGCGAATGGCAGAGCCAAGCGAACCGTCGGATTGGCCGAGGAATTCCAGCAATTCGCCCGAACCGTTGGATTGATAGGCGCTGATCACCGCGTCGGCGCGTCCGTCGTGGTTCATGTCCCCGACGGCGAGGGATTCGGGGTAAGCGCTGAATTGAACGGGCGTCGACTCGGTAAAAGTTCCGTCGCCGTTGTCATACAGCACGCTGATCTGGCCTCCGCTTCCGTTGTTGTGGGCGATGACCAGATCGGTACGACCGTCGCCGGCGATGTCTCCGGCGGCCATTGAGATTCCAAAGAAGCCCTGGCCTTGGCTGGATTCGACGGGTAGGTTCGTCGTAATGGGCGAACTGAACACCCCGCCGCCGTTGTTGAGCAAAACCTCGACCTGCCAGGACACGGTTCCCGTGTAATAGTTCTGATTCCTGATCAACCCGGCTATGTCCGGCGCGCCATCGCCATTGAAATCGCCGGTCACCTGCGACGTCACGACCGGGTAGGAATTGCCGCCGGTCGCGAAGGAATAGGCCCCCGGGGAGTTCAAATGCACCGTGAACATCAGGCGGGGTTCGAGGGGTTCGATGTTGCCCCAGCGTTCGTCGGTATTCGTCGCCCACTTCCATACCGCGTCGCCGGTGTCCTGCAAACGCTGGACGATCGAGACGCCGGAGTTGCCTGGCGCGGGTGCCGAAGTCACGTTGGCCTGATTCTGGGTCGCCGACTCGCCGTTGGGATTAGCCGACTGGGTTGATGTCTGACCGCGCCCGCGGGAGTGCTGTTGACGCATGGTCCGCCAGACCCATCCCATCCCGATGTTGTCGCTGCCCGAATCAGGCATGCTGGCCGTAGTTGCCCTGGTGCTCGATCTGCTTCGACTGTCGCCCAGCCAATAGGCGATCCAGTGCCGGACGCCTCGCGAGGCCGCGGATGCACGACCATGTTTGGGTTGCCTTGTTGCCCCTGTCGATTTTGAAGGATTTGCCCCGCCGCCAACCTCAGTTGACGACCGACCGATGCCCACATGCTTGCCGATCCATTTGGAGGCGGAAGCACTAAACGCTGCCCAGAAACCCGGTTGCCTTGCCATGCGAAGTTCCTTGTTCGTTGATCCGACCCGATGAGCCATCTGCAAAAATGATGGGGAATATGAAAATTAAAGACCCGAACCGAAGATACCCGATCAAACTTAAAGCGCCGTCATTGCCAGGACAGCCCAACCCGCTGGCCACGTAATTGTGCGGTTGGTTGTATTGTTTTGCAAACACGATTCCTTGCCAATTCCAATTTCATACTGACAGGTTTGGCGTAATCTAAGCATCCACAGAGAATTAGGGCAGGGATTTTTCTACCTCGAGGGGTTTTCCACAATGGCGATTTCCCGAGTTTTGTTCTGGCGCCGATTTTTCTTCGACCATAGCCTCGCTACGCACCGGCGGTGGAGAAGTTGAGGGCGCAAGGTCTCGTCGTTTTCCGCGTCAGCGCGTTCATACCGACCAACGTGTTTGCGCCCTGCGATCCGCAATACTCAAATCATTCAATGGCGGAGTTGCCGATCCCGACCCACGACACGACGACGATCATCAAGGCGACGGCGGCCTGTCTTCATCGGATTTACAAATCCGGTTTCCGATACAAAAAGGCCGGCGTGATGATGATCGGCCTGATTCCGGCGGACCAGGTGCAAGGGCATCTCTTTGAACGAGAGCGCCTCGAACACCGCGCCGTGAACCATAGTTTTGGATCAAGTCAACAGGCGCTATGGCCGGATAACTCTTCACCACGCCCTGACCGGCCTGAGCGACCGTTGCCCTCCGTCCCAAGCAAAATCGTCTGTTGTTCAAGCCGATGTCTCAACTGAATCGCCCGGCGACGGCGACGTGGCCCCAGGGGTGGCCGAGACTAAGCCAGCGCCAACCGTGCCCGTTGCATCGGCCAACGAATCGCCAACGGCCGCGGCTGGGGCGCAAAAGGCCGCGCCCGCGACCCCGCAAGTGAAAGGAAAGCCTTCTACGCAGGAAACGGTCGGCACGTCAACCCAAGGCGTCACGCCTGTCCAGAAAGCCAAAAAAACGTTCACGATCAAGCAGTTACGAGAGATGGTCGGCGACGTGGATAAGAAGACCTTTGCAAATTGGAGACGTGATTCTGGCGTCGGCACTGGCAAGCCCGGTGACTACCTCAAAACGTATAAAATGTCAGAGGCTACAGCGGCGTGTCCTACCGTTCCAGCTTGCCCGCCTCGTTTCGACTGGCAACGGGATCTGCCGCACCAATGACGCCAGATGCCGTCACCCGCGAGAAAAAACAATGGCTCGAAAGAATTCATGCCTCATCGGCAGAAAATTTTCCACCGGGTAGCACCGGGGTAGCACCGACCCAAAACGAAGCGAGACACCGTTCTGGCGTCTCGTCGTAAACCCTTGTATTTCAGGCACTTCTGAATGCTCCCCGATGGACTCGAACCATCAACCCGCTGATTAAGAGTCAGCTGCTCTACCAATTGAGCTAGGGAAGCGTTGGATGCGGAGGAACGTAAAAATATACCCGTATCAGCGCCGAAGTCAACCTGTGCGGAAATTGTCGGCGCCCCGCGCGCCCAAATGCCAAAGCCGGTTCCGCGCCTTATCGCGATTGTGCAAAAATCCGCGACATGGGTTTGGCGTCGCGTCGCGGAGGGTTCGCCTGTTTGGCGACACGCTCGCCGATTCACGGGGCGTAGGCTTTCGCGGGCGTGACAGTGCCGCAGGGGCCGCCTTCGGGGGCGTGTTCGCGGTCGACCACGTTGCCGTCCTTGTCCAGCAAGGGGAAGTACCAGTGAGATGTGGCGACTGCCTTGGACGGGATGTAGTGGTTGATCAGCGAGCGGCGCCACATGGTCGGGTGGTCGTTGGCGATCGACCCGTGGATGACGCGTCCATTGAAGAAAAGGGCGTCGCCGGGTTGGAGCGTGGCGGGGATCGGATCGTGGCCGGCGGGCGGGTGGACCAGTTCGGAGGTGAAGCTCTTGGCGGTGTCGGCCTTTTCGGGGCAGGCGACGTCGACGCGGTGGGTGCCGGGGGCGATGTAGAGGCCGCCGTTTTCGGGGGTCGAGGGGTCGATGGCGAACCAGGCCGCGATGCAGTTGCCGCCCTGGGTTTTGAGGTAAAAGTCGTCCTGGTGGAACGCCTGGCCGCGCGAGCCGGTGGGCTTGTAGTAGAACATGCTCTGGGCGGCCAGGGGTTCGTCGTCGAGCAAATCACGGAGAACATCCAGCACGCGCGGGTCGAGCAGGTACTCTTGAATCATGGCGTCGAAGCGATGGGGCATCATCACGCGGGGGAAGCGCCGAAGCGGGTCGTTGGCGGCTTCGGGGGATGTGTCGGGGCCCCAGTGGCCGGGGATTTCCTTGCCTGCCTTGCCGATTTCGTCGAAGCGGTCGCGGATCTTCGCGACGTCGCGGGGCGTGAGGAGGCCGGGAATGACGAGGTAACCTTCGCGGTTGTAAAAGTCGAGTTGTTCCTGGGTCAGGACGCGATGCTGGGTGGCGGAGAGGACCATGTTTGAAGTTCCTGCAAAAGATTTATTCGAGAGCGTTCGAAGCGGTTCCTTCTTGAAATCATCCGGGTTTGATATCAAGTTCGAATCGACATCTTCATGATCCGCGAAGCGCCCTGTTTTCCCATGGACAGCCTTGGCAAAAGGATGGATAATCTTACCATGGCCAACACCGATCCATCGTCGCCGATTTCGCTTGAGAACGCCCTTTTCATTCGCGAAAGCGGCCACTTTTTCGACATGCCCGAGCACTTCATGTTCCGCGAGGATCCCAAGGACTTTCTGGTCTGGCTGGTCATCGGCGGCAAGGGCTTCGTGAACGAAAAGGGCGTCAAATATGAGGTTTCCGCCGGCGATCTGGTGACGGTTTTGCCGCATGTGCGGCATAGTTACGGGTCGGATTTGAAGGACCCATGGAGCGTTCTCTGGGCTCATTTTGATGGCGTTCTGGCGCCGGAATATGCGGGGAATTTGAGGAGGCAAGATGCGTCAACGCCAAGGACGATGGGGTGGCCGGGGTCGAGGTCTTCCGAGCCCCCGGAATCTTCGCCAGATGGTCGTGGGGCCATGGAGAAAAACACATCGCACAAGATTCCGGGGGCGAGGGATGCCTCGACCCCGGCCACCCGACGAATCATCGACAAAATTGCCAGAAATGCCGCCGAGCGCCACGCCTCCGGCCCCGTCGTTCACATCGGCGTCGATCCGCTTATCCGCGACCGCTTCATCGACCTGATCCTCCTGCGCGAAATCGGCGCCCACGGCGCGGACCTGCGCTGCCGCGGCGAGTTGCACGCGCTCCTGTCGCTGCTGGGCCAGCGGGTCCGCCGGTCGCAGGAGGCCGATCATCCGCCCTCGGCGCTGGATGCGACGGCGGTCGAAACATTCATTCACCAGCATCTGGGCGACGCGATCGCGCTGGACGATCTTGCCGGAAAGTTTCATTTGTCGGTGACGCATTTTTCGCGGTTGTTCCGCCAACGCTACCGGGTGAGTCCGATGCAGTACGTGACGCAGGCGCGGATGGGCCGGGCGTGCTCTATGCTGCGCGAGACGCGGGTCAAGATTTCGCAGGTGGGGCTGGCCGTGGGATATGAGGATCCATACTACTTTTCGCGGATATTCCGCAAGACGGTCGGGGTGTCGCCTCAGGCTTTTCGTCGCGGGGATCAGAAGTATGAGGCGTTTGGGCGGTTTGTGTATACGAAGTGAATGAAAGAGTGACGATTCGCTACCGCGCATCTCCCGGAGATTTTGGAGCGGCATTCTTGAGCAAGAGCATTTCGGATTTCAATTCTCCAATCTCTCTTTCCAATAAACAAATCAATTTATACAACATTAAAATCGAAAGGCCGGTGAACAGTGCTCCTATATATGCGATATCTTTATGGCCGTCGCTTGGTAGACTTATTACTATAAACACGGGGCCGAAAGCGGCAAAAGCCGGAATCAAGGTAAGTAGGATTTTTTTAAAATTGCTCATTTTTCCTCCATTACGGACGACTCGCGACATTATCTACCTTTGACAATTCCGCGACGACGGATTCCCTGTTATACTACCGCAATCCTTGTTTTTCAGGAATCCCGATGCCCCCACCGCTCCCCGAATTCTTCCGTCGCACCGACGAATCCGACGACGCCCTCTTCTACGCCGAGGCGCGCCTGGTGACGCATAT
>Ga0206903_10297_pt1 | contig 14140 bp, 10 predicted proteins | sample Alteio_BWOrgHeat_45_FD_152959 | JGI IMG/M metagenome (GOLD analysis project Ga0206903, IMG submission 152959) | Enriched cells from forest soil in Barre Woods Harvard Forest LTER site, Petersham, Massachusetts, United States -... | ecosystem: Environmental > Terrestrial > Soil > Temperate forest >... | reverse complement strand
GCACTTGCCGTTAGTATGTGAAGCTGTTCCAGTTTTTCCCGGACAAATATCACGGGATGCGCTTTTAAAGAAAGGGAGGTGGCTGCATAATCCTGCACCACATGTTCGGAGGTCCGCATCAGCGGCAGGGAAATTTTTTCTTCGAATGATGAATTGTCCGGCTTTCCCGAAAACATGCCTACCGGCTCGTCTTTAACAGAGACTTCCCATAATGCCCTTCGCCGGTCGAGCCCCATGGAATTAAAGGCATCCGCGTCTGCCAGTTTTTCCAATGCCGATTGTGATATTCCGGCATTCCGGATGTCATGGATGCACGAATAGTTTTTTGTACGGCCCAATATCAAAACATTCATATCCTCTTCCCGCAATCCCTTTACCTGGCGAAAGCCCAGCCGGAGTGCGCAATAGTTTCCTGATTTTTCTTCCAGAATATTATCCCAGTTGGAAAGATTTACATCTACCGGACGCACATCCACTCCGTGCTTACGCGCATCTATTACGATTTGTGCCGGTTGATAGAATCCCATTGGCATACTATTCAGGAGGGCAGCTGCAAACACATCCGGATAATACCATTTGATCCACGACGAAACATAAACCAGGAGGGCAAAACTGGCTGCATGACTTTCGGGGAATCCATAACTGCCAAACCCTTCCAGTTGTTTGAATACACGCTGTGCATATTCCCGCTGATAACCCCGCTGCATCATGCCGCTGATCAGTTTTTCTTCAAAGCGCGTAACCATACCCTTTGCCTTAAATGTGGCCATGCTTCGGCGCAATTCATCGGCTTCGCCGGGAGAAAATCCGGCCGCCACAATCGCAATCTTCATGGCCTGCTCCTGGAATAATGGAACGCCCAGTGTACGGCCAAGTATTTCTTCGAGTTCCTTCGACGGGTAATCGACTTTTTCCTCTCCGTTGCGACGACGGAGGTAAGGATGGACCATATCGCCCTGGATCGGCCCGGGCCTTACAATAGCTACTTCAATTACCAAGTCGTAAAAACTGCGGGGCTTCAACCGCGGTAACATGGATTGCTGGGCACGGCTCTCAATCTGGAATACACCAATGGTATCGGCGTGGCAAATCATATCATATACTTCCGGATCATCGGGTGGAATATTAGACAGCGTGAGATCAAGACCATAATGTCCCTTCGCAAATTCAAATGCTTTGCGGATACAGGTGAGCATTCCCAAGGCGAGCACATCTATTTTCAAAAAACCAATCGCATCAATATCATCTTTGTTCCATTCAATACAGGTCCGGTCTGCCATACGTGCATTCATAACAGGACATAAATCCGACAACTTTCCCCGCGTAATTACGAACCCACCTGTATGCTGCCCAAGCTGTCGCGGAAAACCCATCAGCTGTTCCGTAAGCTGCATGGTTTTCAGGAGCAGGGCATCATCCGGGTTCAGGCCTTGCTCCTTAAGACGCTTTCCTTCAAACCATTCTTCCGTAAATTCCCAGACCGAACTCGATATCCGGTTGATAGTGTCAACAGAAAGCCCCATGGCTTTTCCCACATCGCGGATGGATCCTCTCTGACGTTCCTGCGTTACGGTAGCTACAATGGCTGCCCGGTCACGTCCGTATTTGCGATAGATATATTGTATTACTTCTTCCCGGCGCTCATGTTCAAAATCCACATCAATATCCGGTGGCTCATTCCGGGCGGAAGATATGAACCGCTCAAATAGTAAATCAAATTTGGAGGGATCCACTGAAGTAATCCCGAGACAAAAACAGATCGTAGAATTGGCTGCAGATCCCCTGCCCTGGCAAAGAATTTTTTGTTCACGTGCATATCGCACAATATCATACACAGTCAGAAAATAGGCGGCATAATTCATTTTTGATATAAAAGCCAGTTCATGTAAAATAGCGTTCTTTGTTTTCTCCGGAATCTGATCGCCAAATTTTTCCTGTGCGCCTTTCCAGGTCAGCATGGTAAGCTCCTCCTGTGTTGTCCTGCCCCCTGTAGTGATCTCTTCCGGGTATTCATATTTCAATAAATCCAGGTTGAACTCACAGGCTTCTGCAATTTCTTCCACATGACGTATTGCTTCCGGATAATTACGGAACAGTCTTAGCATCTCATCTGCTGTTTTCAAATGCCTTTCCGCATTTTGATGAAGGCGAAAGCCGGCATTTTGAATCGTACATTTTTCACGTATGCAGGTTAATACATCCTGTAGTTGCCGCCGTTCGGGTACGTGATAGCAGGCATCGTTGGTCACTACCATGGAAATGTTCAGTCGTTCCGACAATTGCGAAAGGCGGAACAACTGCTTGGCATCATCACCAAAATAGTGACGGGTTATTCCGAGATATAGAACAGAGCCAAAGAATTCTTTATATTCTTTCAATTGCTTTTCGAATGAATAATCAAATTCAAATGCCTGATTCAGTTTATCCGGCGGAACAACAATTAACCTGATATCCTTAAGCTGTTCATAAACATCCTCCTTGTTCAAATGACAATCTCCTTTTTCTGCCCGGAGATTGCCCGTAGTCAGGAGTCCCGACAATTGCGAATACCCGTCTACGTTAGTGGGATAAGCCAACAGGGAAGGACCATCGAGCAGGTCCAGCCGGCATCCCGGAATAAGGCGGATGCCCGATGATCTGGCTGCCACATGGGCACGCACGATTCCCGCGAGGCTATTCCGGTCTGTGATGGCGATAGAAGCATATCCATAAGCTGCCGCCTGTTCAACAAATTCTTCCGGATGTGAAGCACCCCGAAGGAAGCTAAAATTAGTTGTGACCTGTAATTCAGTATATTTCATCAGGCGAAAAATCCATGTAAATACCATTTGGGAATCCGGTCTTCATTATAATGACCCGAACGGAACAACCAATAACGCTGACCCTCTTCATCTTCCACGGCATAATAATCACGGAGTGGTCCATTCCTTATCCACCATTCCTGTTCGATCCGTTCAGGTCCGTCGGCTTTTTTTATTTTATGCAATTTCCCCTGCCATCGAAAATTCATGGGCGGGTAATCGGGTATCGGGGCAGTTACTTCAATGGGTTGCGGCCTGGGTAATAGCTGTACCGGTCTTGGCCGGTCAATCATCCAGCCGGTCGCCGGAGATTCACTCAACGATATGGATTCTTTAAATGATTTTTCAGGCATCCAGTGTTCAGCAGGAAGAAAACGGTATATGGGTTGATTGCTGAAACGGTTGGTCAATCGGTCCATTAGTTCCGATAATCCGGGATCTTCCAAACCGGTGGTAGTGTCCCAGAGTTTCTCCTGTTTCGAAAAACATTTATCAGTTTTCAAAGCTTCCATCATGAATAATTCAATGCCGGGTTCCGGTTCAATTGTTGAAATTTTATCCTCAAAAAGTTTATACAGATGCTTCGGATTGTGTGTGGCGCGATTAGTTCCGATTTCAATCTTTACTATTTTATTATCTGCCCGAAAACCGGAGAATACAGCCTGGCGTATTCCCATGCCTTCCTGTTGGAGACGCTTGCATATTTTATCAAGCAGGAGATTCAGGGCAATTTCAATTCCGTCAGCTGTTACGATGGGTTCAGGACAGGGAAGCCTTTCGCGCCAGGGCTCGATGGGCTCGACGGAACAAATGGATTCTTCTTCATTTCCTAAGGCCTGATCCATTTTCAAAATCATTTCCTTCCCGAAACGGCGGCGCAGTGCTGTTCGGGGCATACCAATAAAATGCCGGATCTGATGTAACCCGAGTTTATGAAGCCGGTCGGTCGTATCGCTTTCCAATCGAAGTGCGGAAGGTGGTAATGGTAGGAGGGTCTCCATCTGACACCCGTTTTCGATAATGGGTGAAGAATTCCCATAGTGTGCAATCGCCCAGGCTGCTCCGATCGTATCCGCCATTGTTGCACGGGTATCATAACCCCGGCTTTTCAATCGCTGGTTAATGTCTTTGATATATTTCATTTCTCCTCCCCACAAATGTGCACAGCCTGTAACATTAAGTATAATCCCATCCGGTGGATCTATGGCAACGATATTAGTATAGCGGATGCACCATTCTGCAATGGCCTTTAACAATTTATCTGCAAGACCCGGTTGATCATCGATCACCTCCAATGATGGAATGATCGCACGGGCATCTGCAACCACCATCCCGGGTTCGATTCCTGAGAGCAGCGCCATATGACTGGCTGCTGTAATCATCATGCGTCCATGATCAGGAGCCGACAAAACAAAAGGTACATGCCTTAGAGCGGGCTGGCGGAGTATGAACCAGTCCGTCAGCAGATGACGGAACCATATAGTAACGAAGCGCTGCGCCATCTCACCCCGTTTTTCTTTTTGGTTCCAGAAAAATGGATGGTATTTGTTCTTTGATGAACCGGAAACACCCGGCTGCCCATTCCAAATGCCAGGTTCCGGGTTTACCATTTCGTATTTTCAATAAATTCACCTTCCATCGAGGGAAACCCAGTCCGGGTAAATCTTCATCCGTTTCAGAAGGCAGTGATTTTATATTCCAGCGGGATACACAGGCATTCGTATTCAGGTTTCGTGGATTGGTGCGAAGAATAAAACCCGTTACAAGGCTTTGTTCTACGGCCAGTTGGAACCGGCGCGATACAGTAAAACTGAGCTCGGGCATTTCACAGATAACGGCTGAAAGACCCCGGCATTTTAAGGCTTCTTCCATCGCCCATAAAATATCTTTTTCTTTTTGCAGGTCAACAAAAACTATCCGTTCAGGATCGATGCCGAACATTTTTAGTGCCGGCGGAAAAAGGGTTCTGCCGGAACCAATCCAGACTGCAGCGCCTCCTTTATTCATCAATGATCCCAGCATTCCTGAAATAAAGCCAGTAGTTGCGGCAGAAGTCTCAACTCCTTCACATACAAACTCGTGTACGGCACCCAACGGAAATTTCCCCAGTGGAAATGCTCTGTTCAGAGCGCCAAGCCCCGGGTAAGGATTATCCCCCGTATGAACGGCTCTTAGCCCTTCCAGGGGAAGGATATCCATTTTTAAACGGGCAATAAGATCTGCTTTTTCTCCTTGCATCGGCTGCTCCCGCTCAAATGGGAGGGCAGGCAAATTACTAAATTATTTAGTAATTCACTAATTTAATTTGAAGCGATTCAGGCATCCGGACTCATAAAATCGGGGTATTTTCGTTCAACCGGACTTCTTGCTCCGCAGTGATTTCCGCCCGGCCGTTTTCTTTTTAAGCGGAATAGTTTTTTTCTTCTGTACTGCTTTCTTTCGCACAACCTTCTTCTTCCTGGGTACTGATTTTTTCTTTGCCGGTTTTTTCTTTTTAGCTGAAGTACGCGATCTTGGAATATCCACTAACCCGGATTCGGTATCGTCGACGCGGCAAAGGATCATACCGGCTTTTACAATTCCCCTCGGTCTAATGAATGTAACAATTCCTGCCGATGATGAATCCTGGTCGTTCCATACCCCACTGAAAAATACCTGACCGAATAGTTCATCACTGTCAATCGGATCATTCAGTTTTTTGGCCGGAATAAAAGTTCCACCAAATTCAGCCGGCATACCCTTGATTACCATAATATATTTTTTAGTATATGCGCAGGGATAACAACAACCCTGTTTTGGGCAGGGATGTGGAAGATATGTCAAAAAAGAATTTTAACGAAGGTGCGAACAGATTACCGGGTCTATGCCATTCATACCCAATTTGCGGTCGCACGATAAAATAAGAACTGCCATTGAAATACTGTGCTCCGATTTTACATTCCAGGGCCAGTTGATCCATAAAGGTAATATCAAACGCAGTGCCCATCCAGGTTTGAATATCGGATCCTTCTATCCGGATATAAGAATAATTGATCGCCAGGATTCCGCCGGCCCACCAGATGGTCTCCTGCGGATTCCGGTGGTAGTTTTTATCCTTCGGATGGTCCGACTGATAGTGTGTTAAATTTAAACTCAATAACGAAAGTCCCGTCTGAATGCCGATAGCGGAAGAACCGGAGAAATAATGAAAAGCACCAACGTCGAAATAGGCACCTGGCTTGCTGGCATGTTTTAATTCAAGCCTGGAATAAGCAGCGGAATCCAGCGGTACCGGCATATAAAAATAAGCGCTGCAGGTTTTATTCAGGAAAGCCGTTTCAGATTCTGCGTTATCTTTTTTTTCAAACAGTATTGCAAAAGAATTGGGGGGCGAAAGACGATGCGTTCCTAGCCATTCATATACCTGCATAAAATGATTGTACAGATCCATCAGAGAAGCAAGTCCGGCTTTTTTTGCCTGGGCAAATGTGGTTGAATCGTAATATCCATCTCCGAATGTATGCCAGTGGTCCCCCGCTTCGTTATAAACGTTAATACCCAGTCTGCAATAATAATCATGTACACCCTTATTGTCGAATCCGCATATAGTACGATGCACCGCCAGATGACCGGCTGCGAATGCATCCTGCAGGAAATGGTCGGCGAATGCATTGAATACAAGCGCGATCTCCATATATTTTTTTGCGGCTTCATAATGTCCCCCATGAAGTGCCGTAGCCGCCGATTCTGCCTGCGCGAGCGCAAGGATATGCAGTATTGTATATTTGGCTGAATTATTCAGGTGAAGAAATGCATTCTCTATCGTTTTTCGTAAGCGTTCTCCCTCATCGGCATTGGAAGAATCGAATGGCGTATTCAAAAACTCATTGAGATTGTCCAGCAGGTTTGTATTGATGGCCCTTAACATCTCATTGCGACTTTTCGGAGGCGACTGAAAATGGCTCCGGTCCTCATTGGCCAGCAGAACATAACTCAGATACAGATACCCCGATTCTTTTGCACTGTCATCCAGTGCTTCGGCCTGCTTTTGCCAGACGGTTCTCAGGTGACTTACCAGCGCCTGATACCTCGCAGCCGGAGGAGCATTACTGAAAATATTGTCGTTAAGTAATCCCTCAAACAACTGAATCACATCCAGGGAATGATCACCCGCCAGTGCTGAAAAATCCCCGTATGAATAAGCGATCCGGTCGTTGGCAATGCCGATCATTTCCGGATAATATGCCCGGATAAAACCATTGTCATGATAGGGAATTGGATAACCGGCCGGACCACCAAAATACTGAAAATGAAAGCTGTCAATCAGTAAGGTTCGTACCAATGGATTTTGAAGAAAGGCGATCATAGCCTGGTCGCCGCAAACCTTATGCTCATAATATAGTCCGGCTCGGGCCGGAAGAGCTCCTAAATAACAGACAAGTGTTAAAAAGTAAAATGATTTTTTCAAATTATTTATTTAACTACTGTACCCGGGCTTATTAAATGTAAAATAAATTTATGATTCCGGTGGGATTAATCTATGAAATATCAAGTTCAAAAGCCTGATCGGTTCTTTCATTTATTTCTTTTGGAGTAACCTCTTTGAATCCGTATTTCTTGTAGAGTGATAGGGCCACTTTCAGGGGAGATATAGTCTCTAAATAAATCTTTTTATAACCTCTCTCTTTGGCCAGATGAATGGCAGTATCTAAAATGAATTTTCCCAAACCCCTTCCCCGCACTTCTTTTACGAGGTAAATTTTCCGGAGTTCGCAAATATTTTTATCTATGGGGAATAGACCGAAAGTACCGACCATTTTATTTGTGTTGAATTCTACAGCAACCCCAAAAAAACCGTTATCGGGAAAATAGTTTTTTTCAATATCCTTCAGGTCCTTATCCTTTCCGGACGGATCCGGTCTTAACCCATGTTCTCTCAGGCATGAAAAAACAATCTCCCGGATGAATGGTGTATCATCATTTCTGGCGGCCCGCAGGAGAAATTCATGGAAGAGCATCTGATTTTATAATTTTCTACGCCGGATTTAAAGTATGAATCAGGGGGAGTCAGCTTTGTAGCACGAATTAAATGCCAGATGATATTATATTGTGTGTCAATGATCTGCTCAGCCATGTCGGGTTGAAGTTGTCCGCTTTTGATACGCTGACTGTTCTATTGTGATTCCGGGTTACCACGTCGGACGGGCATCATGTGAGGGGAGTATAGTGTAGAATTATTGTATAGTCCATTTAAATTCACCGGACCACTTATAGAACTCCGCAACTTCGGTTTTATGCGCGTCCAGCCAGGTAATTACATCAGAATCATTTGAGGAAGTAAAAGCGGTATAAGAGAATGTTATTATCAAATTCTTTTCATTCATTTCAGAAAAGTATGGAACATAATAATTCCAATAAAAGCCATCATCCTGGTGCGCCTATGGGCATGAGTCAGTTGGATCCTTCCATTGCAGGCCTGCTCAAGCAGCAAGCCAAGTATGGACCACGCGGTGGACTGGGTGCTGAACCATGTGGGTGCGGCTTACGGCGTAATTGCAGATGTGGGGGAATTTACAGCAACCTTTAAACAATTTCCACCGCGCTCCATTCCACCGAGTTTCTCCCCGACCACTATCATGGAAGATATGATGGGCGAAATCAAGATGGATAAAGAGATCAACCGGGTGCTGGAAGAGAACAAGACAATGCCGGCGACGCCCAAGAAGAAAAATTAAACTGAAACCTCTTCATTATCGGGCAGACGCTGATTGTCTTTTCGTATTGACCCGGTTGTCAACCGGAAAAATCGGGTAACTGCTTTGTTCTATTCCAATACTGCCCGATATGGAAAAAGTCCTGGCGTCGTTAATATACATCAGGCCCAATTCTGCGCGCGCGTCAACGCCAAACTGGTAGGTATTAGGAAGATAACTGCCGGGATAGGATTTATTGTAAGCCGGATTCATGAATGTATGGGGGAAACTATAAAAAACAGGAGCCGCGGAGACGCCGGCAAATGCAACCCAGTTATTATTCAGCGGGCGACTTAGTTGTAGTCCGACCGGTACCGCCATATAGGTTGTACTATATCCGCCATAAAAACCAACGCCGGCTGAAACACCGCTATAAGTGTTGAGCTGCCATTTTGAATTCACCTGACCGCTGTCCGATAACTGGCCGTAAGTATGAAAAGGCCGCCATTGAGCAAAACTCAGTGTACCGCCTGGTAAATAGGTTTGTGCCTTTGGTGAAAGAAATGCAAAAGATGCCAGTATGATTAAGTAAATCCGCAAACTGTCAGATTATATATTAAAATTACTGCTTCTTTTGGTATTCCCATTCAAATCCGTCTGCCTTAACATTGTAAAAATCATCGGTGATCAGAACTGGCAGAACTACTAAACAGGCTGTAATTACATAATCTATTTTGCCGGATACCAGTTCCTCAGGCGAACGTCGATATTAGGATCTGCCGCTTCTACCAGCGCTTTAAAAGCTTTAATATCACTCAGGCCATTATTGCCTCGGTAATGATAAGGATAAACGATGCGGGGCTTGAAAGCCAGCACAGCATCTGCCGCTTCCTTGATGTCCATTGTGTATGGCAGATTCATGCAGACAAAAGCCACGTCGATATTTTTTAATGACCGCATTTCCGGAATACCCTGAGTATCCCCAGAAAGATAAATGCGTTTGCCCCCAATGGTCAGCACGTAACCATTACCCCTTCCCTTCGTGTGCATGGCCGTCGGGCTCTCCGGAAGATTATACATTGGAATTGCATTTATGGTAATACCCGATTCGCCGGTCTGATCGCCATTCTTCATCACAACCACATGCTCCTTGTCCTGAGGTGGCAATTTATCAGCAACCACCTGTGGTACAATCAATATTGTGTGCGCATTTTTTACGGCATCAATCGTTTTAAGATCGAAGTGATCACCGTGAATGTCCGTAACCAGGATCATATCCGGCGACCCCATTCCCCTGAAATTATCGGGGTTCGCAGGATCTGCATAGATAATCAGTCCCTTTACCTTGAGAACCAGGCTGGCATGCTCAACAGGTACCACGATTAACGGACCCATATCCGTTCCGATGGTGTCGGGAATGCTGTTTTGCGCATGTACGGAAAATAAGGAAACCGACAAAAATAGCATCAACAAAAAGGATTTCATATCGAAGATTTTTAGACTATAAATATACTAACGAGTTAGATCCGGATTTCTTTGATATATGACCATTTGAGCAGAACCCTAAGCGGTAGGATCAACCTGATCGCCCAACTTATTATCGGAGTAAAATTTCGTGCGATATTCCTCAAAAGATTCTGACAGCTCATTGATGCTAACCACACTGGCATCTATTTGTTCCTGGAGATCAGGCAGTTTCTGTTCCAGCAGTTCCGCGTTCAGGGTAATATTGTGCGCAGCGATCTGAGAAACTTTTTTTAAAACGGCAGTCTGACTCTGTTCGAGATCCTTTAGTTCCCGCCGGATCTTGTCCATTAATTCGAGCTGTTGTATCTTATTCATGTGGTTAGATATGCAAAAATCCTACCAGTACTATCTTTTCGACCGGTCGTCCCCCATTCACTATCCCAGCTTCTCCAACCGGAATTCCAGGCGTTTCTCTTTTTTAAAATACTCCATGATCATCACCGAACCTGCCTTAGCCGGAAATACTTTCAGCGTACTGGCCTTCGACTTTAGCTCGATCTTGTCAATGCTGAACTTTTGTCCGTTATAGCGGATCGCATTAAATGTCTGCCCTTTGTATTCCGATGTGCGGACCCGGTCGCTATAACAAACTTCAAAGGTGGAATTATCCTTTTCGCCGGTGGTGAAATCATAATCAAATGCACCCATGGATTTGAGATAAACAGCAATGGCATGCTGGCTATTATAATCACTCATCGTTGACGCATCGGCGGTATTATGGCTCTTGTCATAAATGGTGGCACCGGTTACTTTATACTGCGGATTGAATTGCATGATCACCAGGTCGGTGACTACAATCTTCGTAACTCCCATAGAACTACGGCCGCCTCCCATCGCGCTCAGCGCGGTCAGGGCGATCCCACCTGCACTGGCCTCCCGTTTATAACCTTCACCCACTACAAAAAGACTGTTATCCGGCATCCGGATCAGCCGGTGGATATAGAGAAATCCGATCTCATCGATCTTACCCTTTGCGTTTGTTGGCAGGTAGCGGCCAAAATCGCCTGACCAGGTATTATACACTTTACTGAGTACTTTGCCCGAATTGGATATTTCATATAGTGCGAGTCCCCGGCTGAAATCCTTGCTGATATTCTGATCTTTGTCGAAATAAGAACCCATCACGAGCATTTTACCATCCGGCAATGTAGAAACACTCCCGGGTACCAGCTTGAACTCATCTTTTGAATCGTCAATATCGAAAACTTTTTTCTTGGTAATAAAGTTCAGACCAACCAGATGGGCCGTTGGTTTACCGCTTAATGCCTTATTCTTTTTCAATACTTCCAGAATGATCAGGCTGTCTGTGCTGCCCAGGTATTCGGCGAAAGCGTATTTTTCTTCATCATCGGTTGGAATATAAGTCCATTGTTTGTGGGTCTCTGAAGAATAAAAATCGACTTCATAGGTCCGCTGACTGCCGTCGCGCATTGGTAGTACCGATGCATAACCCAGATCTCTCAGGTCAAATACATTCCGGTTTGTTCCCTGATCGGTATGCTGTGTTTCATACTGCTTCATCAGATCGTCCGTTTTTTTATCAAATTGCCGGGAGTATGTGTATTTCAACTTGCCGTCCAGGGTATAGATCTTCATGTCCAGCGTTTTGGAATCTTCATTTTTGAACAGGAAGGAAAGACTGCTGCCATTATAGGCAGACTCCAGCAGACTCAGTGTTTTCGAATCTTCAAATTTTATATCCTTTACCTTATTCAGGTTTTCGTCCAGAATCTGTAAAGTATATTCATCCGTATGCCGGTCGATTTTATCGCTCTGGTACAGGAGAAAATAACCCTTGATCTGTCCCTGCGCTGATATCGTACCACTGTTTCGCAAATAAGCTGAATAAACTTTGTCGATACTAAGTTTGGCCTGCGCCTGGAGCTTGATACTGATCAGGTTGATACAGAAGCAAATCATGACAGCTGCGGAGCGGATCGGATATTTTCTGATTGAAAACGGCATAGAGAAATTTTAAGGGTGTATAAAGAATTAATTTTTTACTAGTTTTTCGCTTTGCTGGTACACATTTCTATAAGGCGCATATTGATCCATGGTAGCCTGATATTGTTTTAAATAATAGTAGCTGATGGCTGCCAGGTCCTCCAGGTAAAGATTCTGTATGAATTGAAGTAACAGATTGTAGTTCGCGGGATAACCCGGGGAAGGAAGGTTGGTCACTTTACTCAGCACATGAGATTTTTGAGCCGCATATATGCTGTTCAGTAATTTTCCCACCTGTGCTATAAGATACATATCATGAGGCCTTGTCTGTAATAAGACCAATGCAAGAAACAGGCTCTCTGAATAATTTTCGGAGATATATGCATATTCGATGGCTTCATATCGAAATTGATTTCGCAGCGTAACAAAATAGATCGAATCGACCACAAACCGCGACGCGGTGGATTGTGTCCAGCCCTTCATGAGTTTTTCAAGTATAAGAATCCGCTTTTCGCAGTCCGGGTGCGTTTTCAATGAGTCTGCCATTTCCTCATTAGTAATTTTTGCATGACCGCCCAGCAATCCTTCATCATGCATGAGCCATTTTTTCCGGAATGGATATTCCGGTGCATTAAACATGGCGGGCAGAATAGACGCTACATCCAGACTGTCCTTATCAATATTATCAAGAACGGTTAATGCTGTCAACGCGCAGTTTACACTAAAAGAGGTATGGCGCATAAGTTCCACGGCCATGGAATCGGCCTGCGCTTCATGGTCCCGGCTATGTCGCCGGCTGTCGAACGTGAGTCCTTTTACTAAGCTTTGCAGCTGTTCCCTCTTATGGTAATCCGACCCTTTGATCTTATGCAGGGAGGCCTGCACTTCTTCCGAATTAATCGTTTCCACATACCGCTGCATGCTGTTCTCGGAATGATGCAGGAGAAAATGGGCCATTTCATGACAGAGCACAAACGCTGCCTGTCCCTCATTGTCCAGCCTTTCGAATAATCCCATATTGAACAGGATGATGCCTTCACCGATATACTCGGCATTGGGAACAGCCGATCGGGAAAAGTAACAGGCAAAATCAGCGGGGAGGGCAGGATTGCCCTGCCGGATAATGCCCACCAGCCTGTTCAGGTATTCCTGTGCCGCGGCATCCGTAGAGAGTTCTTTTTTGTCAAATTTTTGCTGGATGTTTTTCCAGCGTTGCTGATATACTTCCACCAGATCCTTTTTGTACTGGGAAGGAAGCTGACTGATCTGCACCTGGTATTGCTGCTGGTATTTTTCCCGGAGCCGGACGAGTTTGGCCGAATCCTCAACAGCCGGGGAAAACACCTGGGCTTTTGTTATAGTAAAGAAGAGGCAGAAAACGAAGAACAGGCAAAATCCGGTCAGCGGGAAACCTGCACTGGGTTTATCTTTCATTTGCCGGTTCAAATTGGAGTTGGGGTTTAGAAGAGTTGCGATCGGTGCGATCCCTAAGATATAAAATAAAGAAGTTCGCTTATATGTAAACGGTAGTTGATGACCATTATTTTATTTTTTGTTGATAATGGCAGATAATCATGATCAATGTCAAGCCCTTGAAATAAACGAACAAGAGAAATTGAAGGCGTTCTAAGTGTTTACACTTAGTAGATCGGATCTTTCATGATTTGGTTACTGGTAACTCGAATAATCCTTTGAAGGATTGGCATACTTAAAGAGTCCGAAGGAAATCAGCACAGTGGCTACCAGTATAGCCACATAGTTGATAAGCATGATGGAATCGCCCTGGATAAAAGTCAGTTTCAGGTAGCGCGAGATCAGGATAATGTCGACGATTAAACCGTAATAGAATATAAATCCGGCAAAGACAAATACAAGCACGATATCATCCGCTGTCTGTTTCACTTTCTTAAGGGATTTACGGATTCCCCAGATATTCAATACCAGGCATAGCAGACTTCCGATACCGATGATTATATTATTGGAATCAATATTAAATCCCTTCCACCCGATGATGGCCGCCTCAAATACGATGAAGGCGAGGATCAGTTGTAAGAATATTTTTTTTCCGAATGCATAATAGAACATCAGGCAGATGATCGGCGCGTCCACCAGGTTGTACAACATGAGGATCCGGAGCGTTACGGGCTCATACCAGTTCAGGTGAAAAATATCCGGCAGATACAAAAGGCCATTGAT
>Ga0206903_10296_pt1 | contig 14141 bp, 11 predicted proteins | sample Alteio_BWOrgHeat_45_FD_152959 | JGI IMG/M metagenome (GOLD analysis project Ga0206903, IMG submission 152959) | Enriched cells from forest soil in Barre Woods Harvard Forest LTER site, Petersham, Massachusetts, United States -... | ecosystem: Environmental > Terrestrial > Soil > Temperate forest >... | reverse complement strand
CAGAATCACAAAAAATAATTCATTGTTAGCTCCCTGTAAACGGTAGGGACCCTGGTTGCCTTCCTGTCCCTGGAATATATTCCGGTTGAATGTTCCCTTGGCCACGGATCCGCTTACGAGCACTTTATTACTGGCCTGGTCCGAAAATTTCGAGATCGTTTCAAAGGATCCGCCGCGCAACCGTTTGTAAAAAGACAGAAAATAATTATCCGTCTGCCGGAGATCAATATCGCCCATGCGCAGGGCCCAGTTCTTCTTCTTGAACTGGATATAGATCTGGTCGAAGTCGCTCAGTTCAGCGGTGGTGCCATCGGGCTGAATCGGGATATTGTTGTCGGTGATCGCCGCGGCGATCTCAATGGAATCGGCGAGATATCCGCTGATCTGCAGATTCAGATTTGATGTAACAACGGCATCCTGTGCATTGCCGAATGAAATCGCTCTACCAAATGATCCGTTGTATGTGATGTTACCAAAATTGAAAAAATTATCGTTGTTATATTTCGAATCCTTATTGTAAACATTGGGCTGGATGATGAATTTATCCATCACTTTGGAATAGTCGAGCCGCTGCACCACACCGTTGAGCTGGTAGGGAAAAAGCCGGTACTGTACCTGTACACTGTCCAGATTGGGCTTCCGGATCCAGGTGAGGGTGGAATGAACATAATCGATTTTATAAAGGCTGTCCGGAAATCCGGATACGATCAGGCTGCCCGGAACCATACTCAGGGAATCCAGTTTCTGGGGAAAATTGCTAACCGGGATATAACGACGGTGGAGGTTGGAGCTGATATTCTGCGGTACCGTTGGTTTGGAGCCAGGCTGCTGGGCGCTTAGTTCATTCAACAACCCACAGAAAATCAATCCTATAAGCAGCCATTTGGTCAAACAAAACGGTTTTTCTTAAAATGCGGAATCGGGTCATTTATTGTGCGCTCAGTGGTCCAGCTCAGCCAGCAAACCCTTTATATTCAGGGGTTCGGTAACCATGCTTAGCCCACCCTTCTCATCTTTCGGCCATTGATCCTTCGGGCGGTCCCAGTAAAGTTCCACGCCATTGCCATCCGGATCGTTCAGGTAAATCGCTTCCGATACGCCATGGTCCGACATGCCCGTAAGCGGGTAACCCGCGTCCAGCAGGCGTTTCAGCACCACGGCCAGGTCCTTCCGGGTGGGATAAACGATGGCAGTATGGTATAAACCGGTGGAATTCTGAGGAGCCGGAGGTCCGTTCTTACTGTGCCAGGTATTCAGACCGATATGATGGTGATAGCCGCCGGCAGAAATAAAAACAGCCTGGCTGCCATAGCGCTGCTCGATCTGGAATCCGAGCAGTCCCTGGTAAAATTTAAGGGAGCGGTCGATATCCGCCACTTTCAGATGAACATGCCCTATCCGGGTGTCTTTAGGAACAATATACTGGCTCTCAGACAATTGAATTTTTTATCGGGTTCGTAAAATCAACTTGTAATTTTTCAGGGGGTCAGGTCTATATCAGCTACGAATGTACAAAGACTGCCTTTGCCCCTGGCGGGTTGCTTATAAATAAAAACCCGGTCTGACCAGGACCGGGTTAGTTTTCGAAATATACCGGCACCACCGCAGGGCCATTTCATCCTACGACAATTACGCGGATGCAAAGCTCTGTGCCAATTAAAGTAAATTTTGCTTATGGAGATTTTCCGGTCGAAGAAAAATTTTAATCAGGCATTCACTAACTGAGATTGTGTGTACATACTCTCACGTAATTGCTTTACGCGCTCATCTGCAAGGTACTCATCGAATGTTGTCAGCCGGTCGATTGCACCTGTTGGTGTGATCTCAATCACGCGGTTGGCAACGGTTTGCAGGAAGGTATGGTCATGCGATGTCATCATCACAACGCCTTTAAATGTCGTCATGCTTTCATTGAATGCCTGAATGGATTCGAGGTCGAGATGATTGGTGGGCTCGTCGAGCAAAACCACATTCGGATCCTGCAGCATCATACGGCTAAGCATGCAGCGTACTTTTTCTCCGCCGCTAAGCACACCGACTTTCTTCATCACTTCATCACCGCTGAATAACATCTTTCCAAGAAATCCGCGCAGGAAAGGTTCATCCACGTCAGTTACATGAGGAGGTACAAACTGGCGGAGCCAGTCCATCAGGTTGATATTTTTATCCAAAAAGAATTTATGATTGTCATTTGGCAGATAGGCATTCGTAACCGTGGTACCCCATTCATAGCTTCCCTTGTCGGCCTTCATGTTGCCGGTCACGATCTCATAAAAACTCGTGAGGGCCAGCGGATTCTTGCTCACCAGCGCCACTTTATCACCCTTATTCAGACTAAAACTGATATCAGAAAAAAGCCGGGTGCCATCCTCGGCTGTTTTCGCAAGCTTTACCACATTCAGGATCTGGTTTCCCACATCCCTTTGTTGTTTGAATATGATGCCCGGGTAACGGCGGTTGGAAGGTTCGATCTCTTCGATCGTTAACTTTTCCAACGCTTTTTTACGGGAAGTGGCCTGTTTGGATTTGGAGGCGTTGGCGGAGAAACGCGCGATGAAATCCAGTAAAGCCTGGCGCTTGTCCTCCGTCTTCTTGTTCTTATCGCTCATCTGGCGCGCCATCAGCTGGGAAGATTCGTACCAGAAAGTATAATTACCGGTGTAGGCTTTGATTTTGGCACGGTCCACATCTGCCACATGCGTGCACACGGCATCGAGAAAGTGACGGTCATGCGAAACGACGATCACGATATTTTCATAATCCGCGAGGAAATTCTCCAGCCAGTTGATGGTTTCCACGTCAAGGTCGTTGGTCGGTTCATCCAGCAGCAGGATATCGGGATTGCCGAAGATCGCCTGAGCCAGGAGAACCCGCACTTTCATGGCACCGGAGAGTTCTTTGAGTAGCTGGGAATGCATGGATTCCTTCACACCCAGGTCGCTGAGCAGGGAAGCCGCATCGCTTTCAGCAGTATAGCCGCCCATTTCGCCGAATTCCCCCTCCAGGTGACCGGCCCGGATGCCATCTTCTTCGGTAAAATCCTCTTTCAGGTAAATCGCGTCTTTCTCCTGGAGGGTGTCCCAGAGCTTTTTATAGCCCATGAGTACAGTATTCAGAACGGTCTGGTTATCAAATTCAAAGTGATTCTGCTTGAGCACAGCCATCCGCAGTCCGGGTGAGATTTCAATATTCCCCTTGGTAGGTTCAATTTCACCGGCGAGAATCTTAAGAAAAGTGGACTTGCCGGCTCCGTTGGCGCCGATTACCCCATAACAGTTTCCCTTGGTGAAGGATACATTCACCTCATCAAACAAAACACGTTTACCAAACAACAGGGTCACATTATTCGCGCGGATCATGCAGTAACTTTTTGAAGTTGCAAAGGTACTATTTAACGGGCACTTTTCCAGCTAAAAAGACCTAGTTTAGTATGGGAGTATGGGAGTATGGGAGTATGGGAGTACGATCAACCGGCCCCGCACGTGCGGGGCCAACCGCCAACCGCCAACTGCCAACCGCCAACCAATATGCTACCATACACAGATCAGGTTTTATGGCTCTTCCTCCTCTCCATCCCGGTCGCCTGCATCGCCTGGACGGTGACCCACGAGGAAGTATTCCGGGAACCCCGGGACTATTGCGAACGGCGCTGCGAAAAGGGAAAAACACTGCTTGAGCGCAAATTTTTCTATCTGTTCACCTGCGAATATTGTTTCAGCCACTATGTGGTATTTGCATTTCTTCTCATCACCCGCTTTCACTTGTTGATGCCCGGATGGCGGGGTCTGCTGATCGCCGGTTTTTCATTGGTATGGATTGCGAACATGTATATGAGTCTGTTCGGTATACTGCGCACGAATATGAAAAAAGAAAAAACCATAATTAAAAAAATGGAAGACGAGCAGCTTTAACAGCTTGGAAGCACCCGGATCCTCGAAGTGGTTGTAATATTGCAAAATTTTCTTTCATGCGGAAGCTCCCGGGATTGCTGGTTTTCATATTGGGTTTTATTTCCTGTTCGAAAGACCCCGGATCCAGTAGTTTTCCGCTGAACGGCGCCTATGCAGGCGTTTACCTGGAAAGCGGCGCAATCAAAGACACCGCCCTTGTGACGCTCGTATTTGCCGGTGTAGGTTATAGCGGCGCCAGCGTGGGTGGTGGCCGTACGATCTGCAACGGCACCTACCAGATTTCCACCGATTCGATCAATTTTATGAACGCCTGTTCGGTACCGGACTCCACCCTCTTGCTGGCCGGAAAATATAAGATGACCGTTTCGGGCGACAGCATTTATTTCACCCGTGTATCCGGAGATTTTGTTTATTACCAGGAGCAATTCAGTTTGAAGAAACAATAAAGAACATTCACCTGCACAGCAGGCAACCAATTCCTACTTTTCGGGGTCATGCGATTGGCAAATGGCAAGCATATGATGAGATTATTTACCGTTTTAATTCTCTTCTTTATAACCATATCCTGTAAGAAGAACAATCAGACTTCTATCGTTCCGGGTGACTATGCAGGAATTTTTACTCGTATTTCCGGCACGAAAGATTCCTCTGGTGCGATCCGGATGAACTTCAGTGGGGACCGCTTTTCAGGTACAGGAGATATTCCCGGATTTCCAGGAATTTGCGAAGGGAGTTTTCGGATTGATGGCGACAGCATCGGTTTCGGCAACGATTGCATGGTACCCGAGGATTATAAAAATTCAACCATTCTCTATGGTGAATACAGGCAGAATATCCATGGCGACAGTGTAATTTTCAGTCGAACCATAGGCGATTTTGTTTACGAGGCCGACTTCTACCGGTTGAAAAAGCAATAGCTTCCCCACTTAGCGGAAATACATTATTTTTGCGCGAATTGATCCAAAAAAGATCATCAGGACCGGTAGCTCAGTTGGATAGAGCAGCTGCCTTCTAAGCAGCAGGCCATTGGTTCGAATCCAATCCGGTTCACAAAGACTTTTCGCCGAAGTCGAAGAGGCCTTTTTATTTCTGAGCGTTGAAAGCTTGCTTTCAAAAGCGAAGGAATGAAAAGGCCGGACGCCGCGCAGCGGCGTAAAGGCTTTGAGTAAGCACCTCGCCGAAGTATTTGGATCATCCGCCACTGGCGGGTAATCCAATCCGGTTCACTTTAAGCACTTTTAAGAGAGTTTTCACGCTGAATGTAAACCTTTATCAGTAAGGGTTTCAGCATTTATCAATGAGTTATGAGAGCTACTCCCCTCTTTATCCCCCTAATTATCCCCCTAAACTTGCTCCTGTTTTCTGTTATAAAAAGAACTGTTTTTTACTGCCTCAGCTATCTCAGTTCTACTTCTTTTATCATACTTCCTGATAGTAATAGTCAACAACCAAGTTCGCAGAAAAATACAAAAGCGGGTAAAGTTTTAGAATATGATATGGCAAAACCAGGCGGGGGTACAAGAAAAAAACAAGTTCAACAACAGACAACTGACGCGAACCATGGACCTCATTGGGAAGCAGGTACCCCCAAATCTGGAGGGCAAAAAGACGGCATTGGTAGAGACAGATTAAGTAATCCAAAATCTAAATCTCATTACAGTGAATGAAAATGACAGAGATCGCTTATTTAGAGCTAATAAGGGTAGGCTAAAGATTAAGGAATATATAGGGTTTTTGAACTCGCTCCTGAAAATAAATTTAGACGTAAGTAGTTTTTTAAATTTAAGTGAAACAGATCGTATAAATCAAATATATTTTGAGCAGTTTAGTACTGTAGAAAAGAAAATTAAAAATAAAATTGAAATTGACGACACCTCATTGCTTAACTTGGAAATTAATAATGTTAGCAATTTTTATAAAGATAAATTTGGTTATTTGTTAGGACACAATAGTGAATATTGTGGTACTGTTTTATTGCCATTTGAATTACTTATTAAGAATTATAGGGAATTAATACTGTATGACGGAGACGCATTAAATATTATTTCAGAAAATATGAGTTCTGGAATAATGATAGATTACTTTGACGATTTAGATAAAAATCAATTTAGAAAGGAGTTTTATGAATTAGTTGTTTGGTAGGTGGAAATTCTTTTCAAGCGCTATAGTTATCGCTCACTAGATTTAGTGCCCACACCGATTTTAGATGAATAGACGATTTCCAACGACCTTAATGCTATATTATATACCCTTTGTGAGGCTTCTGAAGGAGGTAATACTACCATTTTTATTGCAGCCGGCGTGAAACTTTTCTTTCCGCCGTGTTATTTATATTTTAATTTGTACCGCTCTGTGGCCAATACAACAGCTTCAACAATCGGCCGTCAGTTACTACCTTATGCGAATACCTTTTAGTTTGTCTTTTTTGCACATAATTATAGCGCTTACAATACTGTTTCCGGCGCTGCCGTTACTTGCACAGCACATTAACAGCGTTGATTCATTCAATAAAAATACTTTTAGCTGGAACCAGCAGGAAAAGGAATTTGGCTTTGCCCATTTTGACCAGATTTTTGGAACACATGAGGTACCGAAGGGTAAAAAAGTCCATAAACTTCTACCCGGAAAAACCATAGCAGCATTCAGCAAAGGCGGGCAAAAGGAAATGGAATTCAATTCATTTATTACGGAGCAAAAAGTAGCCGGGATGCTTATTTTACAAGATGGCAAAATAAGACTGGAGCATTATGCCCTTGGGTTTACGGATGCAGAGCGGTGGACATCGCAATCTGTTGCCAAATCAATCACAAGTACACTCGTTGGTGCCGCTATCAAAGACGGGTATATTAAAAGTATCGATGAATACCTAATCAGGTACATCCCTGATCTTAAGGGCAGTGCCTACGACAGTGTTACCATCCGCCAGCTGCTAACAATGACTACTGGCGTAAAATGGACAGAAACTTATACTGATGCCAATGCAGATATCGTCAAATTTTACACCCAGCCTGTTGACTCCGGCATCAATGAAACAGTGAGTTACATGAGGCACCTGACGGCCGAAGCGGCACCGGGTAAAAAGTGGGTGTATAAAACAGGAGAAACCCATTTATTGGGTGTACTTGTAAGCGCCGCCACCGGAAAAACTTTGTCGGATTATCTTTCTTTGAAAATTTGGGCCCCCTATGGTATGGAAGGTAAAGCCACTTGGACTATTGGCCGGACAAACCAGGAGTTTGCAGGTTGCTGCCTGCAAATGAAATTGCGTGATTTCGGCAGGTTCGGGCAGTTCATGATCGATAGTGCACGCATTAATGGTGAATCTATTGTTCCAGATAACTGGTTGCAGTTGGCGACGCATGCGCAGGTAAACCTTTGGCCTAGCTGGGGTTATGGCTTTCAATGGTGGACGTTGAATGATGGAACTTTCCGCGCACTGGGCATTCACGGCCAAATGATTCATATAGACCCGGCAAGGCATCTTGTTATAGTGCTCAACAGCGCATGGCCTGAGGCAGAAAGTTTTACGCGACAAATTGCTGTGGATAATTTTATCCGATTGATTGATAAAGAAATTGACAAAGAGAGGGAGGAGGTCAATAGTAAGGGAGGGAACCAGTAAACGAAAATTATTAACTAGCTCTCTGGCCTCAAATTCGGGGAGTATTATACAGTAAATTAAAAAAAGTTTCTAGCAATATCGTTGGACGCGCAAGAAACCACTTGACAAAAATCAATAACAAGCAAAAGGCTGTACATAACATCCAGGTTGACGCAAAAAGATTTTTGAATGTTATGGCATTCCCAATCTGAACATTTATTTTGATAAAGCATGATCATTAAGAATCCAGACAGAAGCACTCTTCAAAATGACAATTCCGCAAATGTTTAGCGGATAATGATGAGCGTGCCGCTCAGATTGATGGGTTTGTCATGAATGTCTTTTGCGCTGATCATATAAACAAATGTTCCGGAGAGCGCTTGCCCGGCAAATACCCCATCCCAATAGGCGCCCGGTTCTGTACTTGAAAAAACGAGTCCGCCCCATCTGTTAAAAACAGAAACGTGATAACTGTTTAACTTTCCCTGAACAATCACATGCCACTGATCATTCACACCATCGTGGTTGGGTGTAAATGCAGTGGGAACAAATATTCTGGTTGTATCAAAAACTTTTATATTCATTTTAGATAACGGGCTGCTGCAATCCCCATGATCATATCGCACAAAGAAAGAGCGGTCTGCGCTGATGATCGGGGTTTGAAATTTCCCGCTTGCAGATATCGCTAATGGGGCGGAGCCAGGCAAATCATCATTTAAAAGAACATACTGTCCGGGCTGTGGGTCCGCGATTTCTATCGTTGTGCTCGTATTCCGCTGAATATACTGATCGTTAAGGATGGGCGGCTCAGGTGTCAGTTCGATGTTTAGCAATTCAAAAATCCGGCTGGATATGCTGCAGCCAAATTCATCGCTTACGGTTGCATAATATTTGCCCGCTCCCAACCCGGTTAAATTGTAGGGCGTATTTCCTGCCTGCTGAGCATCGTTAAACCAGTTCCAGGAATAGGTTCTCTGAAGATCTTCCATCTTAAGGTTTTCAATGGCACCCGCCTGCGAATGGCAGGTATCATTTTGCAGCTGCAATGCTGTATAATCAAAAACTGGTTTTCCAACCTGGCGAATGAGCGGTTCCTGTATTTTCTGCGAACATCCATTGGCATCCGTTGCAATTAAGATGTAATATCCCGGTGAAAGATTATCAACGGAATTTGTCTCCGACAGAATTTCCTTCGTGGCACTGTCAATCCACTGAAAAGTATAATGGCCGACATCTGCCGGATATTGCTCGATTTCCACATGTCCATTATTCAATGCACAATTGGCATCGGTGATGGTCACATTTTTCAGTGTAAAGTCCAAAAATGGATGTTGCACAACCACTATTTTATTGGTACTGATCTCACAACCATAAATATTATTCAGGATTAGCTGATACGTGCCGGCGGGAACCTGATTCAGATCTTCCAGACTGCCGGCGACGGCGCCGGTTGCCGTATTGATCCAATTAAACTGAGTCGCATTCACAGAAACAATATGAGTTATGGCTCCGTCATTCCCTTTGCAGGAACTGGGTTGCACAATCATTTCTGATGCATCATATGTTATGGTTCCCTGGTCGGCTATTTTAAAATAGGCCGTTAAGATCGTATCACAGGTTCCTCCATCCTTAAATTTCAGTGCATATTTTCCTGCTTTGACTGCGTTCAGATCCAGACCATTTCCTACAATATTTCCAACTGAATCCACCCAGGCCAGATAAACCGGCCCAACAGCATTCTGATAGCTGATGTTATGAATGGATCCGTTCGCGTGCTGGCAGGTAGCATCAGAAATCTGCACCGCATTTAAATTTACCGTGGGGCCCGACTGATTAACAAGTGTAACGGGACCGTACATGGCAAAACAGGTGGTATCCTGAAGTAGCGCGACTTTCAAATAATAATCGCCGGGCGCCAATTTATTAAACGGATTTTGAATACTGAAATCCGGACATAAGATATTGTTGTTCACGTCTACCCACCGATATAGCCAGTCTGCCTCAAAGGCAAGAGTATTTTTCAATGAGCCGCTAATCGTCCCGCAGGTAGGCTGGGTAGATTCAATCCCGTTCATATCTACCACCGGTTTGTCAATATTTTTTACTTCATATACGACACTCTCGGTTTTACAGGAATTACCTCCGATCGAACTCTCAAACTGGTATTTACCCGCCGGAACGTCAACAAGGTCGGTATTGTGACCAACCACATTACCCTGATCGTCTTTCCAGAACCAATCCGTTCCGCTTACCACTTTCAATTTTTTAATGGACCCATTATTTTTTCCACAGGTGGCATTTTGCACAACCACATTTTCAACATTAATCGTAGCGGAAGAAAACTTGGAAGTCGCGCCGTACATATCCGTTGCTGTAGCGACGATCGCACCAGTATTGTTAACCGCATAGTTCCAGTTCCCATTTGCATCGGCACTGGTGGAACCAATATAGGATTTGCCTTCGCAACCGGGGCATTCATCATCGTAAAACAGTTCGATCGTCGCATTCGGCAGGGCAGTTCCTCCCACCAGTGATGCATTGAACGTATTGATGTTTACGAAGGGTTCTGGTCTGGGGGGATCCAGCAACCACTCGAAATCGATTCCATACCCGTTGCAGAAAAAACTGTTTTTCGTAATGGTTATGTTCCCACAATGAAACTCATAAACGGCCGTGCGGCCAAAATTGGCGATATAGTTTTTGTCAGATGCATTAGGGCCGCCAATGGTTCCCTGTCCGCAATACTCAAATATCAAACAATAGGAATCATTCCCGATATTGGTAACATGATCGGCCCCAACCCCAATGTTATTTCCCTGAATTTTGAAATAATTCGTTATTTTAAAAAAATTAAAGGGCTTCACACTGATATTATTCACAATATCAACATCCAGTGCAGAAGTACCCGCATAATTATCATTACCATCATTATAACCATTGATAAAAAATCCATCGTCAGCCTGTGTGGGTACGAGCTTTAACATGCCCGTACGGTCAGTCCCTATTTTATTGCCTTCTATTTTCACATATCCTGCGTTATTCGGGTTGGTACATGTGTAATCCATTGTATAATTTCGTTCGCAAATGAGGTTACCTTCACCGGCACCCAGTCCCCCGATCGCCAGGTTGTTCAGGTTATCAAATTCAAATGTGATGCCGTTATAGGTTGTATAGTCTGCGAAATCGCCGGATTCGTCAATACCCAGCAGGTTACTTTGAAAATAAATATTATTCGAAGCCGGATCCAAATAGCTAACCAGCTGCGAATTAAATGCAATCGCGAATCCGGTAACTATATTGCCCTTCCCGGCCGCGCCAAAACGTATATTATTTGCCTGGTTGAATTGCAGTGCATACATTCCGGCGCTTGCTTTTAAATACAATCCATATACTTCAATCCCGGTGGATTGCGTCGTTTGAAAGCATATAAAGCTTGTAATGGACGGGTCACCCTGAATCTGAACCCTCGCATCGCTGATACCAAAAGGAGTGCCTGCTTGCGTAGTGCCATCAATAATCAGGGAGGAAGTCAGCGCCGGCAGATTAGAAAGAAGTAATATGGTTCTGCCGGATCTCGAGATATCCGGCAGATTAAAATAAATGTAATCGGTCGCACCCGTTCCGTTACCAGCAGCCATTTGTATGGCTTCCCGAAGGGTTCCGGGGCCGCTGTCCGCATTGGAGGTTACGATAAAGGTGCTTGCAACTGAATTGAGCGCCGTAAAAAAAATAAAAAAATGGAAAACTACGGCAAATTTCATTCGGGGTTCTTAGCAACAGTATAGATACGAATTTTATCCGGGCCGAACAATGTTTCAGGTCGATCGGTTGATTCCATCTGTCAGCTAAGGGTTTTTACTTAGCCGAATTGTGTTGCGACAAGTTGCTTACAAGTCCATCCCCGTACCCCGCCGTTGCTCGCTCCCGCACGATTACCGTATCGAAAACGAACATCATTGTCTCTCGCAGGCTTTGACAGAAGAATGGTCTTCAGGACTTTATAAACCCGGCACTCTTTTGGGGCCCTCCAAGCGATTTGGCCGCTTACCCGTCATAAAACCGACCAGTCCATGTTCCGCAACTATCTTAAAATCGCCTTTCGCAGCCTCAGGAAAAGCAAGGGCTTTACAGCTCTCAACATCATCGGCCTCGCTGCCGGTCTCGGTGTATGCCTGCTGATCGTCCTGTACGTCACCGATGAGCTCGGTTACGACCGCTACAATGTCAACGCCGACCGCATCTATCGGATCGATGAGGATGTCTACTTAAATAACACCCGGTACGACGCCACCACCACCTCCAAATTTTTCGGCCCCGCTCTCGTCGCTACCTATCCGAAGATTCAACAGATGGTCCGGTTCCGAAACCCGGGCGACCTGCTGGTGAGGAAGGGCAACGACCATGTCTTCGAACATCACTTCACCTTTGCCGACTCGACGATCTTCAAGGTCTTCACGTTGCCCATGATCGCCGGCGACCCCAACACCGCCCTCAACAACCCTCTTTCGATCGTAATCGATGAAAGTGCCGCCCGCCGCTATTTCAACAGCACCGATGTCATCGGTCGCACGCTGGAGGTAGATAATGACAATAAGCTCCTCAAGGTCACCGGCGTCATCCGGGACATGCCGGAACAGTCCCAGTTCCATTTCAGCTTCATTCGCCCCATCCGCGAAGCCTACAACTTTAATGACCCCAGCGACAACAACTGGGTAAGTAATTCTTATTTTACCTATATCCTTGCCCAACCCGGCACCACGCGGGCCGAGGTACAGAAGGATGTAGACGACGTAGTCAACCGCAATATTGGCCCGGCCCTCCAGGGAATGTTCCACAGTTCGGGCGCCGATCTCGAGAAAGCGGGTAATCATTTCCGCTGCCGCATCATTCCGCTCACCGACGTGCACCTCCATTCCAATAAGTCTGGTGAGCTCGAAGTCAACAGCAATATCCAGTTCGTATACATCTTCTCCGTCATCGCTCTGCTTATCCTCCTGATCGCCTGTGTCAATTTCATGAACCTGAGCACCGCCCGTTCCGCCAACCGCGCCAAAGAAGTGGGCATCCGCAAGGTCGCTGGCTCCACAAAAGGACACCTCATCTTCCAGTTCCTTACCGAGTCCATCCTGCTCAGCCTCATATCTCTCGTGCTTGCCCTTTTCATCGCTGTCCTACTATTACCGGTGTTCAATCAACTTGCCGGTAAATCACTTCATCCCAATGTACTTTTCAGCGGCCGGTTCCTGCCCGTTCTCATCCTCCTGGTGCTGCTGGTCGGCTGTCTCGCCGGCAGCTACCCGGCTTTCTACCTTTCCTCCTTTCAGCCGATCGATGTGTTGAAAGGAAAGATAGCTGCAGGTTTCAGGAGCAGCTGGCTCCGCAGCAGCCTGGTGGTCTTTCAATTTTTTATTTCCATTGGGCTTATCGTAAGCACCCTCGTTATCTACCGCCAGCTGCACTATATCCGAAATAAGGAGGTCGGCTTCAACCGGGATCAGGTACTCATCATCCATGGTACCTGGTCGCTCGGCCGGGATGGTACAACCAATCTTCGCAATAACCTGCTCACCCTTGCCGGGGTTACCGACGCAACTATCACCCCCGACCTCCCTACCGTCGGCGGCGGCCAGTACTGGCAGGAAGGCTGGTTTCCGGATGCCTTGCTTGACGCCCAAAAGGCGACCCTTATGACTACGCTCAGGGTCGACGATCATTATATTCCTACCCTCGGCATGCAGATGATCAAAGGCCGCAATTTCGATCTCGCTCAATTTCCTACCGACTCCACCGCCATCCTCCTCAATGAAGCCGCCGTAGTAACACTTGGCGTAAAAGACCCGCTCAATCTCATCCTCTACAATCACGATGATCTGATGAGGACGATCACCTATCATGTTGTCGGCGTCGTAAAGGATTTCAACTATAACTCCATGCACGACAAGATCCACCCCCTTCTCATGGTGGTCAACACGTTTAACTGGAGCAGCATGGCCGTCCGCTTCCACACGAATGATGTCGTCAGTCTCCTCCGGCAGGTGGAAAATAAGTTCCATGCCGCTAAAAAAGGACTACCCTTCAGCTACACGTTCATGGATAACGACTTTGATAAATTGTATCACGCCGAGCAGCAGACCGGCCGGATCTTCATCACCTTCGCCGTCTTCGCCATCCTCATCGCCTGCCTCGGTCTTTTCGGCCTCGTCACCTATGCTGCCGAACAACGCACCAGGGAGATCGGGATCCGTAAAGTCCTCGGCGCCGGGGTCACCAGCATCGTCGGCCTGCTTAGCAGGGACTTCACGATCCTTGTCGGCATCGCTGCGCTTATCGCCTTCCCCGTCGCGTGGTGGGCCATGTACAAATGGCTCGAAACGTTTGCCTATCGTACCGCGATCAGCTGGTGGATTTTCCTCGTGGCCGGCGCCGTCGCCCTCGTCATTGCCCTGATGACGGTCAGTATTCAAACCGTCCGCGCAGCCCTCGCTAACCCCGTAGAATCCCTCCGCAGCGAATGAAATGATTAACAGATTTGCCCCCATATACCAGTTAAGATGCGTCTAAGATTCGTCTAAGATTCGTCTGTAATCCGTCTAAACTTTGTCCGCATCCTGCCGGTCAGTTCAATTCCT
>Ga0206903_10295_pt1 | contig 14183 bp, 15 predicted proteins | sample Alteio_BWOrgHeat_45_FD_152959 | JGI IMG/M metagenome (GOLD analysis project Ga0206903, IMG submission 152959) | Enriched cells from forest soil in Barre Woods Harvard Forest LTER site, Petersham, Massachusetts, United States -... | ecosystem: Environmental > Terrestrial > Soil > Temperate forest >... | reverse complement strand
TCAATGAATCCCTGCACTGATTTCCTGCATGATCTTGTACTGCGCATCTATAACTAACTGATTGAATCCATGCGCTGCACCGGGCAGGAAAAGATATTTTTTTTCAGGAGCCTGGATTTTATCGAAATACGCTTTAGTAGATTCTTTAGGTGTGAGAATATCTTCCTGACCCTGGAGAAAAAAAACAGGCGTTTTGAAATCCAGAGCCGTTTTTGAAAAATGGATCGTGCTCATCATGGCAGCAACGCCCAGCTGCCTGTCCCCGGTATAATTCACGAAGGAATAATCATCCCCGTCTGCGCGGTCCTTTTCGTCCTTTGCATTGTTATAGGCAGGAGAAGGAATCCAGAAAAATTCCGGCGCCGCAACGGAGTGCTGCTTTTCAAACTTCTTAACGATCCTCAGCAACTGTCCATAATTTCTTGCCATGTCATAGGGCGGTGGGCCCAGCAACTGCAGTGTGGCTTCCGATTGTGGATCGTTTTCTTCCCGGGCCATCCTACTGAGTTTTTCATAGATCTTTGGAAAGTTCTCTGCCGGGTCTACGATCTGCGCATGACCGACATAGGCATAAAAGAGCTCGGGGCGTTGGTAAGCCATGGAGATACCCAGGACGGACCCCCAGGAGCTGCCAAACAAAATGAGTTTTTGCTTTCCCAGATATTTAATCAGGTACTCTGTCAGCGCAATGCCGTCTGCCGTCATTTGTTCCACCGTCAGCGGATTTGATTGCAAAAAAACCGGACCCAGTTCGGCCGGAGCATGCAGGCCAAATGTTTTTCCCGTTCCCCGCTGATCCCACTGAACAATGATGAAATCTTTTTCCCATGAATGATAAACGTTTTCGGAATACGGACTGATCGGGCTGCCCGGGCCACCATGTAGAAAAAGAATCACGGGTTTTGATTTTTCACCGTGTATCGTAACCCACTGGTCAATTCCATTGATTGGCAGGAAGCGATCCTCCGATACCAGTGATTGTGCATTTGTATAAAAAGGAACCGACAGGCAAACGGTGAAAAGGATGAGTAATAAGTTTTTAATGGGCATTTAATTAAGCGTATTTTATAAATGGCGTCGCGAAGGTAGCGGTTCGGACTCAAAGCCATGGCACGGCCTTTGAACTACTATGTAAACTTCCCCGGATGGATTACCTGAAGCAACCCATAGATCAGCTACGCAGCGATCTGGATGATTTAAACCGTGAATGGCGGGACCTGGAGAACACTGAATTAAGTGCAAGCCAGTGCTATCATTTTGAAACCGATCCGCCCCATTTTCTTTTTAACACGAATTGCCCGGATGGGCTCAGGAACAAATTGAACGAACTCCTTAATAAATATTTCCCAAAAAGTGAAAGCCTCCTATCTCAATAAAAAGGAAGTAAAAAAGGAACTGAAAATGTGGCTGCCCGAAACCAGGCAGCTCGAAAAGTCTGACAAAGAAAGGGCGGTACAGGAGTACCAGCGAATCGCAAAAACATATCCCCTGAGTGAAGTTGTATATGACCGGATCATGATCTTATTCCGGCAATTAAAGGAGCCCGATCAAGAGCTGCGCTGGATTGACAAAGCCATAAAAATATTTGAAAAGCATTTTGCAAAACCCCGCTCCAAAGCCAGGTCAAATGCTAAAATAAATGCACTGAGTAAATCTTTACTTCGATCAACCGGGCTGGTTGATAAAAAGGGGAAAGCATTGCATCAACCGCAGCCTATCGGCCGCTGGCAAAGGAGAAAAGAACTCCTGGAAGCCCGGATTTCCCGTTAACAATATACTAATTAACTATCCCGTGAGTGATCCACTGGCACTGGAATTGCCGGTATATACCAAACGGTGGATTATGAAAAAGCTTACTATGATGTGGGTGGGGGTGTGGATGGGGTTAAGCGCATTTTCACAGGCAAACATACCCGTTAACAATCAGTTTTCACAGGAAACTGAAACAGACTCCCTCTACCAGGTGAATTCTATTACGAATTATCCGATACAGCAAATCGATTCCAATACCGGATACAAACACCTGAAAGAAGGGCTGGTGATGCAGGGCGGACAAATGAAAGTAATCCGTAACGGCTATGCATTCAAAATGCGGGGCTCCTTCCCGTTTAAAAATGGCGCGGTCCTGTTTCCCAATGGAATTATAAAAATGCCCGACGGATCCAGTCCGTTGCTGGACGAAAAAAATTATATGGATTTCGACGGTCATATAAAACCTTTGCAGTAAGGAAGTGGCGAACCCGGCATTTATAAGGAATAAATGATAATTTCAACTATTCATGAAGCCATTTCCTTTTCCAATGCGGGCCGCTTGTTTCATATTCCTGCTATTCAGCCTGAAGGGATTGGCCCAGGTCGAAAAAATCAGCGATTCCCTGGAAAAACAATCTTTTATCTATTCGGTAAAAGATACAAACCTGCTGGGGCTGGATGTATACAACCTGAAAGGTTTTGATTCAACCAAACTCAAACCCGCCATCATTTTCGTTTTTGGCGGGGCTTTTGTCGGTGGCCACCGCAATGATTCGATTTATAATAAATATTTCAACCAACTGGTTGAACATGGTTTTACGGTGGTTCCGATTACATATCGATTGGGCCTGAAGGGAGTAAAAGGATTATCCGTGTTTAATATCGGGCCGTTGAAACACGCGATTGATCTGGCAGTCGAAGACGTTTACGATGCAACGGTCTGGATAATCGGTCATGCAAAAAGCTTCGGCATCGACACAGCCCGGATTATCATTTCCGGCTCAAGTTCAGGGGCAATCACTGTTTTGGAATCGGATTATAAAAGGAGAAATCACGAGTCTCTTTCCAAGACGCTGCCGGCAAATTTTGAATATGCCGGCGTAATTGCATTTTCCGGTGCAATACTGAGTTTTAACTGGGGATTAAAATATCACATGCCTCCTGCACCCACCCTTATGTTTCATGGTACTGCCGACCGGATTGTCCCTTACAATAAGATCCGGTTTTTAAATAAAGGGTTATTCGGATCTGCCTGGATTTCAAAGACATTCCAGAAAGGAAATTATCCGTTTTATTTTTACAGTATCGAAGGCATGGGCCATGAAATATCGGTGACACCGATGTATGATAAAATACCCGTGATTTTAGATTTTCTCGATCGGTTTGTTATTCAGCAGAAGCCGTATCAGATTACCACCGACTTTAAGGACCCCGATGCGAAACCGATGTTAACAATGTCAGCGAAGGAACTCTTTGAAAAACTCAACAGGTAGTGAATTTCCGTTTAAAACCTCCGGAAAATTTAATTTTGCCAATTATTGCCATCTGGCAAATGCTGAATGGGTTAATACCTCGTTATTAATAATTATTTAATCCTCATTTCTCATGGAATTTAACCGGGATTAATAATTTTGTGTAAAGTTGATGCATGTGCCGGTGATTGAATGGTTAGAACATGTGGATAAGCTGGTGTTTAGTTTTATTCAGACAAAACTAAGTGCGAAATGGCTGGATGGTATCATGCTCCTCATACGCAATCCCTTAACCTGGATTCCTCTGTACATTTTTATTTTGCTCCGCGTTTTAAAATGGGAACGATCCGTTGCTATTAAATTTATCTGTCTCTCCATTCTCTGTTTCGCCATTACGGATTATACTACCGCTCATTTTTTCAAACCGATGTTCGAAAGGCTCCGGCCCTGTTATGATTCCGAAACGGAGGGAGTCGTTCGCGGAATAATTGGGTGCGGTGGAAAATATTCCTTTCCCTCAAACCATGCTTCCAATCATTTTGGACTGGCGGCTTTCTGGTTTTACTCTATATATTTAATCACCAACCGAAAATGGCGCTGGCTCTGGCTTTGGGCGCTGCTGATTTCCTGTGCGCAGGTATATGTCGGTGTACATTTTCCGCTGGATGTTATGGGCGGTGCCCTGCTGGGAATCTTCGTTGGCGTGAGTCTCTCTAAAATATTCAGGATATGGTTGGGCTCCTCGTTGATAAAATTATCCGATAATTCTTCGCTAAGTCTGCATTAGCTTTATCCTTATGACGGATGACGGGAAGGAATTGGAAATTTTAAACGGTCGCTGGCTGCCCTGGCTGGATAAATGGTTTTACTGGCTGCTGGCAGCCGGTATTATTGTCAATGCGTCGGGCCTTCTCCTGCCTGTCATGGAACCGGATGGCTGTTTATATGCCATGCTCTCAAAGACGATGATATGGTCGGGTGATTTTATCCGTCTGAAAGTGGACGGAAAAGACTGGCTGGATAAACCCCATTTTCCATTTTGGGTGGCCGCGTTGAGTTTCAAATTATTCGGAATTAGTGGGTTTACGTATAAACTGCCGCCCTTCATCTTCTGGCTGCTCGGCGCCCGTTATGTTTTTCTTTTCACCGGAAAACTATATCACCCGTCAACGGCCCGGCTGGCGGTTCTTATTTATCTCGCAGCAGAACACCTGATCATTTCCAATAATGATGTTCGTGCGGAACCTTATCTCACCGGGCTTATTGTCGCGGCAGTATATTATTACTACCGGTTTTACCGCGAGGGGGCATGGAGATTTATTATTTATGGATCCTTATTTCTGGCCGCAGCCGTCATGACAAAAGGAATTTTTATTGCGGGCCTGGTCGCCGCCGGTTTTTTCACGGAATGGATCATTAAAAAGAAGTGGGCGGAGTTCGGTAATCCCCGCTGGTGGCTCGCGGCTTTTTTGGTGTTCATTTTTATCATTCCGGAATTATATTGCCTCTATGTACAGTTCGATATCCATCCGGAAATAAAAATATTCAAGCATACCGGCGTGTCAGGTATCCGGTTTTTTTTCTGGGACAGTCAGTTTGGTCGCTTCCTGAACACCGGTCCCATTCAGGGAAATGGTAATATTTTATTCTACACACATACTTTGCTATGGGCCTTCCTACCCTGGCCGGTTATTGCGCTGCTTACACTGTTTTTCGGACTGAATAAAAAAAACAGGGCTGGGGAGGGAACCGACTATATCTGCCCCGCTATTTTCATAATCGGGTTTCTGTTATTTTCTTTTTCAAAATTTCAACTTCCGCACTACCTGAATATTTTATATCCTTTTCTTTCCGTGATGGTCGCGAATTACCTGATTCGGTTGCATAATCCGTGGCAAAAAAATATCATCCGTTATTCCCAGCAGTTTATTTATTTTATCGCATTCATATTCTGTATCGGAATATGCTTTGTAGCCGGCCTGCAACCAGTCTGGATTGTTTCTCTTTTTCTGCTGGTCCTGGCTGTTTTTATTTACCGGCTTTTTCCCGGCAGGGAATTGCAAGAAGTTACAGGCAGAAGTTTTTTGGGAATATTAACGGCTAACTTATTTCTGAACTGTTTGTTTTATCCCATGCTGTTCAATTACCAGTCCGGAATGGAAGCAGCTGCTTACCGGACGAAAATCGGGGATCTGGCGCCGGTATATACGATAACCGAACCGGTTCCTCCATTTGCATTTGAATTTTATTCGAAGCAGCCCGTGGGTCTCTTACAAAAGGAAGATCTGGACTCTTTAAAAAAGACGGTCCTGATTTTTGCACCTAAAACCGCTTTCGATTCACTGCGTGAAAAGGGACTGACCGTCGTGGAACAGAAATCATTTGCTCATTTTCATATCACGCAGCTTACGGGCCGTTTTATAAACAAGAGCACCCGGTCCGGTGAAATCGATTCCAGCATATTGGCTACTGTTTCGGGTATTTCTCCCTAGTCTTCGATTCCATACGTGTTTTTAAGAAAGACAATCAACCGGGTAGCATCTTTCAACTGTGGCTTCAGATAGTTATTGGCATACGAGTTGGTAATCATCCGGAAATCGTATACTTTATTAAAAAGGGTACGAAGTTCTTTGGAGTCTGCAGTCAGTTCCGGAAACGGTTTTTGGGTGGCTGTATTATTTTTTTTTATAAACGTGGTATCTGAGTATACGGTCATGTCGGAAATGCCGTCCAGCCGGGCGAGGACTTCCCTGAAATACTGGTTGTAAAAATTCGTTTCATTAGTGATATCCTGAATATTGGCATCATATTGTGACAAACTATCCGCTACATGGTCTCTTTTAATCAAACGGTAATCGCCCGTACTTTTTAGTTGCTGCAGGGTAGCATTATTACTGATAAATGCGAAAGAGTTGTAAAAGGTTCCCCCGGCCAGCATATAAAAATTTCTTCGATTACTGTCTGGTTTAAAATCAGTATGACTCATTCGCAGAAATCGGTCAATCCCGTTAACCTGTACGCTGTCAAATCGAATCACCTGTCTCAGCCTGGCGGTATCATCCTGCACATTCCGGATAAATGCCCGGATATACTCTTTTTCCTTTGCCTGGTTTGTTATATGCTCGCGTAAATTTTCTGCTAGGAAGCCCAGTGTTACGGCCAGAAAAATCATAAGGAATTCCAGAAAATATTCTCTAAAGCGCTTCCTTCTATGATGCAGGTCGGGGTGATGATGTACTTCCATATTGAAATACGGGGTTAAATTTTGGTTATTATAGTATTACGAAAATAAACAAAATCAACGCTTCGTAACACCGATCCTTCGCACAATGGCCTGACCGATGGATCCCGCGCCGATCACCACTATTACATTTACAGATTTGTCTTTCATAAATTTTTTCAAATTATGATATTATTTGCTCACCAGCGCCTGTAAATGCGCCGGATAGCGTTCTCCCTGCACAGGTATGGCAGCAAATGCCGTATCTATTTCATGAATTTCGTTTATAGAAAGATTCACTTCCGTTCCACCGATATTTTCCTTCAGGCGATGCAGTTTGGTGGTGCCGGGGATGGGGACGATCCAGGGTTTCTGTGCCAGCAGCCAGGCCAGTGCGATCTGGGCCGGTGTGGCCTGCTTTTCTTTGGCAATGCCCCCGAGCAGATCAACTAGCTTTTGATTAGCCCTCCGGTTTTCCTCACTGAACCTGGGAACGATATTTCTAAAATCAGTTTTATCGAAAATAGTATTCGCATCGATCGTTCCGGTAAGAAAGCCTTTTCCCAGGGGACTGAACGGCACGAAGCCAATGCCCAGTTCTTCCAGTAGCGGAATAATTTCCTTTTCAGGCTGCCGCCACCACAAAGAATATTCGCTCTGCAGGGCAGTCACCGGTTGCACGGCGTGCGCCCTCCGGATGCTTTCCACGCTTGCTTCCGACATGCCGAAATATTTCACCTTACCTTCAGCAATTAAGTCCTTCACAGTTCCGGCAACATCTTCCATTGGAACAGCCGGATCCACCCGGTGCTGATAAAACAAATCAATATGGTCGGTTCTTAATCTCCTCAAAGAAGCTTCTGCCACAGCCCTGATATTTTCGGGGCGACTGTCCAGTCCCTGATCCGCCCGGCCACCTTTAAAACCGAATTTGGTGGCGATAATTATTTTGTTACGGAAAGGCGCCAGCGCTTCGCCCAGCAATTCTTCGTTTGTGAATGGTCCATAGGCTTCCGCGCTGTCGAAAAAATTAATGCCCACTTCAAATGCTGCCTGTAATAATTTAATGGCGTCGGGTTTATCAGGCGTGGGTCCTAATGCAAAGCTCAGTCCCATACAGCCTAGACCAAGGGCAGACACTTCCAGGCCACTGTTACCTAATTTTCTTTTTTGCATGATATTATTTTTTGTAATTTTTTAATATGGAAATGTTTCTGTTCACTGTTTTCTGTTGCAAAGCTCTGTATTAGCTACGAGGGCCCGGTATACCAATTACTGGTTTTCCTACCATTATTACGGTTGCATTCATCTGAATCATATCAGCAGCTCCGGATTGTTTAATTTTGTTTCAGAAAAATAATTATGAATGAGATCGTAAAATTGGATACGGTGGCAGCCTACAATATGATGCGGGGTGTGGAAACGCTGCATCCATTGGTAAGCGTATCGGATTTATCCAAAGCAAAAGCGATGCCGGCAAAGACCTTCAACTTTGGATTGTATGCCGTGTATCTGAAAGAATTGAATTGTGGCGAACTGAAATACGGACGGGGTCATTACGATTACCAGGATGGAACGCTGGTATTTATTGCACCTGGTCAGGTCGTAGGCATGCAAAGAAGGGAGGAGAACTTTGAACCGAAGGGCTGGGTCCTGTTATTTCATCCGGACCTGTTAAAAGGAACGCCATTAGGAAAGCATATGCATGATTATTCCTTTTTTTCATATGATGTAAACGAGGCCTTGCATTTATCCGACAAAGAACGTCAGATGGTGCTGGATTGTTTCGGTAAAATTGAATACGAATTACAGCGTGGGATTGACAAACACAGCAAAACGCTGATTACGTCCAACATCGAGCTTTTCCTGAATTATTGCATCCGCTTTTACGACCGCCAGTTTATTACCCGCGATAATGCGAACAAAGGTATTCTGGAAAGGTTTGAGGATTTATTAAACGACTATTTTTTATCCGACAAGCCTTCAACGATTGGGCTACCTTCCGTAGCCTGGTGTGCCGACGCCCTGAATTTGTCACCCAATTATTTTGGGGACCTGATAAAAAAAGAAACAGGTAAATCGGCGCAGGAATATGTACAGTCCAAAATAATAGAAGTTGCCAAAGAACGGATTTTCGACTTCAATAAATCCGTCAGTGAGCTGGCCTATGAACTCGGCTTCAGATATCCACAGCATTTTACCCGGCTGTTCAAGCAAAAAACAGGCGTGGCTCCGAATGAATACCGGATGTTGAATTAGGCCTGCGTCCGCGCAAACTTCAGATTTACAACAGATTTCACTTTTATCTTGGGTATCATCTACCCATACATGGAGAAAATTCTGGTCAGGATCAGAGTATATGTAACTGAGCTGTTTCAAAGAAGGAAGTATTCATTTTTAAAATACCATAATTTTCAACATACAGAAACCGTCGTTGAGCGTGCTACGGAAATTGCCCACCATTTTTCCTTATCGGAGTCTGAACTGTTTTGTCTCCTTGCAGCATCCTGGTTTCATGATACCGGTCACTTATTTAATGAGCTTTCCGAGCATGAAAAAGCAGGCGCTGACCTTTGTTCAGCATTTCTAAAATCTTTTTCACTGGATGAAAATATGATTCATGAAGTGGAAGCCTGTATCATGGTAACAAAAATGCCGTCTCATCCAAAAACCACGATTGAAAAAATCATTTGTGACGCGGATACCTATCATTTTGGAACCGGACAATTTTTTGAAACAGACCAGCGCGTATATGAGGAGATGGAAGAAAGGCTTGGTTTAAAAATCAACCATAAGACAGAAAAATCGATCAAACTCCTGCAGAAGCATGCTTTTTTTACAACGTATTGCCAGGATCTTTTGAACAAGGGTAAACTAAGAAATATACGGCGCCTGCAAAAATTACTCGGCGGATTGAATTGATGACCGATCCGTTTCCACGTGCAGGCTGGATATGTCGCTAATAACAAGTATAAGAGTATAAGAGTATAAGAGTATAGGAGTGAAAGTAATAGTGCACATACTCCCATACTCCCATACTCTCATACTTTCCTCCGGTGCCACCAATTCGCCAGCGTCGAGCCCGTGATATTCATCGTGGGTCCGAACACGGCGGGCGCCAGGCCAACCGTTGCGAGTTTGCCCAGTCCCATGGCCAGGCCGGAAGCAAGACCGCTGTTTTGCATGCCCACTTCCAGTGAAACCGTCCGGCAGTCTTTTTCACTCAGTTTAAATAGGCGGGCCGACCAGTAACCCAGCGCATAACCAGCAACGTTCTGAACGAAGGTGACCAGGATTAATTTCAGGCCTACCTGGAGAAGACTTTCCCGGCCGTTTGCTGTTATGACCACAATGATGAGCGCGATTCCTCCCATGGAAATCACCGGCATAGCCTTATCAATGAATGAAAATCTTCCGCGGACGAAATAATGGAACAACAGCCCTGCCAGTATCGGCAGGATCACAATTTTCACAATATCCCAGACCATGGGCCAGAACTGAATCTCAATAAATTCGCCACCCAGCAAACGCATTAATAACGGCGTCAGGAAAGGAGCCAGCAGGGTGGACATCGCCGTAACGGAGACAGACAGCGCCAGGTTTGCCTTAGCCAGAAATGACATCACATTCGAGGCAAGTCCGCTCGGACAACACCCCACCAGGATAATACCCGCGGCAATTTCTTTCGGGAATCTGAATACGGATGCCATCGTGAAACCGAGAACAGGCATAATCGTATAGTGACAGAGTATGCCGATCACTATGCCCCGGGGTTTTTTCAGTACGGTCCTGAATTCTCTTATACTTAATTCAGTGCCCATGCCAAACATAATGATCTGCAGCAAGGGAATGATCAGGCTGGATAATTTTAAACTGCCCACCCGGATAAAATATCCGGGATAATACATGGCCAGGCTCACGGCCGCGAATATGATCAGCGTATAAGAGAATCCTTTTAACAACTGAGAACTCCTGAATGCCATCGCCAGTGAAATAAAGAATCCGGTCAGCATCCAGCCTCCGAAAGAAAAATTCCCCCATAGCGATAAATAAACATAGCCAGCCAAAAAAAGCACGCATGTTAAATAAAAATAACCGGATTTCATATTGCTCAATATAGTTTGCACAAGGGAGATATTTAATAATTTTCTTTTTACGGGAGGGCAAATGCGATATAGGAATTTCCTGATTTTAATCCTCTTCCGCCGCCCGCCGCCACCACCACATATTGTTTTCCATTCACCATATAAGTGATGGTACTCGCAAAACCCGCGGCAGGAAGCGGGAATTCCCATACAATCTTGCCTGTTATTTTATCGAATGCGCGGATTTTCTCATCTCTCGTTGCCGCGATAAATAATAATCCGCCATCGGTCACAACAGGTCCGCCATAATTTTCAGTGCCCGTTACCGGAGTCCCTTTTTTTGTCAGTTCCGGATATTCACCCAGCGGAACCTGCCAGCGATAGTCGCCCGTTTTCAGATCAATGGCACTCAGGGTTCCCCACGGCGGGTTATTAGCCGGATAGCCATCGGGGTCTTTTAACTTTTCCCAGATCTTCGCATGATAGGCAGGCTGGTACGGAAACTCCGCTTTTTTCTGAGTGCTGCGTGATTTTTCAATTTTCGAATTCAGTGCATTATGATCGTTCAGCAAATATTGAACAATGGCTTTTCGCTCACCGGGCGTCAGCTGGGGAAAGGCGGGCATACGGCGCCGGCCATTCTGTATTACCTGATTTATTTCCGTTTCACCCAAACGCGAACCGATCTGAAGAAGACCCGGAATTTCCACGCCGTTTCCTTTTTTGTCCGGCCGGTGACAGGCAGCACATTGCACAGAATACAATCCCTGCCCGTAAGAACTAAATCTTAGTTCCTGCATGCGCCTCGATTCCATCTGTACTCTCCATATTGCGTTGTTGGCATTCTGATAGAGTATGCCATCTGAATCGATGGCATTTCCACCCCATTCCGCGCCACCGCTATAGCCGTATAAGAGCGCCGCTTTTTCACCGGGCGGAAGGAATTTATCGGAATGAACCGTGGAGTCGAATATTTTTTTTACGTAAGCATGGGATGCGGGGGAGATATGAGTGATATCATCTTCCCTAAAAACCTGATTAGAAAAGGGAAGGGGTTTGACCGGGAATTTCTGCGTCGGCCAGGGATACTCACCCGGCAATCCATCTGTCGGAACCTTTTTTTCTTCCACCGGGAAAAGAGATAAACCGCTATCCCGGTCGAGCATATACACCAGGCCATCTTTGGTTGCCGCCACCACCACATCCCTTTTCTTCCCATTAAATAAAATAGTCGCCAGGTTGGGCGGACATGGAATATCCCGGTCCCAGAGATCATGATGTATGGTCTGGTAATACCATTTCAGTTTGCCCGTTGTTGCATCGAGCGCGAGAATACAATCTGAATATAAATTCATGCCGGTTCGTGCACCGCCATAAAAATCCGCGGCCGGTGAACCGGTGCCCAGGTAAACCGTTCCTCTTTTATCATCAATCGTGAGTCCGCTCCAGTTGTTGGCGGCGCCGATTTTTTTATAGGCATCTTTTGGCCAGGTCTCATATCCGGATTCACCCGGTTGCGGCACGGGATGAAAAACCCATTTCAACTTTCCGGATACAATGTCATATCCGCGAATATAACCGGGCGCCGCGTCGCCGCCTTCTGAAACGGCCGATCCGGTCACCAGGATATTTTTATAAATTGTGCCGGGCGTTGTCGCGGCTACATAGGATTTATTCGCATCAAACTGATCACTGAGCCCCTCGTGCAAATCGATTTTTCCATTCTCGCCGAATTCTTTAACCGGTACACCTGTGATTGCATTTACAGCATAAAGAGTGGAACCGGCAGAAAACAGGATGCGCTTATCCTCACCATCTTCCCAATATACAACCCCTCTCGACGTCGTTATTTTCGGCTCGCTATTCTTAAAGGGATCAAATTCCCAGATCCGCTTTCCGTCGGCCGCATTCAATGCAAACAATTTCAGCTGCGGACTGGTGGCATAGAGAATGCCCTGCACCACAATGGGCTGACACTCCATCTCGGAATGAACGGGTTTTTTGTCCTTTGGCTCAGATTCATATATCCAGGCAACCTGCAGACGATGTACATTATTCAGGTTGATCTGATTTAAATGCGAATAGCGATTGCCCGATTTATTCCCTCCATACACAGGCCAGTCTGCTGACAATAGGTGAGAACCATCTTTTCCCTGGGGAGATTCACAGGAAGGAAGCATACAGGAAAACAGCCCGGGCAAGACAGCACAGAGTATGGTATAGTAAGATTTGTGCATCAGGGTCGGATGATTGTTCCGTCTCTTTTACGGATTGTCCATCGGCCCGCATGATTATTGATCGGATATTTCGCAGCCAGCTTTTCGTCAATGTCCACTCCGAGTCCCGGCGCTTCGTTCACATGGAAATAGCCTTTTTTCAGTTCCGGTGTTCCGGGAAAAACTTCCTTCAGGTTGTCAGAGAACTCAACGGATTCCTGAACGCCAAAATTCCAGATAGCCAGGTCTACATGACATTGCGCCGCATGGCCAACCGGTGAAACATCGCCGGGTCCGTGCCAGGCAGACTTTACATTGAAAAATTCACCCAGCCTGGCAATTTTCATGGCGGGCGTGATACCGCCAACCTGTGAAAGATGACAACGGATATAATCAAACGAGTGATTGGCCATGGCGCCGACGAACTCGTTTGGATTATTAAACAATTCACCCATAGCGAAGGGCACGGTCGTACTCATCCGGAGTTGCTTGAACCAGTCCATATTTTCCGGCGACACGGGGTCTTCTATAAAATACGGATTATATTCTTCAAGCCTCCTGCACATATTGATCATATTCATGGGCTGCACCCGTTCGTGGGTATCATGCAGCAGATCCACATTTTCGCCACAACGCGCTCTCACTTCCTTAAACATTTTAGGAACGGCCAGCACGTAGGCATTTTCATCCATGAAATCATCCGTTTCACGGCCAAACCCCGCGTCCTTGAAATCCGGTTTTTGGGCGAGATATAAAGAACCGTATCCGCCCTGCTGAATCCGCACATACTGAAATCCCTGCTCAATATATTTTTGAACATTGGTGGCCACTTCTTCCGGCGATTTTCCATCTGCATGTGCGTAACAGTCCACGGCAAACCTGCACTTGCCGCCGAGCAACTGATATACGGGCATATTGGCCCGCTTTCCTTTAATATCCCAGAGCGCCTGATCCAATCCGCTCAGGGCATTGTTTAACACGGGTCCGTTCCTCCAGTAAGAGCTTACAAAAAAAGACTGCCACATATCTTCGATATTGTCCACATCTTTTCCGACGCAGAAATCCGGCATATAATTGTTGATCGCCGCCACCACTACTTCCGCGCGTTGAGTAAATGTGGCGCATCCGAGACCATAGAGACCGGGTTCTGTGGTTTCTACTTTTACGATCACGAGGTTGGCACCCTGTGGCGCCGTGCCGATGGCTTTTACGCTTCTGATTTTCAGCGCGGGTAAACTGCCGGAATTACGGTACTCTTTAATCGAGCCGGCGGCCCGGGCAGATGGCATCGCTCCGAAGACTCCTAAAAAACCGGAGGCCGTACCCAGGCCGAGCGCTTTCAAAATCGAACGGCGGTCAAGGACGGCAGCATTTTTTTTATTGTGCATGGGTTGTTTATTAATGTGCAATAAACAGCCGGCCGGTTAACCAGTCCTTT
>Ga0206903_10294_pt1 | contig 14245 bp, 11 predicted proteins | sample Alteio_BWOrgHeat_45_FD_152959 | JGI IMG/M metagenome (GOLD analysis project Ga0206903, IMG submission 152959) | Enriched cells from forest soil in Barre Woods Harvard Forest LTER site, Petersham, Massachusetts, United States -... | ecosystem: Environmental > Terrestrial > Soil > Temperate forest >... | reverse complement strand
GTGGGGAAACGTAATTGGCCATCGCCTAAGTCGATTCCCCAGTGGCTGACGCGAATTCCAAAACAGCAATGCCCCGCTAAACAGCCGAGTCTTCCGATCGCCATCATCAAGCAAGTGCCCCTGGCGAAGGCGTCGCTGGTATCGTATTTCACGTCTGCGAACCGCTTGTAAATCGCGGTGGAAAGAAATCCAAATAGCACACCCCCTAAGATCGTCTTGGGCCCGACCAAAAAATGATCGGCCTGCCATTGGACGAAATCGCCAGCGAGATATGCGGGCAAAGCGCAGCCCGCCAGACTTCCCGCAACCGTAGAGCCGAGTAACGCAATTTGGGTGCTGGGAGTTAAGGGCCAAGAACTTGAGTCCCGACGGATTAGCCAACTTCCGGCGATCCCACCAAGCAATACCATAGCGGCGTAAACCAGGGGATTGCCCGCCGCTAAAATTTGTTGATAGCTGGTGAAATCTCTCATTCCTTTTCCCTTTTGCGGAAGACGATTGGACTCAGGTTGGAGGCGGAAGAAAGAGAAAACCAAGGGCCGGCTAGGTGAGGTAGTCCCACCGTCCAGGGTGCCATAGGATCTGCGCTTAGCTGATGCCAAGGGACTTGAGGAGCAGCATGGTGCTCATAGTGGATGCCATTATTGCAAAATAGAAAATTGTACCATCGGTTGGGATACGATGTGGCGTAGGCCCCCGGTTTTTCGACGGGCAAGTGTTGCCCGTAATTATGCCAAGAGACCAGGAACCAACCCAGATAGATTAAAAGCAAATACAGACCAAACCCTTTCCAGGAAACAAAGGCTAGGGCTAGGTAGAAGGTTAAGAGTAAGATTTTTTGCCATTGGATACGACGATGAATCCAGAACGGGGCGGCACCCGCTAGCAGTTGAGTCTTCAGGCCGGCCCGGCCTCTGACTAATTGATCGGGCCACTTTGCGGCATATTCTAAACACCTGCGGGCCTGCCATCCCTGAGGAGTGATTTTCCAAGTGGAGGAATAGTCCTCGGGTCGATTGTTGTAGCGGTGGTGGGTGTAGTGATGCCAACGGTATCCGTCGAAAGGAATTCCGGCTAAGAGCGTCGAAAGTCCGGACCAGAGGTAAAGCGTAATGCTGTTTCGATTTCCCGACGTGTGGACCAATTCATGAAAAGTAATATGGACCGCGAAATTCAAGCATAACGCTGAGAGCAGTAAGGCCATAACGCAAAGTCGCCAGTCGCGCCCAGCCCAAAAAAGGCAAGCCGCAAAGCTCGCAATTTCGCCCAAGGGGAATAGACAGAGATGGAGGTTTCGAGCTGCCGGTTTGAGAGTGGCCCTAGTCATGGAGTCGTCTGAGTGCGGTTTTTAAATCGTCGATTAAATCCGAAATCTCCTCTAAGCCAAAGCAAAGACGGATTAAAGTCGGCTTGATTCCCATTTGCTTTTTTTCTTCCGGGGAAAGGGTGAGATGACTTCCGAAATAGGGTTGGGCAACTGCCGAGACCACGGAGGCCATGGAAGTTCCGCGCTCGAAGAGGCTTAGTCCGGATAAAAAGCGATCGACGTTGGCCTCGAATTGCTCTTTCAACTCGCAGAATAAAATACAGCCATAACCTTCCAGCTGACCACCGACTTCAGGTAAATAGACTCTTTCGATCTCAGCTTGAGCGTGGAGGAAACTTGCCATTTTTTTGATCACTCGTTCATGTTCCTGCATTCGTAGCCGAAAGGTTTGCATGCTACGTCGAATCAGCCAGGCACTATGCGGATCCAAAATTCCCCCGGATAAGAAACGAATTTGAGAGATAGTTTCGGCGAGATCGTTCCGATTGGTGGAGATGACTCCTCCCATGCAATCGCTGTGGCCTGAATAAAATTTGGTAGCGCTATAAACGCAGAGATCGGCACCGAGGGTTAGCGGTCGTTGAAAAAGAGGAGTCGCCCAAGTGTTGTCTACTACCAGCAGTATGCCGGACTTGATTTGGTCGGCTTGTCGTCTGATGGTTTCAATGGGAATGGTTTTGAGAAAGGGATTGGTGGGAGTCTCAAAGAAAACCATACGGGTTTGAGGTGAGATACTCCTCACCCATTCAGCATTGGTCAAATCTACGAAATCCAGGCCCAAGTCATAATGAGCGCAGAAATCTTGGAAAAGTTTGTAAGTGCAGCCGTAGATCAGGCGATCGACGATCAAATGATCTTTTGGTTTTAAGAAACGGAGTGCCATGGAAATTGCAGCCATTCCGGTGGTTACCATTCCGGCGAACTCACATCCCTCGAGGGTTTTGAGCACTTGCTCCAATTCAGTGGTGTTAGGGTTAGCTTTGCGAGTGTAGAAATAGTCGGATTCCGCGAAGAAGGAGCTGCATTGGTAGAGCGGGGTCACGTTGGGTAGGGTAGAACGAGTATCTACCCGTTCATGTAAGATCTTGCTGAGCTTGTCCATCCAGCGCCTCCGTCGGAAAATGAGCTCGATCTAAGACTTCGGCAAAACTTACTTGTACGGGTGCCGGATGAATGAGTTGAACACCTTTTTCCAGTGGAGCTTTGCGCGAAGCAATGAATCGCCAGCGCTCACCCGGGGCAAGTCGGATTTCTTGACCGCAAGCATCAGAAGCGGAATCGGCAGTGCAGACGACGGTCAGCGGGACCGCGGTCGGATTATGCAGCATAACGTGGCAAGCGTTGATGTCCCCATGCCACAGAAAGCGAGTCATGTTTTCTTCTTCTCTCCGGTGCCGCATCTCAGTTTTGCTTTTTTTAAGTGGGACAAAGGTGATAGGGGTGGAGGCCCCGCAATTTCGACAACGATGGGCGGGGTCAATTCCGGGCGTCTGGGTCTGTAAACCGAAGCGGGATACCAAAAGATGACGGCAATGTGAGCAATAGGTATTGAGACCCTCGTGGTTCTCATACACATTACCCAGATAGACATGTTTCAATCCCATTTCCAAAGCTCTTAGTCTCGCCTCCTTTAGAAAAGCGATCGAGGTTCTCCCCACGTGAGTGTATTTATAATCCGGATGAAAGCGAACTAGATGGAGAGGAACCTCCTCTCCCAAATTGTTGAGCATCCAGGTTACCACTTTTTCGACTTCGGGCAGGGTGTCGTTTAGCCCCGTCACCACCAGATTGCTGAGCTCCAAATGCCGATCGCCATAGGCATGAACCTGTTTGATCCCTTCAAGGATTGGTTCCAATCTACCTTTAGTCACTCGTCGATAGAAATCGGGATCCATGGATTTTAGCGATAGACTGAAGATATCAATTACCGGGTGAAGCTGGTCAATGGCTTGGGCGCTGATGGAGAAAGCGGATTTATAGAGATTAAGCAGTCCATGTTCTCGAGCCAATTTTGCGGTGTCGCAAACAAATTCATGCCAAACCACCGGATCGTTGTAAGTCCAAGAGAGGATTCCAATCCCTTTGCTCAAAGCGGTTTCGACCACCTGTTCGGGAGTGTAATGGTGAATGTCTTTCTTCTCCACATAGCGAAACTGGGAGGTTTTCCAATTGTGACAGAAATCACAATTGAGCATACAACCGATATTTCCCAGGGAGAGAATCGCTTCTCCGGGAGAGTGGTGGACAACGGCCTCGGTCTCGATCATCTCTTGGGTAAGCTGCACGCTCACCCCATAATTTAACGTGACTAACTCTCCGGCCTCATTTTGTCGCACGCGGCAGAATCCAGGTTGCCCGGGGCGTAATCGGCATTGTCGTGGGGAGAGATGGCAAGTGACTTCGCCATTTTCATGTTTCGAATAGAGCCGAGCCGGATGAGATTTCAGTCCCAAGCGATCTTTCGAAGTTGGCATCGCAGAAATTTTACCGCACCTCGATCTAATTGGTAATGGAAATGATTCGCGTTTTGCTCGGCTAAAGGACCCAGCGACCGCTATTTCAGTTCGGCTCGCTCGAGGAATAAGAGATTATTCTGTTCACTCAATCTCAAATAGAAGGAAGGCGGCAAAAGCCATGCGGCTGTGCGCCAATACCAACGAGGCGTGGGGGTCAGGTGAAATCGCTTTGCTTCCTGGATAATATTGCTTTGCTTTTTGGTATTCCAACCCAGCTTCTGAAAGAAGGTCTGTCGATTGGACGGAGCAAATTGTAAACGAGATCCCGTTTTGGCCAGGGAGTTTGCCCAGCGACGATTAGCAACTTTGAGACCCAAGGGGGAAGGGCAATCGAGCATCCAATATCGAAAGTGGGGATGGATAGTGAGAGCTTTGGCCAGCGAAGTCACTTCCTCGAGAGGGAGATAAACCAGAAATCCTTCGCTCAGCACCAAGATCTTAGACGCAGACTGGGTCAGGCGATTCAAAAAGTGATGTCGTTTTTCTTTTTGAGTGAGGTCGAGCCCGACGAATTCAATCTGGCATTGAGCCGGAAACTCCGCTAGCACCGAGCGTTTTTCTTCAATCAAGCAGGGGAAATCAACATCGATCCATCTTAATTGGGATGGCAGGGGCAAGCGATAGGGGCGGGTATCAAACCCACATCCCAAATTAAGAACAAGATCGACGCCTAAATTCTGCGTAGCGTTGAGGATTCCCTCGTCCAGACTTCGGATTCTGGTTAGGATCGACCAAGGATGGACCTTTGCTTTTGGGAAATGGGAGATGAAATTTTTCCCTTTGAGAGAAAGTAGGGCTTGGGAATAGGTATCGCTCGTCGTCGGAGCGGCAACGGTTTCTGTCGCCCGATAGAAAAGAGTCCAGTGAGCGGTGTCGGTGGGATGTTGTAACGGGGGAAGCGGGTGCTCGGGCATGTCCCGAGTTTAGAAGCGAGCCCCTGATTAGTCTAGCCGATCGAGATTCCAGCGGAAGTACCGGAAAATTTCCTTTCACGTTACTTCCTGGAGAGCGCTTTTTACTTACAGGTGCAAACGCAGGTGGTGGAGTTTTGCTCGCAAACCCCAATAACAGTCAAAGTCCGGCAACTTTCCGAACGTTCTTTGCCATCGCAAACTCCAGAACCCGATTTACACGCCGCGGCACGACCTACCGTGGTATTGCGAAGCGCACCGTCGAAATCTTGGGGGCTAGCTTCGGCCACTTTCATCTGGGGGGCCGAATTTATCGACTGAGCAGAGGGGAAAAACGGGCGGGGGAAAATAGAAATGCCCTTGGTCATTTGGAAATGAGGACATCTTTCAATGAAAATCGTGAGAGGAGATGGAGGGGGAAACGGTTTCGGGCTGAAGTAGGGATTTCACCTTCTCGACAATAATATTGACCACCGAACCAGTTCCAGAGGTTTCAATTTTTCCCTCACAAAGTAGAAAAGACTGTGTGAGCAAACAATCTCGGTAGGCTTCGAAAGTTTTTTTCCAGATAACCAGATTCATGAAGCCATATTCATCTTCCAGACTGATAAACAGAACTCCCGATGCGGTCGGTGGCATTTGTCGAGAAATCACGATACCTGCGACTTTTACCCGATGACCCGTCTTGAGCTTAGCTACGGCCGAAGATGAGCTCACTCCTTGGTTAAATAAATCTTTCCTGAGCAGTTTCATGGGATGAGCATACAGCGACACTCCCTGAGTTTCGTAATCCAGAGCGGTTTTTTCCCATTCGGTTTCCGGTGGTAGAGGGGAGGATTCCTCTTCTGGAGAAAAATAGCGACTATCCCTCAGCGAGAGCGCTTGAATCTTCCAAAATGCTTCTCGACGAGACAATCCGAGACTCTCCAGTGCATTGGCCCCGGCCAGCAGAAAAAGATCCTTTTTGGTTAAAGGAAATGGTGCTAATGCGTTCTGTAATTGGAGAATCAAGGCTTCGAGCGAAAGTTTTTTCTCTGAACGTATCGTTTCTAAGGCCAGTCCCACCCGTTTGGGTAATCCTTTAATTTCTCGAAAGCCTAAACGAACTTGTCCAGGCCCTTCCAGGCGACAATCCCAGAGCGAATCCCCCACGCTTATCCCCAGCATCTTCACTCCATGCCTGATGGCATCGTAAATTAAAGTTTGGGCGCTATAAAAACCCATGGGTTGAGAATTGAGTAGGGCAGTGACAAAAACGTCGGGGTAGTAGCGTTTCAGGTAAGCGGTAGCATAGGCTAGAATCGCAAAAGACGCGGCATGCGATTCGGGGAAACCATATTCCGCAAAGCCTTGGACTTGTTTCACCGTACGTTCAGCAAATTCTTGTGAGATGCCCCGTTGCATTAATCCCTGGCGAAATTTTTCTCCCATTTTAATTAGCCTGGCGTCTCCGGTCTTTTGCCAGGTGCCCATGGAGCGTCTCAATTCATCAGCTTCCCCTGGATTGAATCCAGCGACTTTCATGGCGATCTTCATGATTTGTTCTTGAAATAAAGGAACTCCGTAGGTCTTCTCCAAGATCTCTTTTAAATCAGGGTGGGGATATTCTATTTTTTCGAGGCCTTGTCTCCGTCGTAAATAGGGATGCACCATCCCTCCTTGGATCGGTCCTGGTCTCACGATAGAAATTTCTGCTACCAGGTCGAAAAAATTTCGAGGCTGAAGTCGGGGTAGCATACTCATTTGCGCTCGTGATTCGATTTGAAAAACTCCTACGGTGTCGGCCTGGCAGATCTGATCATAAACGGCAGGATCTTCAGACGGGATAGTGGATAAATCCATGATCTGACCATGATGATCCTTCAGGTAAGTGAAGGATTTTCGAATGCTAGTGAGAATTCCCAATCCCAAGATATCCACTTTGATAAAGCCGAGAGTATCCAAGTCATTTTTATCCCATTGAATGATAGTACGGTTTTCCATTGCGGCAGGTTCAATGGGAACTAGTCGGCACAAGACCTCTTGAGAGAGGACGAATCCACCCACATGAGTCCCCAGATGGCGGGGAAATCCCAAGAGCGATTGAGCGAGTTTGAAATAGAGAGCTGCTTGTTGCAGGGGAAGCTCGGGAAGGGATAAGCAAAGCTCCTCCATTTTGCATTCGGATAGTTTTTTTTTATGAGTCAGGGTGAGAATTCTCTCCACGCTGGCGGTAGAAAGTGAAAACGTTTTGGCCACTTCTCGGAGCGCAGATTTTCTTCGATAACAGATGACTTCAGCCGTAATGGCGGCACGGGCTCGGCCGTATCTCCGATAGAGATATTGAATCACTTCTTCTCGTCGTTCATGTTCAAAGTCGATGTCGATATCTGGAGGCTCTTTTCTTTCCATGGAAAGAAACCGCTCGAAAAGAAGATCGGTTTTCATAGGGTCAATGGCGGTAATCCCCAAGACAAAGCAAACTGCGGAATTGGCCGCAGAGCCCCGACCTTGGCAAAGAATATCGCGCTTACGGGCAAAATGAACAATGTCCCAGATAGTTAAAAAGTAATCACTGTACTGCAGCTGTCGGATCAAATTGAGCTCGTGCTGCAATAAAGTCTTCACCTTTTCAGGTAGGCCGGTCGGATATCTTTGGGGAATGGATTCCCAAACCAATTTTTCTAGGTAGCTATCTCCAGTTTCCCCTTCGGGAATCCATTCAGTCGGATAGTGATATTTAATTTCATCTAGAGAAAAGCGACATTGCTCCGCCACCTTCACGGTGTTTTCAATCCAAGTTTCATATCCCTTGAATAATTTGGCCATTTCCAATTTAGATTTCAGATGACGCTCATCATTCGGCAGGAGTCTGAAACCGCCTTCCTGCAAGGAGCAGCCATGGCGAATGCAAGTAAGCACATCTTGCAGGGGTTTTCTTTGCGGGACATGGAAAAGCGGTTGATTACTAGCTACTACGGGCAGGTTATGTTGCTTAGATAATTGTTCCGCGACTTGCAAACTCTCAGCGTCCTTTCCATCGAGAAAACGACTCGCTAAGAGATATAAGCGAGACCCGAAAATCAGTTTTGCTTGGGCTAAGGTTTCAATGCTGGCAGAGTTAGCGGGCAATAATAAGAAAAGGTCTTGGTGTTTAGTGGCCAGCCACTCCCAACTCACTCCTTTTGCTAAAGCCTCCATAGAATGAACTTGGGTCAAAAGTTCACAAAGATTGCCATAGCCGTTACGGTTCTGGGCTAGGAGTTTGACGGGCAAATGATGCGGCAGATTGATTTCCGCACCTACCAATAAAGGAAGCGAAAACGATTTCGCCGTCGAGTGGAGTCGAGGAATGCCATAAACACCATTGACATCACTAACCCCGAGACTGTGATAGCCGAGGGCATGGGCTTGCGAAACCATTTCTTCCGGATGGGAAGCCCCTTCCAAGAATGAATAGTTAGTTTTTGCGGCTAACTCAGCAAATTCCATCACAGGGATTACCTTGATTAGGTTGACCATACTTTTGTATGGTATGCGAGGCTTGTGGTCAAGACTTCCCTGATTCTCAGTTCCAAGTTGGTCGGCCTTGAGTTATTTACCTGGACACTAAACAGCTTTCTGTTTATAGCCATGCCGAGGAAGGGTTCTGAATGTGAAAATCGGAAAAGAAGTGGATCTCTTGGTGATTGGTGAGGCCAACGAGGCGCCTTGCGCTCTATCGCCAGGAGATGGGTTAAAGATTCGCGCGGTATGGCGGCCTCTCGACATTGAGTCACTGCTGCTTTCACTCCAAAGTGAAAAGGATCCTTTGTTGGTAGATGGGCCCTCACTGCTTAGTGGGTTGGATCAGTGGCTTCGCGAAATGGAAAAGCAAACGGATGATTGCAATACCTTGCGCAGAGCGCTGTATGAACAAGGCACTGCGGTGACCTGCGCCATTCAGGAAATTCGTCGTACTCTGAATGAGATCACCTGGTATGCCAGAAAGGTAGAGTCAACCCCTGCAGACTGGCAGGATACAGCGACTTATGTCCAACAGATCATCAGAAACGCTGAGTTTCTAGGCGGTCTTTTGGAGGAAATGGAATGGGGTACTCCGCGAGAAAAAACTGTTTTACCTTCGAATCTTTCCGAGATTTGTCTGAGCGAAGAAATTGAAGGCGAGCTCGAGGCATACCGATTGCAGGCTAAGGACAAAGGACTCACTTTCGACGTACGGTTTACTGGCGGAGTGCCTTCGAAATTGCGCACGGATCGACTTCGATTACGGCAGTTGATGCGCAACTTAGTGACCAATGCCATTCGGACGACCGAACAGGGAAGTGTTAGGGTTCTCATCGATTACGCATCGGGAAATTTGCAATTTACGATAGTTGATACTGGTCCGGAAATCCCCGCTGAAGCTCGTTCGGCCTTAGAGACACTTGAGCCGGGGAAACAGGCCATCTCCGGGGATTTTGGATCGGTTGGCCTAGGATATTTTTCCGCACGGCGGGTGGCGAGATTAATGGGCGGCGATGTGGAGCTAGTCAGCTCGCGCGCCGGTGAGGGTAGCATCTTGCGGGCCACGGTCAGAGCGGAGGTGGTAAATCGGCCGAGTTAAGGGTGAGGTATGCTGCTTTTTTCGGATCGCCAACCAGATTTGATCCAAAGTTTTCGTTCCTGCCTAAGTCATTTTTCCGGGATGGCAGAAAAAAACGGAATTAAAATTATGCCTTTCTCTCCCCAAGGGCCTCTTCATTTTGAAAGGCTTTCCCCGGAATTGCAATACCGACTTTATTTGCATTTTAGCTCTTACGTTTCAATCTGCGCTGAAATCGTCGAAGAAGGGCGATCGTTGCGGGATGATTCTTATCTTTTATGGCGGTATTTCAAACGACAAGGCATTTTACCGAATAGCGAATTATTGGCTTCGGTCGACTCGCGTGATGTGATTGAGATTTATAGTCCGGAGTTCACCCAGCTTTTTCGCAATCTCAAGTTCTTTAGCATTTGCAGCTATACGCTCGATCAGTTGCTCTGCCTCCCTTTTTGGGAATTGTTCACTCGGGAGCAGAAAGTTACCGCAAGCTTGATGGAAATAGGACATGGCCTGTTTACCGGGAAAGTCTCAGGCATTCATCAATGGAATAGCGGGATTCATACGGTAGAAGAGATCTCGAGTCCTGCCTTATACACCGCAAAGATTGAAAATAAGATCGCCTCTGCGCTGCACGCCCAGAAGGGTGGGGTGGTTGCAGTGATTCATACCTTTCGAGTGTTGAGCTGTGAATCGCGAGCTGCCCATCAGATTGAAGGAAAGGATAATCAATGAAAGAAGGCAGGGAAGAGCAAGAATTACGGCAAAAAACCGTGGGGCGATTTATAAAAAACGAACGGGAAAGAAATGGTTTGACCCAAAGTGAAGTGGCAAAGAAACTGGCTTACTCTTCCGCGCAATTTATTAGCAATTGGGAACGCGGCGTAGCGCTTCCCCCGATGGATCAATTGCCCCGCCTTGCTCTGCTTTTGGAAATTTCTCCTCGCGTGTTGCTGGATACTCTATTTCGTTATCAGGAAGAATTGCTGAAGTTACAAAAGAGACAGCTTACCTTGGTCTTTCGCAGCGCAATGGGAGAAGCCGCTCGACGACGGACCATGGGAGAATAGCTCGATACGGGTTTGGGAAGTCACGAAGGGCGGGAAAGTGACGTGGCTTGCTTTGAACTAAGCCTGGCCACGGCTTTCCCTTTCCCTCCCAGATTTAGGCGACTTTTTTTCGTTCGATTAGATTTCCCAGGACTTCGCGTCGAATCCGCTCCAGCATTGCGGTGTAGAGATACTGGCTTTGTTCGAGATTGGAGATCGCGAGTTTAATCTCCTCTGCCGACGCCCCGCTCAAACGGCTGACTCCCTCCTGGAAGTGCGCGACATCGTCCAGCGCATGCACTCGAATGAAAGAAGCCGTTCCTTTGCCGTGCAGAGTTTCTATTTTATCCAGCAACCATTTTCCTTCTCTAACTGCTAACCCCTCTAGCATTAACGAATAGCCCACATGGCTTACCGGTCCTCCCTGCTCAATCCAATAATACTGACTTTGATAGATCAAACTGGTTTCCACTAGTTCAGGAAACATTCCGATTTCTAAATTCAAAGCCTTCAAATCTCGGATGGCGAGCTCCTCGTGCCCCACTTCTTCGCGCAGATGTTTCAAGACATCCCGATGTTTCTCGGGATTTCGGGCCCCCAGCTTCGCGGCCACCATGGCCAAGAACGTAGTGGTATGTCGCACCAGAAAATGGGATTGGGCCAGCCAGTGACCATAGGCAGTGCGGTCCTCCCAAGGAAATCGCTGAAGGGCCGCAACCACTGAGGGGAGGGCCTGGTCTAAGGCGTTCTCAAGCCGCTTCTCGTTGATTCCGTTCTGCATGGGTTCCTCCTTCATGACTGCGCCGAATCGAACGAAGCTTGGGCTCACGCTTTGGTTCGGAGCAGAGGTCTATTCGTTTTTTCCAAAAATTAGAAATGAGATTTCGCACTTCCTCTCCCGGTGGCAATTGCATGGTTTGAGGATTAAAGGCGAGCAGCTCGCACGGAGTGTTGTGCAGACGCACTCCAGAATCCAAAGAGACCGCTCCTTGAGACCATCCCAGCTGGGCAATTCCGACATCGGCTCGCGCAACGGCGAGGATGGTGTCAATGGGATGGGCAGTTGCGATCTTCATGGCGAGCCCCGACATTACCGCGGCAAGGGAAACGCCTTGTTGGGAAAATCGCCATTCGGGATCTACCGAAAATTGTTCCATGGTCATTACTTTACGGCTCTGACGCTGGCGTAACCCTTCCCAGGCTTTGGGCGTGAAATAACGACTGAAATAACTATGTTCGCGATTAGAAGCAAAACTGAGGTCAAAGAAACTATGGGCGTGCAATGCGATCACCCGGCGTTCCGCAAAAAAGGCACCGATATAGGCCTGGCGGGAAAAATCTTCGGAATTCACTTGATGGGGGGCTTCCGTTACGAGCCAGAATGCCATTCCAAAACTGTTTCCAGAAATGGAATACTCGGTCGTGTAACTCCGGTTGGGGAAAATCGGATTTAGGTTTCCCCGGCAACAGAACATAACGGACCACCTGCGTTTGCAATCGACTCATGGCTTCCTCGCTGACTTCTTGATGCGCAGCGTTTCCACCTGGGGAGCGATGACACGGATGGTTTGAAACTTTATTTAGGATAACTCAATCCCAGGCGTCGACCGCTTTGCGAAACCGCAGGCGTTGGAATTTCCACTAGATAGCTAGCCAAATTGCAGGATCTGCATGATCCGAACATATTTGGGCCAAACTCTAGATAACCTATTTTAAAGATTATTCTAATATTCCGATAAGAGGATGAAGAGGTACCGAGATGGGTAATCAGCCATACCGATTGCAACCGACGGTCGGAAAACCAACCAACGCGACTCAAGCGGTCGATTTTTTGATTTCTGCCGCACTCAAGCGTAATGCTAGCGATATTCATTTGGGCGTCAATCATACGGCGGCGGTCCCGGAGCCCTTTCTTTTGCGCTTTCGCACCCACGGCAAATTGCAGTTGATGAATGGCGCGTTCCTTTTGCCCATCTACAAAGAGGTCATCTCCCGAATCAAAATCATGGCCGGACTCAATACGACAGAAATCGGAACTCCCCAAGATGGTCAGATTAATGTGCTGACTTTGGATGGGGCCGTAGTACTGAGGGTTGCGCTCATTCCGGGGCCAGAAGGTGATGAGTTGGTGATCCGGGTGCAAAGAGCGGAAAGTGAAAACAAAGAGATTGCGATCGCGAATCTCGGAATGGAACCCGAGGTGCAGGATCAGCTGGTAAGATTGATCAATCAAAAGTCAGGATTGATAGCTCTTAACGGTCCGGCTGGCTCGGGAAAAACGTCAACTATCTATGCTATCTTGAAACAGTTGGCGTCTCCGGAGCGAAAGGTATTAACCGCGGAAGATCCTATCGAAACCAGAATTCCCTTTGTGAGCCACACTCAGGTATCTTCCAAAACGAATTTTAGCGCCTTAGCTCGGGCATTTATGCGACAAGATTCCGAAGTGATTTTTATCGGCGAGGTTCGGGACGAAGAATCGGCATCCGCGACGGTACAACTCGCTCAAACTGGGCATCTGGTGCTGACCACCATGCACACCAGAGATGCCATCGGGGTGATTGCCCGTTTGGAAGCCTTTGAAATTCACTCTAACTTCATCGCGAATTCACTTATCGGTTCACTTGCGCAACGATTGATTCCGACGTTGTGTTTGAAATGTCGGGTGCCACATCAACTCGATGGACCTACCTTGGCGCTTCTGCAGGAAATGGGATCACCGCAAAAACCACCCAGTTTTTTCAAAGCGGGCCCGGGTTGTCCTCAATGCACGAGTGGCTACTCGGGGCGCAAAGCGGTTTTTGAATTGTTTGTGGTTGATTCTGAATTGGCAGACATGATTAACCGCACCTGCTCTCGCACCGAAATCTTTGAAGTGGCTCGGGCCAAGGGAATGCGGACTTTGGTCGACGATATGTTAAGCAACGTATATGCGGGAATTACGGACGTCCATTCCGTCAAAGGTTACCTCTTCAGCCCGAGCTACAGTCTTGCCATCCCGAAGTTGAAAGCGGCGTAGGGCGACCCAAAGGGATACGATTTATTTCCAGCTAACCTATTCGTTCCTGCCTTGTCCACAGCTAGAATTCACGGCATGGCCCTTCCGCAACGGGCGATATCGCCATTCTTAGCGCCAGGACCGACATCGAATCGGTAAGCCCCAAGTTAAACGACGATCTCGCTCTTCAAGCCGCTGGCTCGGTAGAGTTCATCAAACCGGATTCCAAGGGCTGTAACCTGGACGACAAGACTCTACTCTCCTCGGGAGCAGGGCATAATTTACTCGTGCAATTGGGCGGCAGCGGCAATTGTCGGGAATTTCTCGAAAAGGTAGAGAAAGACGGCATCGAAGTTCGGTATCATGATGTTCCCCTGCTCAATGGGGGAAAGGTAAAATCCGTGACCATAAAACTTCGTTAGTTTGAGCGATGCGAATCTTCTCTGCGCTGATGGACTTGGAGTTTGGCAGGGCGAGTCCCGGACCGGTATTTTATGAACGCATCAAACGATGTGAGGTACAGATTTGGGCAATCCCGAAGGGCAATCGACCGTTCAGTATGCGTAACTGGTACGACGGCTCTCTGCTATTTACGGATGAGATGCGTCGAGTGTTTGCGTCGAATTACCACTTGCTCAAGTCCGGGGATGTGTTCGACTATTATTCCTGTAACGGGACTCGATGAGCCCTACCCTGAGAGTAATTCGCTACTTTGCATCCCACTGAGAAAGCATCCACTCAATATTGGTGGCTAGCACCTTGCCTCGGGTTTTTCCATCCGCAGTGGGATTCGCAAAGACTCGCCCGACCGTGACCAGATAATGCCCCTTGGTGGATTCCCGAGTATCGCAAACTAAGATCAAATTTTTTAACTGCCCTGGTG
>Ga0206903_10039_pt2 | contig 14306 bp, 12 predicted proteins | sample Alteio_BWOrgHeat_45_FD_152959 | JGI IMG/M metagenome (GOLD analysis project Ga0206903, IMG submission 152959) | Enriched cells from forest soil in Barre Woods Harvard Forest LTER site, Petersham, Massachusetts, United States -... | ecosystem: Environmental > Terrestrial > Soil > Temperate forest >... | reverse complement strand
TTATGTATAACAAACCACTGTTACGCACATATTACATGAAATCCCAATGAGCCCCTCCGTATGAAATCGTTTATCGCGAAGGGATTACCTATCCTGATGATCGTGGGCGGAATCCTGACCCTTGTGTTCGGTGTGAGGTATTACCAATCACCCCTCGCCCGACTCAGACGGTACGGAGTGATCCTGGAACAACCTATCGCTGCTTCCGGGCCAGCCGATTTCCTATTGGGCTGGCATTCTGATGTAAAAAGCTGGACCGAACATGATGACCGGCTGGACACCCCGCTTGCCGATGAAACGACAGACGAGACTAGCACGCTTCACGTTGTACGACTTGCTGGTACGTCAACGGAAAACCTCATCCTGATAAAACCAAAGGAATGGATTAGCAGCGTCCACAATGCGTACGGAGTTCAAAACCAGATAATTTCTCTCGATCATCCTTCCATCGCGGCCGCCACCATCTTGTTCGATAAACAATGGACGCTGTTGGAGCGGCGGGAAGAAACCGCCTGGCGGGTCGGGCGCGCGCTGCAGTTTCTCATCCCCAAATTTCCCAAAGGTCTGGTGCGCCCGGGCAGCGCATGGAAAGAACACCTCGCATGGACGGAGATCATCGGGGGCTGGAAGATCGGCTGGCAGGCGGATCTTCAATGGGTTTTGAAAGACTTTGACACGTGCGATGGTGCTCCTTGCGCTCAGCTATCCTATGAAGCGTCCATCGAACCCACGCTCCTTCAGGAAGCTTTCTGGAGCAAGGGAGCCAACCAAAAAATTCAATTTGCCGGACAAGCGCGTGGAAATGCACTTTATAACGTGGTGGAAAAATTTGTCATTTCGAATACGATGGCTTATTCAGGAAAGGCTAAAATTCACATCCCACAACTTGACGCGGTGCCTGATGAATTGAAGAGCGGGGTTTCCAGAGGGGAAGGGGACGGGGATGTCGTTCTTCAGTTCAACGACAAAATCGACGTTCGCCTACCTTGAAACATTCGCCTGCCACAGCCAGATTCCGCCTCCGATGAGACTCAATCCGATCCCCACAATCAACACCAATGGAACAACCGGCAATTTGTCAGATGAGTCGTTGCGGCTGGGTGCACGCTGGCGTACTTTTCGCGACTGATTCGCCCAAAAGAGGGATCGCCCCGGATTCGGTTTTAATCCATAGAATCCATGAGCGTAAGCCGCGGCCAAAAACTCCATCGCCATCGGATCACCATTCTCCGCGGCCTGATGCAGGACAGTCAAGGAAATAGGATCGCTGCCGCGCGACGATTCTATAGGCGGCATCGCTGGTGAAAGATCGGCAGAGTCCCCGTTGACGACTGAGGAGTGAACGGGTTCAAGCGTTTCAGAAGCATCACGCGAAGAATCCAAGACAATCCCAGACTCCGAAGAGGAATGAGCGACGGCGGCTTCTCCTTGATCCGGGTCACGACTTTGTAATTCAGCGACGTTTCCGATATCGAGAGATTGCACGATCTCTGACAGATCTTTAACGGGCGCTTCCTTTCCCTCAGAGACATTCATATAGTAATCCAAGCGCTTTGAGATGGACGCCAAGGAAGTCCCCATCGGGTTCATCTCGCCAGGAGTGATGTTCTTTTTCTGAAAAATCTGAAGAGTGGCCGAATTTCTCAAAAATTCAGATTTGCCAATGTCAGCGGATACTCCCTGCCCGTTGGAATACATCTTGGCCATCAGAAGCTCCGCAGCCGGATTACCGGCTTCGACGAGAGGCTTCAGGTAAAGAACCGCCGTCGTAAAATCACCTTTGTTGTAGGCATCGAATCCTTTGGCAAAATGCGCCTGTTCAGGGGAAAGCTTAATACAGGACGTCGTTACGAGGGCACTCAAAAGAAAGAGAAATCCGAGCGAGGATTGCCGATTCATGGCCACTATGGTACAAAAAGGGTGTTTACGGGGGTCTAAAGGAGGCAAACCATGAAACGGACTCTGAAATTACTTTCTGTCGCCGGCCTCTTGTTGGTAAATGGCGCCCTGGCCATTGCAGACAATTATCCTTCAACACCGAAAGCGCTGGTCGAGATGTATCTACGGCTCGATGCCGAAGCCGCTGGCCTTTCCCCCACCACCTGGCCTGAACTAGGTCAATACACGAATTTCCCCCAAGCGCCCAAATGGGAGGCCTTCGTGGTGATCGACCACTATGACATCGATCGCGTCATGGAAGGCCATACACGCGCGCAGGTCCGCGTCACCTATCATCCTCTGGGTCGATTCTCGGATAAATTCGTGCCGGGAACGAATCCCGAAGCGGTCATCTTCTATCTGAACAAAGTACAGGATCAGTGGAAAGTGGACAGCCCCCCCATTATGCCGCACGTCTCCTTCGAGGTGATGAAGAAGCGCCTGGAGACCAATAGCGCCACGTCCCCGAAAGATAAGAAAGCGAACGACGCGCTCATTCAGCAAATTGAAAATGTTCGATCAACCCTAAAATAGCTGGGAGGCTTCTCTGATGCCGAAGTGGAAACGTTGGATTGTGCTGGTGTTGCTTACTGTCTTGGTCTTGACCCCTCTTATTTTTTCGGCCTGGGCCTGGGTAACGCTGAAGTTCGTCTATGCCCGGGGTGAACGGGCCGGGTATATCCAAAAAATATCGCAAAAAGGCTGGCTCTGTAAAACATGGGAAGGGGAGTTGGCCATGGTGAATCTTCCCGGATCCATGCCGGAAATCTTTTATTTTTCTGTCCGCAATGATGCGGTGGCTCATCAGGCTGAACGGCTGGTTGGCCAGCGCGTGAGTCTGACGTATGAACAACATAAGGGGGTTCCCGGCCCCTGCTTTGGCGATACCGAATATTTCATCGTTCGGATTTCTTCGGTGACGGATATGACCACGCCTGCCCATTGACAGAGGCAGTAGCCCCACTACACTTGTAGGGGTATGCCGAAGCGATTCCTTATATTCGTGATTTTATGCACCCTTCCCGGTCTTGCCCGGGCGGATAAAGTCATCATGAAGGATGGAAAAATCTACTACGGGCATATCATGGGCGAATCTTCACATTCCATTCTCATCAGCAATCCCCCGATTGACCCCAAACCACGATTTCTAGAACTTCGAGATGTGCTGACCATTGTGCGTGATCGTCGGCCCGTGGAAAAACCATCACCCGAAGAAGAACGTTTTGCCTCCGTCAGCGCAGGGGTCGTCGGGCAGGTTTTTACTTCCAATAGATTTTCATTTTCGGGTGCGCCGGGGCTATATTTTGGAGGAGGGTTCCGGGTTCATCCCGCCCTTGAACTGGGAGCGGAGCTGAATTATATTCCCGCTCTCTCAGGCCAACTATCCGTCCAGGATAGACAGAGCCAGGTTTCCCGTTCCTACCAAGATTTCTATGCCTACCAAGGAGGGTTTTCGGCGAAGCTGTTTCCGTGTTATCAATTCAAGCAATGGCGCGCCGAACCCTATTTGATTACGGGCTATCACTGGAGCCGCCTGGTCCCCAAAGACAGCGAAGATGCTCTGAAAGGAACATCCCTTTTTGGAGGCGCGGGACTGATGATCCCCTGGTGGAAACCGCTCTATTGGGATTTCCGGGCTGTGTATGACCATACCCAATATGATTCCATTCACTTTTTGGGCAGCGATGGCGATCTATCCGACGTGAGTCACAATGCCTTCGAATTTTCTGTAGGATTGTCGTACCGATTCTTATGAAAAAATGGGTGATCAGCTTACTGGTCTTGTGCTCGGGCGTGACTTTCGCCGCGGATCAAGCCGCCAGGGATCTGTGTCAGAAGAATTTTTCCCGTTATAAGGACCAGCTGGCGAAAAATCCAACGGACGACCTGACCTGGACAGAGTTTCGGGTCTGTACCACGGAGCTTAAGCGCTGGGACGAAGCGATCCAGGTGGCGCTCACCGCCCGCCAGAAAAATCGCGATCTCCCCCAGCCGTACCTCATTCTGGGACTGGCGCAGATGCAACAGAAAAACTACGAGCGAGCCGTCGAGCACTTCGATCAGAGTATTGCACTTAAGTCCGAACAACCCCTGGCTTATTTCCAAATGGGAATGGCCTATTTGTACCTGAATGAAATAACCAAAGCCTCGCAAGCCGCTGCGCGCGCCGTGGAACTAGAACCGAACAATCCTGCACACCATCGTCAATTGGCGTACACTCAGTACCTCTTGGGTGATTATGGCGCCGCGGAGACATCGGCCAAAAAAGCGATAGAACTGGACAAAGATGATTTGGCTGCCCATAAGATTCTGGCGAAGATTTATGCCAAGGAAGACAATAATGCAGGAATGACACAGGAACTGGCTATGGTTAAAGAAGCCGAGCAAAAATTTGCCGTCGCACACCCCGAATTAGTCAAACCGCCTGAACCGGCCCCCAAACCGCTGGAAGAAGAGGAAGACAAGAAATCGAAGAAACAAGAAGATTACGAGATCATTGCGTCCCTCATTGACCAATGGAACAGGATGAAGGCCGCCATCGGAAATGGCAATATCGATCTGGCACTGACCTACTATTCCGATTACCTCGACACGCGCGATCAATACCGCGATTCCTTCAAAAAGCTGGGCTTACAGCGTCTGGAGTCCATCTTCTCCAGTTTTGGAGACCTCTACGATTGTGAGATTGTTTTCGCCAGTGCTCATTGCAGCTCGATGGTCAAAAATGAGGCTGGGACTGTGATCGTGACCAAAATACGCTTCGAACGTAATCCCGACCATACCTGGAGAATTCGTTCCTTTTAGGCGCACCTGCCTGCCGGCAGGCAGGTCCGATCCTCTCTAAAAAAGCTAGAATTAGCCCATACGAGGAGGATGCACCATGGTTAAAGAAGGACAAGAAGCGCCGGATTTTACACTCAAAGACGATCAGGGGAATTCTGTCAGTCTGTCGGATTACGCTGGGCGAAAGTTCGTTCTTTATTTCTACCCGAAGGACGATACACCGGGATGCACGGCTGAAGCCTGCGCGTTTCGCGATGAATTCGCCGAGTTTCGGACGCGCGGAATCGCGATTGTAGGTATCAGCGCCGATTCCCCGGAATCTCATGCCAAATTCAAATCGAAATACAATTTAAACTTCACTCTCCTCAGCGATCCAGACAAGAAAGTCCTCAAGGACTATGGTGTCTGGAAAGAAAAATCCATGTACGGGAAGAAATATATGGGGGTCGAGCGGACGACCTTTATTATTGCAGACGGACAGATTATGAAAATTTTCCCGCGAGTGAAAGTCAGCGGACACGCGGCTGATATCTTAAAGACGTTCGGCCATCTCAAAACCTTCGCCCGTTCACCGGGGAGTGCGTCGTAGACGCAAGGCATTAGCGATGACAGAGACCGAGCTTAGGCTCATCGCCGCCGAAGCGATCATGGGGCTCAGCAAGAGCCCAAACCGCGGATAAAGCACCCCCGCCGCCAGCGGCACTGCCAGACTGTTGTAAGCAAAGGCTAGAAATAAATTTTGACGGATGTTCCGCAACGTCGCCTGACTGATCGCTCTCGCTCGCAAGATTCCCTCTAAATCCCCTTTCACTAAAGTGACTCCGGCTGACTCGATAGCGATGTCCGTTCCGGTTCCCATGGCGATGCCGACGTCCGCCTGAGCCAGGGCCGGAGAATCGTTGATCCCGTCTCCTGCCATCGCCACCCGACAACCCTCCGCCTGTAATGTCTTGATAAGTTCCGCTTTAGCGGCAGGGAGGAGACCCGAGTGAATCTCCTTGATTCCGACCCGCTCAGCGACAGATTCTGCCGTCGCTTTCCGGTCTCCGGTCGCCATGATGACGCGCAGCCCACGATCCTTTACACGTTGCAATGTCGCCTGAGCGGACGACTTGATAGGATCGGAAACCGTCATCCATCCCGCGGGTTTACGATCCACCAGGATTCCGATCACCGACAAGACGACTCCGTCCGAGGCTTCGCCAACAACGCGGATAAACTCAGGATCGACACCCAGTTCTTTGAGGAAGTCGGACCGCCCAATGACGACTTCGTGACCTTCGACACGTCCCAAGATTCCTTTCCCAGGCCGGTTCTCAAAATTGGATACGACCGCCGGTGCGACATGTCGCTCCACGGCCGCCTTGATCACAGCGGAGGCGAGAGGATGCTCACTGGCCAATTCGACCCCCGCCGCCAGGCGCAGGAGCTCCTCTTCGCTGGTGCCCGCCAACGCATGGACCTCAAGAACGCGCGGCTTTCCTTCCGTCAGAGTTCCAGTCTTATCCATCACTAATGTATCGATCTTTGCCAAGATTTCCAGGGACTCGGCGTCGCGAAAGAGAACTCCTGACCGGGCCGCGCGACCTGTCCCAACCATAATCGCCATCGGGGTGGCCAAGCCAAGTGCACAGGGACAAGCGATGATCAGGACGGCCACGGCATTCACCAAGGCATGAGAGACTTTTGGTGCAGGCCCCCACGCATACCATGCGGCAAACGTGAGAAAAGCAATCAAAATGACCGTGGGGACAAACCAGGAAGAGACTCGATCGGCCAGGCGCTGAATGGGAGCCCGGCTCCTCTGAGCCTGAGCCACCAGACGGACAATCTGAGAGAGGAAAGTCCCGGCTCCGACGCGCTCGGCCCGAACAACCAGGCTCCCGGAACCATTTTGCGTTCCGCCCTTCACGCGGTCGCCGACAACTTTTTCGGCAGAGAGAGGTTCCCCGGTAATCATCGATTCATCGACGGCACTTTTGCCTTCCACTACCACCCCATCCACGGACACTTTTTCCCCAGGACGAACCCGAATTAAGTCACCAATTTGGATACTTTCTCTCGGGATATCGATTTCCGTTCCGCCGCGAATCACGCGCGCAAAAGGTGGCGCCAGCGCCAGAAGCTCTTTTAGAGCGCTCGATGTTTTAGAGCGCGCCCGCAGCTCAAGCACTTGACCGAGAAGCACGAGCGTCGTGATGACAGCCGCAGACTCGAAATAGAGCGGAAGAGGGGAAGAGCAGAAGAAAGCCACGAGACTGTAGAGATAGGCCGCGCCAGTGCCCAAGGCGATCAAGGTAAACATGTTGAGAGATCGATTCAGGATGGAACGCCAGGCACGCTGGAAAAATGACCACCCTGCACCAAAAACGACTGGGGTTGTCAGGAGAAGCTCCGGAGTTGCGCTCGAGCTTGGCGAATGGGCGGAGACCATAGCCAAGACAACCACCGGGAGGGTGAGAATGACACTGGCCCAGAAACGACGAGTCATTATCTTCAGTTCGGTTGTTGAGAAGTCTTCCTTAAGAATCGGTGTTTCTGGTTCCAAAGCCATACCGCATTTGGGGCAATGCCCTGGCCCTTTCTGACGAACTTCCGGGTCCATGGGGCAGAAATACCAGACGTCCGAGCGGAGGAGCGGGGGAGCGGAGGGTGGATCTTGCTTCTGATCTTCCGCTCTTTCGCTCTTCCGCTCCAGATATTGTGACGGGTTCGCCACAAACTTCTCGCGGCAGCGCGAATTGCAGAAATAGTAGGTGGTTCCTTGATGCGTGGCGGACCCGCCCCGGGCTGAGACGGGGACTACAACCATGCCACAGACAGGATCGGTTAGTTCATTACTCGTTTTCAAAGCTGCTTCTCATCATATCACTCCTCCCCCGGCATACCTCCGCCTACAAACATGCAGCACTTCTTCGCGCTTACTCACGACGGTAAAAAATTGTCAAGGATTTGACCGCTGCTCCTGATATCCACGCGAAATATCAGCGAGTTCCTCAGCTTCTATCAAAATGAAATTTATTGAAGAATTAGGCCTAGCCAGAAATTCCGATCGAGCCTAAACTGGTCACGAAGGATCAAAACCATGATGACTCAGCGATTTTGGATCGGCTTCATTCTAATTCTAACGATTTTTCTGCCGGGGCGCCTCGCCGCTTTCGTCAATAATCAAAATGCGGCCTATGTGCTGGGACAGCCAAATTTCGCTTCAGCGACAGGGAGTGTGGGCCAGAACGCGTTGAACGGTACGCAGAGCGTAGTCTATGACACCTCAACAGCGCGGTTATTTGTGGCTGATAGTAACAACCATCGGGTGCTGATGTATGACCTTTCGCAACCGATTACGAACGGAATGAACGCGGCATACGTCCTGGGTCAGCCGGACTTCGTTTCAAATGGTGCGGCCCTCACTCAGACTGGGATGAATTCCCCCATGGCTCTCGCCTATGACGCGCCGAATCAACGTTTGTTTGTGGACGATGGCTTCAACAACCGCGTGCTGGTGTTTAATTTATCAGGCGGTATTTCTAATGGCATGCCGGCCGCGCACGTCTTGGGCCAGCCGACCTTCCTTAGTACTTTATGGGGCACAACTCAGTCTCTGATGAGGGGCCCACAGGGCCTGGCGTATGATCCGTCCTCGCAATCTCTTTTTGTGGCCGATGCTTTTCGTATTCTCGTGTTCCATGTGGATCCTTCGACGCCGAGCTATGTCGACGGGATGAATGCCTTCGCGGAACTGGGCGAGCCGGATTTTACCACTCGGAGTTTCGGCTGTTCCCAGACTATATTCGGGGATGATATAGGCATTGCCTATGATTCCTCGGCTCAACAACTATACATTGCCGACAATAGCAACCATCGGGTGCTGGTATATGACTTTACTCTCACCCCTCTAACGAACCCCGCGCCTATACCGGCCAGCTTTGTTCTGGGTGAACCAAATTTTAATACTTCTTTATGGTTTCCTCTCGCACAGAATGTGGAAAATTTGCCATATGCGGTGACCTTTGATCCGGTCTCTCGGCGATTATTTGTGGGGGACTTTGGTCGAGTGCTCGAATACGACCTCTGGGGAGGCCTTACCAATGATATGAACGCCGCACACGTACTTGGCGGCCCGAATTTCCTCGTCAATGACGTGGGAATCTCTGCAAATTCTATAATGACTGCTAATGGTATGGCTTACGACCCTACAAATCAGCGGTTGTTTGTGGCAGACTGGCATTACAACCGAGTGCTCGTGTTTGACCAGACTAATTTAGGAGGCACCCCTAATGCCTGCCCGAGCGGTCCAGCGATGCAGATCTGCGGCACTGTTGTCGCGACGGAAGATGGCGTAACTACCTTGCCGGGAATTCCTGTCGAGCTGCGGGATTGGCATGGGACCCTTCTGACAACCCAAAAGACGAATGATTCCGGGGCCTACAGCTTTACAGCGGGCTTAACCGCCGGGAACACCTATTACATCACCCCCGAGATCGACAGAACCCAATCGGCAACTCCTACGCAGTACCCGATCCAAAGTCTTCCAGGCATCGGAGCCCAAGCCAACTTGGCGCTCCGGGGCTGGCCCGGGACCTTACAAGTGAACACGGCGGGGGTTGGTTCTTTTATCCTGATTTCAACAGCCGTTTACAGCGAATCCAACGCTCCAACAATGAACCCGGCCGCGGGCGCCAGTGGTTACTATACGATAACCGCACAGGGAGATGGGACAGCCGCTCTTTCTGCCTCGCAGGGTTCTTATTATATGACCTGCTGGCAGCAACGAATTTCCAATGGGTCTGTGACCTACATCCGCAATCCGGCCACCAGCAGCAGTGGTCCCCACCCAATATCCCCCAATCAGGTGACGATTATTCCCGCTTGCGGAAGTTAAAATCCTGACATAAACTAAACCGATGGGCACATTTTAACGCCATTTCAAGTTACCCGCCTATAAACATTCAACAATTCCTCACGCTGACTCACCACGGTAAATAATAGTCAAGGATTTGACCCTGCTCCTGATATCCATGCGAAATATCAGCGAGTTCCTCTGCTCCTATCAAAATGAAATTTACTGAAGAATAAGGTCTAGCGAGAAATTCCGATCGAGCTTAGACTGGTCACGAAGGATAAAAACCATGATGCCTCAGCGATTTTGGATCGGCTTCATTCTAGCTCTGACGATTTTTCTGCCGGGGCGCGTCGTGGCCTTCGTCAATGGTCAAAATGCGGCCTATGTGCTGGGGGAGCCGAATTTCACATCAGTGTCAGGGAATCTGAGCCGGAACGGGATGAACAGTCCGCAGGGTGTACTCTTTGACACGTCAACAGCGCGGTTATTTGTGGCCGATGTTCAAAACAATCGGGTACTGGTGTATGACTTTAATCTCACCCCTCTTTTAACGACTCCCGCGCCTATACCCGCCAGTTATGTTCTGGGACAGCCGGACTTCGTTTCAAATGGTGCGGCCACGACTCGGAATGGGATGAATGGCCCCATCAATCTTGCCTATGACGCGTCCAATCAACGCTTGTTTGTTTCCGATGGTTGGAATCACCGCGTGCTGGTGTATGACTTTACTCTCACCCCTCTTACGAACCCCGCGCCCATACCGGCCAGCGTTGTTCTGGGTCAGCCGAACTTCAATACTAATTCACAGAACACAACGCAGTCCGGTCTGAGTTCCCCGGCTGGTCTGGCGTATGATCCGTCTTCCCATTCCCTTTTTGTGGGCGATGATCGCCGTATTCTGGTGTTCGATGTGGATCCTTTGTTTGAAGCCTATGGCGACGGGATGAATGCCTACGCGGTACTGGGCGAGCCGGATTTTACTTCTATGAATATGGGCACTTCCCAGACTCTATTGCTTTCGACTCTCGGCCTTGCCTATGATTCCTCGGCTCAACAGCTATTCGCTACCGACATGATCAACGAGCGGGTGCTGGTGTATGACTTTACTATCACCCCTCTAACGAACCCCGCGCCCATACCGGCCAGTTTTGTTCTGGGTCAGCCAGATTTTACTTCTCGTACAGCCCAATATGGCGCGCAGAATAGTGAGGTTAACCCAGTTCCTGTGAGCCTTGATCCGGTCTCTCGACGATTATTTGTGGGGGGATCAAACGGAGTCATCGAATATGACCTCTGGGGAGGCATTACCAATGATATGAATGCGGCACACGTACTTGGCGGCCCGAATTTCCTCGGCCCTTACAGAATAGGAGTTACTGCAGGTTCCATGTTTGGTGCTAATGGCCTCGCTTATGACCCTACAAATCGGCGGTTGTTTGTAGTAGACGATGTGTGGGACAGAGTGCTGGTATTTGACGAAAATAATTTAGGAGGCACCCCTAATGCCTGCCCGAGCGGTCCAGCGATGCAGATCTGTGGCACTGTTGTCGCGACGGAAGATGGCGTAACTACCTTGCCGGGGGTTCCTGTCGAGCTGCGGGATTGGCATGGGACCCTTCTGACAACCCAAAAGACGAATGATTCCGGGGCCTACAGCTTTACCACGGGCTTAACCGCCGGGAACACCTATTACATCAACCCGGTGATCGACAGAACCCAGTCGGCGATTCCTACGCAGTACCCGATCCAAAGTCTTCCAGGCATCGGAGCCCAAGCCAACCTGGCGCTCCGGGGCTGGCCAGGGACCTTACAAGTGAACACGGCGGGGGTTGGTTCTTTTATCCTGATTTCAACAACCGCCTACAGCGGATCCAACGCTCCAACAATGAGCCCTGCCTTGGGCTCTAGCGGTTTCTATACGTTAACCGCAAAAGGAGATGGGACAGCCGCTCTTTCTGCCTCGCCGGGTTCTTATTATATGACCTGCTGGCAGCAACAATTATCCAATGGGTCGGTGACCTATATCCGCAATCCGGCCACCAGCAGCAGTGGACCCTACGCAACATCGCCCAATCAGGTGACGATTATTCCCGCTTGCGGAAGTTAAAATCCTGACATAAACTAAACCGATGGGAACATTTAAACTCCATTTCAAGCTACCCAGGAGGGGCGGCCAGAGTGGTCTATCGCTTCTCGAACTCCTGATGGCGATTTGTGTGACCGTTATCGTCGTCACCACGCTATCGGTCAGCTTCTCTATCGGCTCCAAACATATGCTTTTGAATCGGCAACGCTGGTTGGCCACCCGGCTTGCGAATACTCAAATTCAAGCGCTGAAAAGCCAGCCGTATGCTTACCTCGATACCACGGATACCACCTTTCCCCCGGCCAGCTACCCGCTCATTTTTACCGCATCCAACACCACCTGTGATTGCAACCAGGTTGATTTCTCGACGTTGCCTTCGACAAGTACTCAGGCTTCTGGGGTGACATTTAATATGGCCACGTGCATTAATTTTGTCAATCTAGGCACATGGATTCCGCAATGCGCCTCGGCTGGCGATACAGGGAATAAGCAATTGCTGGTGCATGTGTGGTGGACACTGGGGCAATCGAGCGCGACCGTCACTCAGGAAGCCTTATCGATACGCTCTTAAAATTACAATGAAAAACCACTCGGGATTTTCACTTCTGGAAATGCTTTTGGTGGCGGCCCTCATTGGTCTGGTCATCCTAGCCGCGACCCAATTGCTGTTTCCGGTGATTAACTTCTTTCAGCGCGGACGGGCACAACAGAAGGCCACATTAGAGGCACGTACCTGTATTGAGACGATCGAGCGGGTCCTGTCAAACGGCAGAGCCAGCACCGTCGTCATTTCCACCCCCCCCACAACGCCAGCGATGCCAAGCGGTCAGATTCAATTTCTTGGCGTCGATACCTCAACGTATACAATCTCCTGGTCTACGTCTCCTATGAACACAGTTCATCTCCAAAAAACTTCGGCCGCGGGCGTGACCAACGACACCGTTCTGGCAACCCACGTGACGCAGCTTTCTTTTTGCTGGAATCCGAACGATCCGGGGATTTTGAATGTCACGCTTCAGATGACGGTTCCATTCGATTCCAGTGGATCGCCGGGTAGCTTCCTGACCATTTATCTACCCGGTCAGACCCTCCGAATGGTAACTTCCTAAAATGTCGACCGTTCGAAAAATGCCAGTCAATTCCTCGGGCCAGGCAGTCTTGCTGTTGATCACCTTGTTAGCCATTTTACTTGTTGGTTTAACAGCTTATTTCTACTCCAACCAGATAGGGACTTTGCACCAGACCGCCAGCGCGCAGCGAACCAAGGGCCGGTCGGTCGCTGAGGATGGTATCGCCTATGCAACGCAAGAATTATCAGCGAGCATGACGACCTGGCAAAATGCGCTGAGCGGCACTTTTCCAAGCGACTGTAACTCCGGCCACGATGTGGTTAGTCCGTCCGGGGGTCGTTTTCAACTTCATTGCAGCGTGGGAACGGCCGGCAACCCCGGTTTGCAGCCTTATGAAATCGCTGTGACGGCGGTGGCTTCAGTCCGATCGACGAATGGAACTGACACGCCGTTGCGAGCCATGAAGGCGTATGTGGGTCAGCGTACGCTCGGAGCGGACCTGGCGAACAACGTCCATGCGGCCGTAGCGCTGCAATTGGCCGCGCAACCCGTTGTGTCGGGAACCCTGGATGTGGAGTGGGGCCCAATCGTTTGTCTGGATTTAAACTCGAACACGGCTAGTCCAGTACCTTGGTCGGTCCCGGATGTCATCGATTCGGGTCGATACCCAAGAAAGTTTTCAGTCGGGGGAATCACCAGCAGCGTCAGTTCCTATTCCCGTTCAGGCGCTTCTCCAGGCGCGGGCCCTTACTCCGACCAAAGAGAATATTGGGCATACGCGCCACAAACCGACGTTCCGCTGATCAATGAGACGTACTACATCAACCAAGCGCAGATGGCGACAAATATAACACCCCCCAAGTCTTTCATAACGGGACTCCCGATTGCACCCAGCGGGTGCATCGGCGCTGGAAATACGACATGCGGTTATTTTAATCTTGGGCCGCCCTACGTGCCCGCCGGCGACACGGCCATTTTTGACGGAGGCGGCACAGGGTATACGGTTCCCGCTGGGGGGATGAACAACGAAGTCATTTATGTGAATGGATCGGCGCAATTTAATAAGACCGCCATTGACGGGGCAACCTTTATCATTACCGGACAGTTGAAGATCACTGATGCCAGCGGCGGAAGTCCTCTCACCTTGAATGTCCCCTGGTCTGCGAATTTAGAGTACCCCTATTACCCAGCCACTCCTGCCACGTGGCCCTGTCAAGGCCAGCAGGGAGGCACTTGTCTTTCCACGGGCAACATTCAGTTCCGAGGGTTTCTTTATGCAAAAACAAATGTCATGGTCAACACGGTGGGATGGACCATGGCGGGAGCGCTTCTCGTGGGAGACATGACGGCACCGCTCGGGACCAGCGGAACATTGAACATCCCCGGCCCAACCGGTCCAAGCAACGCCAGTATGACTCTGTACTATGATGACGGTATCAATCACAGCATCCAGGTAAACCCGATTTCCAGCACATTTTATAAGGCGGAACCCGACTTTATCGAAGATGTGACCGCCTTTTAGACCCGAAAGGTTTTTATGCGAGGGTTTCGATTTGTTTCTGAATTTCACCGAGACGCTGGCTGA